>Ga0081539_10000370_pt1 | contig 98520 bp, 86 predicted proteins | sample TabmetS4T2R2_FD_71023 | JGI IMG/M metagenome (GOLD analysis project Ga0081539, IMG submission 71023) | Tabebuia heterophylla rhizosphere microbial communities from the University of Puerto Rico - S4T2R2 | ecosystem: Host-associated > Plants > Roots > Rhizosphere ... | reverse complement strand
GGGGGGGCCCGTCCAACGGCGCGGCGGGCCCCAGCAGGCCCGTGGGGGCCCGCCAAATGGCACGGCGGGCCCCCACGCCCCCACCTCCATCCAAGGAGCCTCCCCATGCGCACACGAGCGCTCGTCGCGCTGCTCGCCCTCCTGGCCGCACTCGCCGTCGCCGCCCCCGCACAGGCGATCGTCATCCCCGCTTCCGACTACCAGACGGTGGTGCTCGCCACCGGCGGCGCCGAGCTCGGCGAGGCGATGTCGCTCGCCGTCATGCCCAACCGCTCGGTCATCCACACCGCCCGCGACGGCACGGTCCGGGTCACCGACGCGGCCGGCAACACGACGGTCGCCGGCAGGCTCTCCGTGTACACCCACGACGAGGAGGGCCTGCAGGGCGTGGCCGTCGACCCGGGCTTCGCCAGCAACCGCTTCGTCTACCTGTACTACTCGCCGGCGCTGAGCACGCCGGCCGGCGACGCGCCCGCGACCGGCACCGACTCGACGTGGGCGGCCTGGAAGGGGCACCTGCGACTGTCCCGCTTCACGCTCGGCACCAACAACACGCTCAACCTCGCCAGCGAGCGGATCGTGCTCCAAGTGGAGAACGACCGCGGGCTCTGCTGCCACGTCGGCGGCGACATCGACTTCGACGCGGCCGGCAACCTCTACCTGTCCACAGGAGACGACACGAACCCGTTCGAGTCGGCCGGCTACTCCCCGCTGGACGAGCGCACCAACCGCAACCCGCAGTACGACGCGCAGCGCACCTCGGCCAACACCAACGACCTGCGCGGCAAGATCCTGCGGATCAAGGTGAACGCGGACGGCTCGTACTCGATCCCGGCCGGCAACCTCTTCGCGCCCGGCACGCCCAACACGCGGCCGGAGATCTACGCGATGGGCTTCCGCAACCCGTTCCGGATCGCCGTGGACAAGGCGACCGGCGTCGTCTACGTGGGCGACTACGGGCCGGACGCGGGCGTCACCGACCCCAACCGGGGCCCCAACGGGCAGGTGGAGTTCGACCGCATCACGTCGGCGGGCAACTACGGCTGGCCGTACTGCACCGGCGCGAACACCGCCACCGAGACGTACAACGAGTGGAACTTCGCCACCGGGGCGACCGGTCCGAAGTACAACTGCGCGGGCGGGCCCACCAACAACTCGTTCCGCAACACCGGCCAGGGCACGCTGCCGGCGGCCCGCCCGGCCTGGATCCGGTACGGGGGCGACGCCGGCTCGCCGCCCGAGTTCGGTGGCGGCTCGGAGTCGCCGATGGGCGGGCCGGTCTACCGGTACGACGCGGCGCTCAGCTCGCCTGTGAAGTTCCCGTCCGTCCTCGATGGACAGTTCTTCGCCGGCGAGTACGGCCGCCGCTGGATCAAGGCGATCACGGTGAACGCGGACGGCTCGCGCGGCGAGATCTCCAACTTCCCGTGGACCGGCACCCAGGTGATGGACATGGCCTTCGGGCCGGACGGCGCGCTGTACGTGCTCGACTACGGCACCGGCTCCGACAACCAGGCCCTCGTGCGGGTCGAGTACATCGGTGGCGGCAACCGCAACCCGGTCGCGCTCGCGTCGGCCGACCGCACCTCCGGGCCGGCGCCGCTGACCGTCAACTTCTCCTCGGCCGGCTCGTCCGACCCGGAGGGCGGGGCGCTGACCTACCTGTGGACGTTCGGCGACGGCACCACGTCGACGGCCGCGAACCCGGCGAAGACGTACACGGCCAACGGCACGTACACGCCGACGCTGCGGGTCACCGACCCGACCGGGCTCACCGGCACGGCCAGCCTGGTGGTCACGGTCGGCAACACCGCGCCCACGGTGACGCTGGCGAGCCCCGGCGACGGGCGGCTGTTCGACTTCGGCGACACGGTGCCGTTCCAGGTGACGGTCAGCGACCCGGAGGACGGCGCGGTCGACTGCGCGAAGGTGTCGGTCGCGTACCTGCTCGGCCACGACAGCCACGCGCACCAGATCACGTCCTCGACCGGCTGCACCGGGCAGATCACGATCCCGGTCGACGGCGAGCACGACGCGGCGGCGAACGTCTACGGGGTCTTCGACGCGGTGTACACCGACAGCGGCGGGCTGACCTCGCACAGCCGGCGCACGCTGCAACCGCGGCACCGGCAGGGCGAGCACTTCACCGCCCAGTCGGGCGTCCAACACGCCGACCACGCGGCGGCCGAGGGCGGGCGCACCGCCGGGTTCATCGAGAACAACGACTGGATCTCGTACACGCCGTACAACCTGTCGAACGTCGACGGGATCACCGCCCGGGTCGCGTCGGCCGGCGCCGGCGGCACGATCGAGGTGCGCACCGGCTCGCCGACCGGCACGCTGCTCGGCACGGTGGCGGTACCCGTGACGGGCAGTTGGGAGACGTTCACGAATGTCACGGCGAACCTGACCGCGGGCCCGGCGTCGGCGACCACGCTGTATCTGGTCTTCAAGGGTGGCACCGGCAACCTCTTCGACGTCGACTCGTTCACGCTCGACACCGGCGGGGGCGGCACGCTGGTGAGCCTGCGCGCGCTGGCCAACAACCAGTACGTGAGCGCCGCCAACGCGGGCACGCAGCCGCTCGTCGCCAACCGGGCGGCGATCGGGCAGTGGGAGCAGTTCGACCTGGTCAGCCTCGGTGGCGGCAGCGTGGCGCTGCGCTCGCGGGCGAACGGCCTCTACGTCTGCGCGGAGAACGCCGGGGCCAGCCCGCTCATCGCCAACCGGGCCGCGGCGGGGCCGTGGGAGACGTTCACGCTCATCCGGAACGCGGACGGGACGGAGAGCCTGCGGGCCGCCGCCAACAACATGTACGTGGTCGCCGAGAACGCCGGCGCCGCCCCGCTGATCGCCAACCGCGCGGCCATCGGGCCCTGGGAGAAGTTCGAGCTGATCGGAGCCTGACGCATACATCCGATGTCATTGGGGTTGCGGCCGTGGATGGTCTTGTTTCTGGACGTCGGCGGCCGTAACCTCACGACAAACATCGGATGCATGCCGGCTTGCCGGCGCCCGCGACAACCCCACCTGAATCGAGGGCTTCGATGAGACATATCAGCAGACCAGCCACGGCCGTCCTGATGGCGGCCGCGCTCGCGGCGGGCATGACCGCGTGCGGCGACGACTCCGGCGGCGACACCGGCACCGGCAGCGGGTCCGCCAGCGGCCAGATCGGCATCGACCTGCCCCGCGCCGACTCCGACTTCTGGAACTCGTACGCCAAGTACGTGCCCCAGTTCGCGACTGAGCTCGGCATCAACCTGATGACCCCGACCAACTCGCAGAACGACGTGGCCAAGCTCGTCGCCAACGCGCAGGCGCTGCAGAGCCAGGGCGCCAAGGCGATCGTCATGGCGCCGCAGGACACCGGCGCCATCGCCACCACGCTCTCCACCCTGGAGTCGAAGAAGATCCCGGTGGTCACCGTGGACACCCGCCCGGACAAGGGCAAGGTCTTCATGGTGGTACGCGCGGACAACCGGGCGTACGGGCAGAAGGCGTGCGAGTTCCTCGGCGAGAAGCTGGGCGGCAAGGGCAAGGTGATCGAGTTCCAGGGCTCGCTCTCGTCCGTCAACGGGCGCGACCGCTCCGAGGCGTTCATCGAGTGCATGAAGAGCAAGTACCCCGGGATCACGGTCTTCGAGGAGCCCACCGAATGGGAGGGCACCAAGGCGGCGGCCGCGCTGCAGACCCGCCTCGCCCAGCACCCGGACATCAAGGGTGTCTACATGCAGGCCGGCGGCGTCTTCCTCGCGCCGACGCTGCAGGTGCTCAAGTCGAAGAACCTGCTCGTGCCGCCGGACGACCCGAAGCACATCTTCGTCGTCTCCAACGACGGCATCCCGCAGGAGTTCGAGGCGATCCGCAAGGGTGAGATCGACGCGACCGTGTCCCAGCCCGCCGACCTGTACGCCAAGTACGCGCTCTTCTACGCGAAGGCGGCCGTCGAGGGCAAGACCTTCCAGCCCGGCCCGACCGACCACGACAGCACCATCCTCGACGTGGGCGGCGGCACGCTGGAGGACCAGCTGCCCGCGCCGCTCGTCACCAAGGACAACGTGGACGACACGGCCCTCTGGGGCAACCAGATCGGCAAGTGATGTCTCCATCCCCGGCTGTGGTGGCGCGCCGTATAACCAAGCGGTACGGCGCGACCACCGCCCTGCTGGACGCCGGCATCACGATCGCGCCCGGCGAGACGCACGCGCTCGTCGGGCGCAACGGCGCCGGCAAGTCCACATTGGTCTCGATCCTGACCGGGCTGCAGCGGGCCGACGCGGGCGAGGTGAGCTTCGCCGGCGAGCCCGCGCCCGCACTGTCCGATCGGGACGGTTGGCGGCGGCTGGTCGCGTGCGTGTACCAGAAGTCCACCATCATCCCCACGCTCACCGTGGCCGAAAACCTGTTTCTCAACAGACAGGGCACGTTCGTCAACTGGCGGTCGCTGCGGCGCCGCGCGGGCGACCTCCTCGACGGGTACGGCGTGGACGTCGACCCGGCGCGGGTGGCCGGCGAGCTGACCGTGGAGCAGCGGCAGCTCGTCGAGATCGCGCGGGCGCTGTCGTTCGGCGCGCGGTTCATCATCCTCGACGAGCCGACCGCGCAGCTCGACGCGGCGGCGATCGAGCGGCTCTTCGGCCGGATGCGGCAGCTGCGCGAGGGCGGCGTGACGTTCCTGTTCATCTCGCACCACCTCCAGGAGGTGTACGAGGTGTGCCAGACCGTCACGGTCTTCCGCGACGCCCGCCACGTGCTCACCTCGCCGGTCGCCGACCTGCCGCACGACGACCTCGTCGGCGCGATGACGGGTGACGCGGGGCCTCTGCTGTCGTCGGGCGCTTCCCGGCCCGCCGTCTCTTCCTCCGAGACGGTCCTGACGGTGGAAAGCTTGCGGCTCGCGGGCTTCTACTCGGATGTGGCTTTCTCCGTGCGGGCCGGCGAGATGGTCGGGCTGATCGGCTCGGGCAGCAGCGGCAAGGTGGCGCTCGCCGAGACCATCGCCGGGCTGCGCAAGGCCGACGGCGGCACGGTCACCGTGGCCGGCGCGCGCCCCAGGCCCGGCAGCGTACCGTCCGCGCTCGCCGCCGGCCTCGGCTACCTGCCGCAGGACCGGCACCGGGAGGGACTCGTTCCCCTGCTCTCGGTGGCGGAAAACGCGACCCTGCCGATCGCCGGCAAGCTCGGCCCCGCGGGCGTCATCGCGCCCGCCCGCCGCCGCGCGGTGGCCCGCCGGATGATCGAGGCCTACGACATCAAGACCTCCGGGTCCGACGAGCCGGTCAACGCGCTCTCCGGCGGCAACGCGCAGAAGGTCGTGCTGGCCCGGGCCCTCAGCAACGACCCGAAGGCGCTGGTCATGGTCAACCCGACCGCCGGCGTCGACGTGCGTTCCAAGGAGTCCCTGCTCGGCGCGGTAGCGTCCGCCGCGACCGACGGCACCGGCGTGCTGGTGGTCTCCGACGAGCTCGACGACCTGCGCTCGTGCGACCGGGTGCTGGTCATGTTCCACGGACGGGTGGTACGCGAGATGCCGCGCGGCTGGGCCGACGCGGACCTTGTCGCGGCGGTGGAGGGAGTGCGAGAAGAGTGACAGGCTCACCGACCGTGGCGGTCGCGCCACCCGTGCGCGGCTCGCGCCGCGTCCAGCTCGCCAGGTTTCGCGACCTCGCGCTCGTGCCCGCGATCGTGCTGCTCGTCATCGTGGGCGCCGTCGTCGACCCGGTCTTCCTCACCAAGGCCAACATCACCAACGTCCTCCAGCAGCAGACCGAGCTGTCCCTGCTGGTGCTCGCCGAGGCGATCATCCTGATCGCGGGCAAGTTCGACCTGTCGCTGGAGTCGACGATCGGCCTCGCGCCCGCGCTCGCGGTCGGCCTCGTCATCCCGGCCGCCAGCAACGGCCTCGGCACCGACCTGCCGGTCGCGCTGGCGATCCTGCTTTGCCTGCTGACCGGGCTGGCGATCGGCGCGTTCAACGGCTTGCTGATCCTGCGCTTCAAGCTGTCCGCGTTCATCGTGACGCTCGGCATGCTGATCGTCCTCCGTGGACTCCAGATAGGACTGACCGGCGGGCAGAACCTCTTCGACATCCCCCAGTCGGTGCTCTATCTCGGCAACGCGGTCTGGCTCGGCCTGCCCGCGTCCATCTGGATCTGCGGCGCGCTCTTCGCCGCTGGCATCCTCGCGCTCGGCTTCCTCCGCCACGGCCGCGCCGTCTACGCCATCGGCGGCAACGTGGACGCCGCCCGCGCCGCCGGCATCCGCACCGACCGTGTGGTGTGGACGGTCCTGATGCTCGGCGGCCTCCTGGCCGCGCTCGCCGGCCTACTGATGACCGGCCGCCTCGGCTCGGTCGCCTCGGCTCAGGGCGACGGCATGATCTTCACGGTCTTCGCGGCCGCGGTCATCGGCGGCGTAAGCCTCGACGGCGGGAAGGGCACGCTCTTCGGCGCGCTGTGCGGCGTGATCGTGCTCGGCCTCATCAACAACATCCTCACGCTGGCCGGCGTGTCCGCCCAATGGATCCAGGCCATCTACGGCGGCATCATCCTCGTCGCCCTGATCCTGGCCCGCGTCACCTCAGGAAAGGCGCAGGACTAGCGGGTTTCCGGTGTCGGGGGTTTGGTCCGCGGCGCCCGATCCGGGATCGTCTCAGGAGAAGAGTGTCCCGGGTTGGTGTCACCGGCGGGCCGTCGCTCCCGCCGGAGACCGCGGCGGCCGGCGGCTCGCCAGGGCTCGCCGAGATCCCCGCCCCCCGCTGCCATGTCCGCGCACCAAGCCCAACCGCCGCGGCGGGTAGGGCGCGTCACCGCGTCGGGCGTGGGTCTTCGCGATCTAGAGACCTTTTCGGGGTTGAGGTCAGCGCTTGTCCACAATGTCCTACGCCGCCACGCCGGCGCCGACGAGCCGGGCGGGCCTCGGTCGCGGGCGGTAGCCACCGCCGTGGGTAACGGGCGTCAAGTTCGCGATCTAGAACGGTTAGGACGTTATATCGACCCTAACCGTTCTAGATCGCGAAGCTGCGCCCCGTACCCGGTCACGCTACGTTACCGGCGGTGCGGCGGCACTGCGCATTTCGACTTTTTTGGGCCAGCGCGACGTCCGTCAGCGGGGCAACGGCCTGGACCACGACGGACATCGCGCTAGCCCAAACCTCCTTGTTCGGAAAGGGTTTCCATTGCCACGTGAGCCAGGATTCACCGCACCTCCCAAACTCTCCAGATCGCGGACCTGGTGCCGGTTGGCCGGCGCGGTGGCCACTGTCCGCGACCGAGGCCGGTCCGGCTCGATCGGCACCGGCTTGGCGGCTTAGGACATTGTGGACAAACGCCGACCTCGACGCCGAAAGCTCTAAAATCCCCGGCCTCCGCTGCCGTGTCCGCGGTGCGAGACCTGACCGCGTGACCAGCGGCGGACGGGTGAGGCCGCGGGAGCAGCGGTCTGGACCACGACGGGCGTCGCGGTAGCTCGCGTCTTGGGGGTTGAAATCTGTAGTGGCCGGTATAGAATTTCTACCGTGGCCAGCTCAGGCCTGGCCTACCCCGACGTTTCTTGGAGGTGTGTTGGTCATGCTTCTGCGTTTCGATCCGTTCCGTGACTTCGACCGGCTCGCCGGCGAGATGCTCGGCGCGGCGCGCACGCCGGCGCCCATGCCGATGGACTGCCTGCGGGCGGGTGACCGGTTCGTGGTCCGCTTCGACCTTCCCGGCATCGAGGCCGACTCGCTCGACGTGTCCGCGGAAAACAACACGCTGACGGTGCGGGCCGAGCGGCGGCGCGACGACCCGGAGGGCGTCACCTACCTTGTGTCGGAGCGTCCATCCGGGGCCTACAGCCGGCAGCTCGTGCTGGGCGACGGTCTGGCGGTGGACAGCATCGAGGCCGACTACCGTGACGGCGTGCTGACCCTGACCATCCCGCTCGCCGAGCAGGCCAAGCCACGCAAGATCGAGATCAGCCGCGGCGGCGGATCGTCGATCGGGGCGCACGACGGGCACAAGATGATCGCCGGCGAGAGTGCGCCGGCGGCGTCCTGATCCGCACGTCAGCAGGTGGCCCGGCCCCCACGGCCGGGCCACCGCCAGCGAGGAGGTGCCGATGACCAGGCTCGGCGACGCGGACTTTCCCGGGTTCACGATGGGGGCGGCGGCGGAGGCGATCGGGGTCACGCCCGCGTTCCTGCGCGCGGCCGAGGCGGCCGGGCTCTTCGCGGCACACCGGTCGAGCGGCGGCCACCGGCGCTACAGCCGCGACGACCTCCAGCGGGCCGACCGCGCGCGCCAGCTCGTCGACGACGGCACGCGTATGAACGACGCGGCCCGCATCGTCAGCTTGGAGTACCAGCTCGCGGCCGCTCAGGCGATGATCGAGATTCTGCGCCGCGACTCCGGCGGGTGAGCGAGACCGCGAGCAGGACCACGGCCATGCCGGCCAGGACGCGGGCGCCGAGGCGTTCGTCGAGCACGAGCGCGCCCAGCGCGACCGACACCACCGGGAGCAGGTAGCCGACCGTCGCCGCGCTGGTGGGGCCCTCGTCCGCGATGAGGCGATAGCTCAGGTAGAAGGTGACGCCCGTGCCGAAGACGCCGAGCACCGCCACCGCCACGAGGCCGGTGGCGTCGGCGTGCGGGGCGCCGGCGGCGGGTAGGGCCAGCGCGCTCCAGCCGGTCGCGGCGATGAGCTGGGCGGCGGACAGGGCGATCGGCGCGGTGCCGCGGCCGGTCAGCTGCCGTCCCATGTAGACGAAGCCGACGCCGTACGAGGCCGCGGCCGCCAGCAGGGCCAGGGCGCCCCAGGAGGGGTGCGCGTGCCACGGCGCGAAGATGAGCAGGACCCCGCCGAAGCCGAGCAGCAGGCCGCCCGCGCGGGCCGCCGAGAAGCGTTCGACGCCGGCCGCCAGGCCGATCAGCAGGGTCCACAAGGGAGTCGTCGCGTTCAGCACGCCGGCCAGGCCGGAGTCGACCGTCCGCTCGCCCACGGCGAAGAGCGCGAACGGCAGCGCGTTGCAGAAGAGGGCGGCCACGGCGAGCCGGCGCCAGACGGCGGCCGAGCGCGGGAGGCGCTGGCGGGCGGCGACAGCCAGTCCAACCAGCACGGCCGCGCCCAGCACGCACCGGGCGAGGGTGATCTGCACGGGCGAAAGCCCATGGTTGAGCGCCACCTTGATCCACAGGAAGCCCGAGCCCCAGAGGAGGGCGAGCACACCGATCCGTACCACTCCCCCACCGTGCCGCCACGAACCTGTCAGGACAAGTGAAAGATCTGTCCGGGACCGTTAAGCTGGGCTACATGCTCGACGTACGCAGGATGCAGGTCCTCCGCGCCGTGGTCACCAGCGGCTCGGTCACCGCGGCCGCGACAAACCTCGGCTACACGCCGTCCGCCGTCAGCCAGCAGGTCGCGGCGCTGGAGCGGCAGGCCGGCACGGCGCTGCTGGAGCGGGTCGGCCGCGGCGTGCGCCCGACGGCGGCCGGGCGGCTGCTCACCGAGGCCGCCGGCGCGATCAGCGAGCGGGTCGCCGAGGCCGAGACGGCGCTGGCCGACCTGCGAGCGGGGCGCACCGGCCGGCTCGTGGTCCGCTACTTCGCGACCGCCGGCGCGGCGCTCGTGCCGCCCGCGCTGGCCCGCTTCCGGCGCGAGCACCCGGGCGTGGCTGTCGACCTGCGCCTGTCCGACCCCGACGACCCGCTGCCGGCGGTGGAGCGGGCCGAGGCAGACCTCGCGATCGTCGTGCGGCCGGGGGTCCGCGCGGGCATCCACCTCACCCACCTGCTCGACGACCCCTACCTCGCGGTGCTCCCCAAGGGCCACCCGCTCGCCACCAAGCGCGTGCTCGACCTGGCCGACCTCGCCACCGAGCCGTGGGTCGACTGCGAGGGGCCGGCCGGCCCGTGCCGCGAGATCGTGCGGGAGGCGTGCGCGGCCGCCGGGTTCACGCCGGGCGTCGCGGTGGAGAGCGACGACTACGCGACCGCGCAGGGCTTCGTCGCGGCCGGCCTCGGCGTCGCGCTCATGCCCGAGACCGGGCTGGGCAACCGCCACCCGTTGGTGGTCGCCCGCCGCCTGCGCCGCCCCGAGCCCTCACGGTCCATCTACGCCGCGGTGCGCGAGTCCGCGCTGGACCAGCCGGCCCTCCGCGCCCTGGTGGCGGCGCTCGCGAAAAAATGATCCCGGGGTTGTCCAAAACCCGCGAAGGCCGTTCGTCCCTAGAGTGGAAGCCGGCGAGCGGCGCCGGCACCGACCTTGAGGAGCGAGCAATGCCCAAATACGTCGCACTCATCTACTCGCACGACGTCGACTGGAGCCAGCCCGAGTTCGCCGAGGTGACGAAGGAGTACAACGAGTTCGGGGAGGCGGCCGCCGCGGTGCTGCGGGGCGGCGAGGTGCTCTACCCGACAGCCAGCGCCACCACGGTGCGGGTGCCCGCCGGCAAGGGTGGCGACGTGGTCACCACCGACGGGCCGTACGCGGAGACCAAGGAGGCGCTGACCGGCTTCTACATCCTCCAGTGCGCCGACCTCGACGAGGCGGTGGCGACCGCCGCGAAGATCCCCGCGGCCTGGGACGGGGCCGTCGAGGTGCGGCCGGTGCTCGAGTTCGGCGCCTAGGCCACGCATGCCGACCGGTGACGCTGTCGCGCGGCTGGTCCGCGAGGAGGGCACCCGCGTCCTCGCCACGCTCGCGCGCGTCACCGGCAGCATCGACCTCGCCGAAGACGCGGCACAGGACGCCGTCGTGCGGGCACTCGAGACGTGGCCGCGCGACGGCGTTCCGGAAAACCCGCGCGCCTGGCTGCTGGTCACGGCCAAGCGGCGGGCCGTCGACATCATCCGGCGGGAGGCGCGGCGGGCCGGGAAGGAGGCCGAGGCGACCATGTTCGCGGTCCCCGAGCCCGACCCGCCCGAGGTGGTGCGCGACGACCTGCTGCGGCTCGTGTTCACCTGCTGCCATCCGGCGCTGTCGCTGGAGGCGCAGGTGGCGCTCGCGCTGCGCACCCTCGGCGGGCTCTCCACCGCCGAGGTGGCGCGCGGCCTGCTGGTGCCGGAGGCCACGATGGCCAAGCGCCTCACCCGCGCCAAGCAGAAGATCGCGCAGGCGGGCATCCCCTACCGGGTCCCGCCGGCGGAGCAGATCCCGGCCCGCCTCACCGGCGTCGCCACCACGATCTACCTGATCTTCAACGAGGGATACGCGGCCGGCGCCGGGTCAGACCTCGTGCGGGTCGCGCTGACCGGCGAGGCGGTGCGGCTGGCCCGCCTGCTGGCCGAGCTGATGCCCGACGAGCCGACCGCGCTGGGCCTGCTCGCGCTGCTGTTGCTGCACGACGCGCGGCGCGGCGCCCGCCTCGACGGCGCGGGCGCGCAGGTGCTGCTCGCCGACCAGGACCGCGCGCGGTGGGACCGGGAGGCGATCAAGGAGGGCGTCGAGCTCGTCGGCCGGGCGCTGCGCCGCACCCCGGACCGGCCCGACGGATACGTGGTGCAGGCCGCCATCGCCGCCTGCCACGCGCTCGCGCCGAGCTACGCCGAGACCAACTGGGACGCCGTCATCTCCTGGTACGACGTGCTGCTGGCGCTGCGCGACAGCCCGGTCGCGCGCCTCAACCGCGCGGTGGCGGTGGCCGAGCGCGACGGGCCGGCCGCGGGGCTCGCGCTCGTCGACGGCATCGCCGGCCTCGACGGCTACCCGTGGTGGCACGCCACCCGCGCCGAGCTGCTCCGCCGCGACAGCCGGCCGGACGCGGCGAAGGCGGCCTACGAGAAGGCGATCGAGCTGGGCCTGAGCGAGCCCCAGCTCGCCCACCTGCGCCGCCGCCTGGCCGAGCTGCCCGGGTGAGTCGGGGCAGCCGTTCGAACATGTGTGCGATAGGGTGGGTGGGTGCCCGAGACCCGTATCAAGAGCAGGCAGGCCACCGTCGACCGGCTGCGCCGCATCGCCGACGATCACGCCGGCGGCTACCGGCCGGGCCTGACCCGGGCCGACGCCCTGGCCGAGCTCTCCGCCACGTCGTCCGATCCCGACCTGCTGGCGGAGGCCGCGGCCGCGCACGCGATGGCCGACAACTGGTACGCGATCGTCGCGGTCGACCTGCTCATCGAGGCGGGCGCCGACGAGGAGCTGATCCAGGTGCACATCGCCGAAATGGGTTAGAGCGGCTCCGCCCGGGCGTACGGTGAGGGCGAGGTTGGGGGGCCGATATGACTGCCAAGCTGATCGCCCAGTTGCACGTCCGCGACTACGACAGGTTCAAGCCGATCTTCGACGAGATGCGCCCCGTCCGTAAGGAGCACGGCGCCACCGCGCACCGGCTATACCGAGGCGTCGACGACCCAAACCGGGTGGTGGTCGTCACCGAGTACGCGACGGCCGACGACGCGCGGGCCTTCGCGCAGAGCCTGGAGCTCAAGGAGGCGCAGCAACGCGCCGGCGTCGACGCGGCGCCCGACTTCCTGCTGTGCGAGGAGATCGAGGCCGACACCTACTGATCCACGAAGGACGGACCGGCGAGCGCGCGGAGGCGGCGGCCCCGGCGGGAGCGCGCGTTGACCACGAGGACGGTGCGCCGCTCGCGGCGGATCGCCTCCTGGAGCTCGGTCTTGCCGCGCATGCGCTCCGCCGGTCGGGGGTGTCTGGTCTCGTGAACGGTACAGGGTTCGCGAAAGTGGGTACTGGTCCGGCATGACTGCCGAGGAACACAACCCCGGAATCGACGAGGAGCTGCGCGAGCAGGTCGCCGTCGAGCACGTGAAGCACGCCCTGGCCGGCGACTTCGACGACCACCCGGCCGCCGAGGTCGAGCAGGCTGTAGACGAGGCCCGCGAGCAGTACGCGGACGCACCGGTCCGGGACTTCGTGCCCAACCTGGTCGAACGCGACGCCCGTGACCGCCTCAAAGAGTCGGAGTCGGAGTAGCGGCGACGTCGGTGTCGGCGGGTGCGCGCTGCGCCCGGGAACGGGCCACGAACGGGAGCGCCGCCACCTGCACGACCGACGAGACGAGGAACGAGGCCGGGTAGCCCCACACGTCAGCCGCCCGGCCCAGCAACGGCTGCGTCACGATCCCGCCCGTGCTCGCCATCAGCGAGTCGAACGACAGGATCGTGGCGCGCTGCTGCGACGGGATCAGCCCGTTGAGGAACGCCTGCCGGATCGGCATCGCCGCCGCGAAGAGCAGCCCCCAGGCGGCGACGAGCACGAGCGCCACCCAGAAGTTGGTGAGCAGGCCGAGCAGGAGGATCAGGACCGCGGAGAGCCCGTCGACCGCCAGCAGCGCCGAGGTGCGGCGGCGGAAGAGGCGGCGAATGGCGGGCGTGACGAGGCCCCCGACGATCTGCGCGCCGGCCACGAGCGCGGCGGCGAGCCCGGCCACCCCGTACGCCGAGGGGTCGCCGTAGAGGTCGAGCAGGTGGGGCTGCAGCGCGTAGAAGACATAGATGCCCACCCCACCCGTGAACGGGCCGGCGAGCATCAGGTACTTGACCGCCGGGATCCGCCACCCGTACTCGATGGAGCTGGACACGATCACGCGGATCTCGGCCATCGGGCGGGCGTCGCGGCGCGGGGTGAACCCGATGTCGCGCATGAACAGCAACGCTGCCACGAACATCAGCGCGAGGATGCCGGCGCGCAGCACGAACGGCGCGCCGAGGCTGACCAGCTGGGCGATGTAGCCGCCGGCGACCGAGCCGACCAGCATGCCGCCGCCGCTGATCGCCTGCCCGCGGGCGAAGACGGTCTCCAGCTGGCCCTTGTATCCGGTGGCGGTGAGCGCGTCGACGAGCCAGGCCTCGACCGCGCCGGAGAAGAACGTGAAGCCCAGCCCGAGCAGCAGCGAGACCACGGCCCACTGCCAGAACGGCGCCTCGACCTGCCACAACAGCACGTACAGCGCGGTGGTCACGGCAAGCGTGACGGTGCCGAGCAGGAACGACGCGCGCCGCCCCCACAGGTCGGCGACCACGCCGGTCGGCACCTCGAAGAGCACCATGCCGGCCGTGAAGAAGGCATTCGCGGCGAACGCCTCCAGATTGGACAGGCCCGCGTCGAGCAGGAAGATCGTGTTGATGCCCCAGATGAGCGAGGCGGCGAGGGTATTGCCCAGCTGGAGGGCGTAGTAGGTGCGGCGGACACCCGTGGAGGTGCTGATCACGCACCTACCTCACCACATGGGTACGTCAATCCGCGAAGGCCAGACCCGCACAGCAGCACAGATATTTGATATAACTTAGCGGCGCGCCCGGCGCCCAACGGAGGGAGGCACGTGACCGACCTCGTACCCGCTGAGGCGCTGTCCGCGCTGATCGCGCGCCTTTTCGCGGCCGCCGGCGTGCCCGCTGGCGACGCCGCCACCGTCGCCGAGGCGCTTGTCGACGCAGACCTGCGCGGTCTCGCGTCGCACGGCTCCCACCTCGTCCCGGTGTACGTCGAGCGCCTCCGCCAGGGCTCGGTCAGCCCCCGCACCGACCCGAAGGTGCTCGTCGACGCCGGCGGCATCGCGGTCCTCGACGCCGGCCACGCGCTCGGCGTGCTCACCGCCGACCACGCGATGTCGCTCGCCACCGCCAAGGCCGCGGAGTACGGCGTGGGGGCGGTCGCGGTGCGGCACGCGTTCCACTTCGGCGCCGCCGGCCGCTACGCGCGCGCCGCCGCCCGCGCCGGCTTCATCGGCATCGCCACCGCCAACACCCGGCCGATGATGCCCGCGCCCGGCGGCGGCCACCCGGTGGTCGGCAACAACCCGGTCGCGATCGGTGTACCCGCCCCCGGCGAGCCGCTGGTGCTCGACATCGCGCTCTCCGAGGCGAACATCGGCCGCATCCGGCTGGCCGCCGGCAACGGCAACGGCATCCCGGACGGCTGGGCCACCGACGCCGCGGGACGGCCCACCACCGACCCGGCCGCCGCGCTCGCCGGGATGCTGCTGCCGGCCGCCGGGCACAAGGGTTTCGGGCTGGCGCTCATGGTCGACGTGCTCGCCGGTGTGCTGGCCGGCGGCGGTTACGGCGAGCGGGTCAACGGCCTGTACGCGGACACCGCCGTCGCCAACGAGTGCGGGCACTTCTTCCTCGCCCTGGACGTCGCGGCCTTCGGTGACGTCGAGGGGTTTGCCACCCGCCTGGCCGATCTGGAAGCCTCGGTGACCGCGCCGCCGTACGCGCCGGGGGTCGACCGGGTGCTCCTGCCCGGCCAGCGCTCGGCCGAGCGGCTGCGCGACGCCGTGCGGCGGGGCGTGCCGGTCGACCAGGGTGTGCTGGCCCGGCTGCGCGAGCTCGCCGCGGACCTGGACGTTCCGTTACCGGAAGGACTGCCGAGGTGAACCTCTCCGAACCCGCCGCCTACTCCGGCGAGCTGCCCGACCGGGCCGTCGCCGAGGGCCAGGGCGAGGCGCTGCGCCGGTTCCGCGAGATCATGGTGCGGACCGACGACCTGTCCTGGGTGGACAAGACGCTCGCCGGCCTGTCCCACAAGATGCTGTGGCGCGACGACGAGAGCGGCGCGTCGATCGCGCTGGTCCGTTTCGAGAAGGGCGCGGGCATCCCCTCCGCCCACGCGCACGCCTCCAACCAGTTCATGTTCTGCCTGAGCGGCCGGTACACGTACGAGCCCACCGGCATCACGCTCACCCCCGGCTCGTTCTACTGGAACCCGAAGGGGAGCGTGCACGGGCCGACCCGCGCCGAGGAGGAGTCGGTGCTGCTGGAGGTCTACGACGGGCCGCACTACCCGACCCGGCCCGACTGGTACACGAGCGAAGAAGACGCCCGCTGACATGCCCAAGGAGCCGCTCGTCGCGCCCGGACTGGCCCCGCCCAACGGCCACTTCTCGCAGGCCACGGTGGCCGGGCCGGGCCGGCTCGTGTTCATCTCCGGGATGACCGCGCGGCGGGCCGACGGCACGATCGCCGGTGCCGGCGACATCACCGAGCAGACCCACCAGGTCTGCCGCAACCTGGCCGCCGCCGTCGAGGCCGCCGGCGGCACGCTCGACGACATCGCGCGGGTCGACGTGTACGTGCGGGACATCGGGGATTTCGCGGCCATTCACGAGGTGCGGCGGCAATACTTCACCGGCGCGCCGCCAGCGTCCACAATGGTCGAGATCTCGCGGTTCACGCACGACGACTACCTGATCGAGATCAACGCGATCGCCGTGCTGAGGAGTGGCACATGAGCACCGGCGTGGATGTACACACCCACCTGGCACCGGTGCTCGACCGGGTGTACACGGTGGACGGTCCGTCCGGCCTGTCCGACCCGGCCGGCCTGGAGTCACACCTCGACGCGGCCGGCCTGGCCGGGGCGATCGTGTCGGTCCCACCGCCGTACTACCGGCAGGACCTCGCCAACGACGACGGCGTGGAGTGGGCCGCCGCCGTCAACGCCGGCCTGGCCACCCGCCTGGCCGGCCACCCCCGCCTGCGCGGGCTGGCGTTCCTCCCGCTCCACGACCCCGCCGCCGCGCTCCGCGCCTACCGGGCGGCCGCCGGCGGCGACTGGGTGGGCGTCGTGGCCGGCGCCGGAGGGCGTTGCCCCTCGCTCGCCGACCCCGGCTACGAGCCGCTGTGGCGCGCCCTCGCCGCGGACGGGCGCGCGCTGATGCTCCACCCGGCCCAGTCCCCCGACTACCGGCTCGCCGACTTCTACCTGCACAACCTGCTCGGCAACCCGGTCGAGACCGCCGTCGCCGCCGCCCAGCTCGTCTTCGGCAACGTGCTGGCCCGCCACCCCGGCCTCCGCGTGGTCCTGGTACACGGCGGCGGCGTGGTGCCCGCGCTGGCCGGCCGCTGGGCCCGCGGCGTGGAGACCGCCCGCCCCGGCGTGCCCGAGCAGGAGCTCGGCGTGCGCGACGCGCTGCGCCGCTTCTGGGTCGACGGCCTCACCCACGACACGGCCGCGGCCCGGGCGGCGGTCGAGGTCTTCGGCGCCGACAAGATCCTGCTCGGCAGCGACTGGCCCTTCCCGATGGGCGCCCCCGACCCGGCCGCCGCGCTCGACGCCTGCCCAGCCCTGGCCGGCGTAGCCACGAAGGCCGCCACCACCAACGCCGCGGACGCCTTCGGCTGGCCCGGCGACTAGCCAGCCAGCCACGCCATTACGGTCAAGACGGTGGCGGCGGGGAGTCGAAGGGGTACGGGTCTTGGGCGACCGGGATGAGCTGGTCAGCGGGTTGGTGGAGGAGATGCCGCGGTACATCTCCGCGGCGGTGCGGTTTCAGGTCGCGGTCGCACATCAGCTCGACATGCCGGTCTCCGACGTACACGGGCTGGCCGCGCTGCTGGAGGTGGGCCCGGTCGGCGTCAGGCGGTTGGCGGATCTGATGGGCATGACCACGAGCGCGGCGACCCGCCTTGTCGACCGGCTCGAACGCGGCGGATTCGTGGAGCGGCAGCCCGATCCCGCCGACCGCCGCCGGATCGTCGTCCACATCGTCCCGGAGCGGATCGAGCGGATCGCCCGGTACTACGAGCCGCTCAATGTCCGCTGGCAGCGGCAGATCGACCGGTACTCGGACGAGGAGCTGCGGTTTCTGCTCGAGTTCCTCCGGCTGGGCCGCCAGGACGCCCAGGCGGAGACCGCCACGTTGCGCGCCGGCGGCAGGCCGCACGGCAGGCGCGGCCATCGCGACGGGCAGCCACCGGCTGGGACCTAGACCTAGACCCCCGGGACGGTGGGGGAACACCCTGACTCGCCCCTGATTGCTGCTGCGAGCACTAGCTGCTTGCAGCAGCGACTGCTTGACTGAGTACCACTCGAACGATCTCGGTACTCGTCCACGAAAGGGCGTGACGACTCATGAACACGCGACGCTTCCGCCTGGGCCCGCTCGTCGCCGCGGCGATCATCGCCGTGGCCGCGTTGACCGCGTGCGGCTCGGACGACGACGGGGGGCCGGAAACGACGGCACCGCCGCCGGCGAGCAGCGAGGACGAGACAGCCGTCCGCGGCCTTCTCGACAAGATCAACGAAGCCTGGGCGCGTGGCGACGCGGCCGCCTACGCCTCCTACCACACGCCCGACGCCGACCTGATCGACTTCCGCGGCACCCACGCCTCCGGCCGGCAGGCCATCGTCGACCTTCTCCAGCCCGCCTTCGACGGTGTGCTCAAGGGCAGCGAGGTCGAGGCGCGGATCGTGGACCTGCGGTTTCTGGCGGCTGATGTCGCGATCTTCCACACCAAGGGAAAGATCGTCCCGATGGGCGAAGACTCCATCCAGACCTTCGTCGCCACCAAAGGGTCCGGCGGATGGCTGATCGCCGCGTTTCAGAACACCCGCCTGGCAACCGGCGCATGACCACCAACACCGCCGCGGCGCGGCGCGTCAGGCGAGGAGCTCGCCGACGCGGGTGAGGGTCTCGCGGAGGTTGTCCGGGCCGGCGAGTGCCTGGGCGTCCGGGATGGAGAGCCAGCGCAGGTCGGCGCCGGGCTTCTCCGGGCGGGCGGCCTCCGGAGTCCCGGTCGCGAGCACGAAGCGCAGGTCGGCGTGTTCGTGTGCGGGCTCGGTCGCGGACGGGGTCACCGATACCACCGCCACGTGCACGAGCCGGCCGTCGGGCCACGGCACGAGGTCGTCGAGGCCGGTCTCCTCGCCGCCCTCGCGGAGGGCGACCGCCAGCGGCGCGGTCTCGCCCGGGTCGCCGTGGCCGCCCACCTGGAGCCAGGCCCGCTGGCGGGCGTGCCAGCGGAGCAGCGCGCGCCGGGTGGGCGGGTGGACGATGACGGCCGACGCCGTGACGTGCAGCGGTGTGGCGCGGGACCAGGGGTCGCCGAGCAGCAGGTCACGCACGCGGGCGACATCAGCGGCCTCGGCGTCGGTGCGCGGCTTGTAGCGGTCGAGGACCTCGGCGAGCGAATCCAGCACCCGCCCACCCTAGAACGCGGGGTCAGGACGAGAGGACGAGCCTCGTGCAGCGGCCGAAGAAGGGGACGCCGGTGCGTACGGACTCGCGGCTCGGTGGCGCGGCGGCGAACAGACCCTCGCGGCCGGCCGTCGTGGTGATCAGGTCGAACGGGCCGAAGCGGAAGTCGTAGACGCGCACCCGGCCGCCCGGGCGGAGCACGCGGGCCAGCTCGGGCACCGCCGCCTCGGGGTGGTCCCAGTGGTGGGCGCTGAAGGAGGAGACGACCAGGTCGAAGGAGCCGTCCTCGAACGGCAGCGCGGTCACGTCGCCGACCTGGGCGGTGGCGTTGGGGTGGGCGGCGAGGTTGCTCGCGGCGTTGGCGACCATGTCGGCGGAGAGGTCGACGCCGGTCAGCCGCAGGTCGGGGCGGAGGCGGGCGAGCTCCAGCAACAGCACGCCGGGGCCGGTGCCGACATCGAGCACGGCGGCGCCCTCCGGCGCGGCGCTGGCCACGTCGTGGGCCAGTCGCCGGTACACGCCGCGCAGCACCCGCCGCGCGACGAAGTCGTAGAAGCGGCTGCTCCGCCCCTCGAAGCCGTGCGGCAGGTTCCGGTGTCCGCGCATGTGCTCCACCCCCACAGTTGTACCTTGCAACTATCCACTCACGGTACGCTCACAAAGTTGTAGGGCGCAACTGTGGGAGCGGCATGGACGAGGCGGAGCGGCTGCACGGGCTGTTCATCGAGCTCGTGCTGACGAGCGGGCTGCTCCAGGCCGACCAGGTCATGCTCGGCCATCCGATCTCGGTGTCGCAGGCGTTCGCCCTGCACGAGCTCGACACGGACACGCCCCTCTCCCAGCGCGACCTCGCCGAGCGCCTCCGGCTGGAGAAGAGCTCGGTCAGCCGGATGGCGGCCGAGATGGAGCGCAAGGGACTGCTCGTCCGCGAGCGCGACCCGGCCAACCGGCGGCTCTACCGGCTCCGCCTCACCGACCGCGGGCGGGCGCTGCACGCGGGGATGCGCGGCGCGTTCCACGACCAGTACGTGCGGTGGGTGGCCGGGATGACCCGCGAGGAGCGGGAGGCGCTGGTGGTCGGGCTGGGCGCGTTCGTGCGGGTGATGCGCGGCGGGCCGGTGCCGTGGCGCCCGGTGGGAACCCACGAGCACGGGCACGACTCTGAGCGGGCATGAGACGCATGGCGGTGGTCGCCGCCGTCCTGCTCCTGGCGGCGTGCGACGCGGCGGCCGACTCCGGCGGGACCGGGACGCCGGCCGCACCACCCACCTCGGCCCCGGCCGCGGTCCAGGCGGATCCGGGCTGCGCGGCCGACGTGCCGAGCCGGGTGCTGCCGGAGTGGGCGCGGGCCGGGTTCAGCGAGAAGGAGCCGCGGATGCCGTACGTGCTCGGCGAGCGCGGCGACATCGCGGCGATCATCTTCGGGTACCCGTTGCGCCAGCCGCCGCTGCCCGACCGCGGCAACAAGATCCTGTGGGTGTCGCGAGCGCCGCTGGAGACCGGGAGCCCGCTCGTGATCGAGGCGCGGCTCGACGGTGTGGGCGAGGTCACCACGCGGGAGGTCGGCGGTGGTCCCGGGCCGTCGATCGTCGACATGCCCCGCGCCGGCTGCTGGCACCTCGCCCTGAAGTGGTCCGGCCACACCGACACGATGCGGCTGACCTACCAGAAGTAGGAAGAAAGCGGCGGGCGGCGCGGTTGCACGATCTTGTGATCGACGTACCCCTGTCCGTCCTCGACGTCGCGCCGGTCGCCGCCGGCGCCTCCTCGGGTGACGCCCTGCGCGCTACCACCGACCTGGCCCGAGCGGTCGAGCGGATGGGCTACCACAGGTTCTGGGTGGCCGAGCACCACAACATGCCGGCGATCGCCAGCTCGGCGCCCGCGGTGCTGATCGCCCACCTCGCCGCCGCCACCTCGACCATGCGGATCGGCTCGGGCGGGGTGATGCTGCCCAACCACGCGCCGCTGGTGGTGGCCGAGCAGTTCGGCACGCTCTCCGCGCTCCACCCGGGCCGGATCGACCTGGGCATCGGGCGGGCGCCCGGCACCGACCAGTCGACCGCGCTCGCGCTGCGCCGCACGGTCGAGGGGCTGTCGGCCGAGCAGTTTCCGCAGGAGCTGGCCGAGCTGATCAACATGTTCACCGGCGAACAGCCGCGCCGGATCGTGGCCACGCCCGGCCTCGGCGAGAGCCCGGCGGTGTGGTTGCTCGGGTCGAGCGGGTTCAGCGCGCGGCTGGCCGGGATGCTCGGGCTGCCGTTCTCGTTCGCGCACCACTTCAGCGCGGCCAACACGCTCCCCGCCCTCGCCCTCTACCGGGAGAGCTTCCGGCCCTCGCGGTGGCTCGACGAGCCGTACGCGATGGTCGCGGTCGCCACCGTCGTCGCCGACACCGACGAGCGGGCCCAGTGGCTGGCCCGGCCGAGCGCGCTCTCCTTCCTGCGGCTGCGGCAGGGGCGCCCGCAGGCGCTCGCCACGCCGGAGGAGGCGGCCGCGTACCCGTACACGGACATGGAGCGGGAGTTCATGGCCGAACGCTGGGAGGGGCAGGCGATCGGGTCGCCGGAGACCGTCCGCGCCGCGCTGGAAAACCTCCAGGCGAAGACGCGGGCCGACGAGCTGATGCTCACCGCGCTCGTGTACGACATCGGGGACCGCATCCGCTCGTTCGAGCTGGCGAAGAAGGCCGTCACCGAGAGCTAACGCCCCGAAACAACAACGTCATCGATACGTCACCGGCTCGCACCAGGGGCACCTCTAGTCTTCTAGGTGTGGGCGCGGGGCCGCCGGAATCGTGGGGCCGGCGATACGCGTACACGGTGCGTAAGAGCACCGCAGTGGCGGCGGGGATAGGTGCCCATCCCCGCCGCCACATTTGCGTCTATCGCAGGTAGACGTTCGGCTGCGGCGGTGTCGCCATCCCGTTCCCGATGAAGAAGCTCGGGTGCGGCGGCTGGTTGTACGCGGTGTTCTGCCACGCGATCGCGACCCGGTACATCGGGTCGTGCATCAGCGTGTGGATCCGCCGGTCGGTGACGGTCGGCGTGGAGTAGATCCGCAGCGCGGTGTTGTCCGTCGTGCGCCAGATGACCTCCTCGCGCCAGTCGCCGAGGATGTCGCCGGACAGCGCCGGCGTCGACTTGGTGCCGTTGTTCGACGTCACGCCCGAGCCGGTGAGCAGCCGGGTGTCGCCGCCGGTGCCGTACTTGTCGATGTGGTTGCTGTCGAGCAGCTCGCGCACCGGGTCGCCGTCCCACCAGACCAGGAAGTTCGTCGACGACGGCTTGCGGCTGGACACCTGGCTGCCGTTGGTGGCGCTGCGCAGCCCGGAGACCGCGGAGGACCAGACCTCGGCACCCGCGTTGCCGGCGTAGATGTCGCCGGCCACGCCGCGGCCGTTGTCGCAGCCGCAGGACGCGGACCGCCAGAGCGTCTGCCCGGTGCGCGCGTCGGCCACCCAGTCCGCTGGCGAGCTGGTGTTCTCCGCCGGGCTGAAGACCTCCAGGCCGGGCCGGGACGGCACCAGGTCTCCGACGTGGTACGCGTCGCCGTGGCCAAGACCGTTGCGCCACAACGGGGCACCGTTGTCGTCGATCGCCATCGCGCCGTACATGACCTCGTCCCGGCCGTCACCGTCGGCGTCCGCGATGGACAGCTGGTGGTTGCCCTGGCCGGTGTACTGCGAGCCGGCCGAGTTGGAGTCGAACGTCCACCGGCGCACGAGCGAGCCGTTGCGGAAGTCCCACGCCACGATCACCGAGCGGGTGTAGTAGCCGCGCGCCATGACCAGCGACGGCCGCTGCCCGTCGAGGTACGCGGTGCCGGCGAGGAAGCGGTCCACCCGGTTGCCGTACGAGTCGCCCCACGAGGAGACGGTGCCGCGCGGCGGCTCGTAGTTCACAGTGGACAGCGCGGCGCCGGTGCGCCCGTCGAACATCGTCAGGAACTCCGGCCCGGCGAGGATGTAGCCGTCGCTGTTGCGATGCACCGCCGACGCGTTGCCGATCACCTGGCCGGTGGCGGAGCGGGTGCCGTCGGCGGTCTTCATGGCCACCTCGGAGTCGCCGTCACCGTCGTAGTCGTACACCTGGAACTGGGTGTAGTGCGCGCCGGCCCGGATGTTGACGCCCAGGTCGATCCGCCACATGCGGGAGCCGTTGAGCCGGTACGCGTCGATGAAGACGTTGCCGGTGACGCCGGCCTGCGAGTTGTCCTTGGCGTTGTCCGGGTCCCACTTGAGCACGATCTCGTACTGCCCGTCGCCGTCCAGGTCGCCGACCGACGCGTCGTTGGCGACGTAGTTGCCGCCCGGTGACTGGATCGGCACGTCGAGGTACCCGTTCGCGAACGAGAGCGACGCCTCGGACGCGCCCTGCTCGGCGCCGTTGACGACCGCCCGCACGGTGTACGACGCGTTCGCCGCCGCTCCGCTGTCGAGGTAGTTGGTCGAGTTGGTGATCGGCGTGGAGTTGACCTTGGTGCCGCCCCGGTACAGGTTGAAGCCGGTGCTCGCCGCCTCGGTGCCGAGCAGCCGCCAGGACACCAGGTTGGCCGAGCCGGAGCGCACGCTGATCAGGCCGCGGTTGAGGTCCTCCACCTGTTTCGCGTTACCCGCGGGCGGGGGCGGCGTCGTGGGCGGAGGCGCGGTGGTCGGCGGGGGTGCCGTGGTGGTGGGCGGTGCGCCGGTGGTGGGCCCGACCGAGCCGGTGCACGTCGTCCCGTTCAGGACGAAAGACCCAGGCACCGGGTTGGAGCTGTTGTTCCACGAGCCGTTGAACCCGAACGACGCGGTCCCGTTCGTCGCGATCGCGGCGTTGTAGCCCGCGTCGCCGGCGGTGACCTGCGCACCGCTCTGGGTGACCGTGGCGTTCCAGGCCTGGGTGACGGTCTGGCCGGCGCTGTACGACCACACCAGCGTCCAGCCGTTGATCGGGTCGCCGAGGTTGGTGATGGTCACGCTCGCGCCGAAGCCGCCTTGCCACTGGTTGGTGACGGCGTAGTCGACCCGGCAGCCCGCGGCCGCGGACGCGGATGTCGCGACCACGGCGGCGAGGACGCCGGCGCCGGCCACGGCGCCGGCGAGCGTGGAGGAGAGCAGCGCGATGCGCCGCCTGGAAGTAAGCATGCGAGGACTCCAGTGAGAGCGGGCGGCGTGCCCAGCGCCATCCCATGACCAGGAGTCGGCTCCCTGCGTCACCGACGATCGTAGGGCAAGGGCTTTCCCGAGGACAATATCGAAGGGCTTCAGTAAGTTGTCCGCCGTGGTCGAAGCTCCCTTCAAGCCGTTGGAACGGCTTGGAGGGAGCTTGGATCACGGCGCTTCGCGGATCACCGCCCAGCCGCCCGCCGGCACCTCGGCGGCTGGCCGGCCGGTCATCAGGTCGGTGCCCTCGCTCCCCAGCGGGCGCGCCGAGTCGCCGTGGTTGAAGGCGAACAGCCAGCCCGTGCGGCGGACCAGCTCCAGCTCGGCGGCGCCCTCGCGCACCGGGATGCCGGCCGCCTCCGCCAGCAGCTCGCCGTATGCCGCGCCGTCCAGGGGCCTCGACACGTACCAGGCCGTGCCCGCGCCGAAACGGTGCCGGGTCACGCCAGGACGGACCTCCACAGCCCCGGCGAGGTGCACGTCCTCGTCCCACCCGTGCTCCGTGGGGCGGAACTCCTCGACCCGCACCCCCAGCACGTCGCGGAGCGCGCCCGGGTAGCCGCCCAGCCGCACCCGGCCGTACTCGTCGGCCACCCCCGAGAGGTACGTCGCGACGAGGTGCCCGCCACCGTCCACATAGGCCCGCACCACCGCGGCCTCCGCGTCGGACATCAGGTAGTGGGCGGGCAGGACCAGCAGCTGGTACGGCAGCGGCCCGGCCTGTGCCAGCGACACGAAGTCGGCCGTGATGCCCGCCCGCCACAGCGCCCGGTGGGCGGCGCGCACCTCCGCCAGGTAGTCGATGCCGTCCCATGGCAAGCCCGGCCCTTGAAGCGCCCACCACGACGGCGCGTGCCAGGCGACCGCCACGGGCGCCTCGACCGCGCCGGCGTCCACCTCGCGCAGCTTGCCCAGCGCGGCGCCCAGCTCCACGGCCTCCCGGTACACGCGGCTGTCCGGCCCGGCGTGCGGTACGAGCGCGGAGTGGAAGCGCTCCGCCCCGCCGGCCGGCGCGCGCCACTGGAAGAACATCGCGCCGCGCGAGCCGCGGGCCACGTGCGAGAGGCTGTGCCGGGCCATCCGGCCGGGCTCCTTGGCGTGCATGCGGCCGCCCGCGTAGATCAGGTTGGGCGCGCTCTCCATCAGCAGCCAGGGCCGGCCACCGGCCCACGACCGGGCCAGGTCGGCGCCGAACGCGGTCTCCTCCTCTGCGCCCGGCCCCGCCTCGGACGGGTAGTGGTCGATCGCGACAAGGTCCACCTCCGGCGACCAGCGCGCGTGGTCGACCGGCACCCACCCGCCGAAGACGTAGTTGGTGGTGATCGGCACGTCCGGCGTGGCCGCGTGGAGGATGTCACGCTGCTCGGTGTACGCGGCCAGCAGCTCGTCCGACCAGAACCGCTTGAAGTCGAGCACCTGCCCCGGGTTGGGCAGGTACTGCGTGGCGCGCGGCGGAAAGATGTGCGCCCAGTCGGCGTAGTGCTGGCTCCAGAAGGCCGTGGTCCACGCGTCGTTGAGCGCGTCGAGCGTGCGGTAGCGGGCCCGCAGCCAGGCCCGGAAGGCGCCCGCCGCGTGGTCGCAGTGGCACGTCGTGCCGTACTCGTTGTGCACGTGCCAGAGCGCCACGGCCGGGTGGTCCGCGTACCGGCGGGCCAGCTCTCCGGCGATCCGCCGGCACGCCTCCCGGTAGGCCGGGGCGCTCGCGCAGTACGTGTCCCGGCTGCCGTGCAGGAGGCGGGTGCCGTCGGCGCGGACCGGGAGCGCGTCGGGGTGGGCCAGGCTGAACCACGGCGGCGGCGAGGCGGTCGGCGTGGCGAGCGCGACCTTGACCCCGCCGGCGTCGAGCATGTCGAGCACCCGGTCCAGCCAGTCGAACGTGTACCTGCCCCGCTCCGGCTCCAGCCGCGACCAGGCGAACACGCCGACGCTGACGAGGTTGACCCCGGCCCGCCGCATCAGGGCGACGTCCTCCCGCCAGACGTCTTCGGGCCACTGCTCGGGGTTGTAGTCCCCGCCGTAACACAGTCCCTGGACACCGCGCGGCCAGTCCATCGGCGCTCCTCGAGGCGTTGACAGTTTGTTGGGTTAGACGAAAAACTAACCCACATGCCGTACCGACCGCCGCTGGTGCCCTACGAGACGTTCGTCGCCGACCCGCCGGACCTGCCTGTCCGGGCGCCCGGTGAGCAGGGGCTGTCGGCTGTGACAAGGGCCGAGCTGGTCACCACCGACGCCTCCGGCGTGTCGGTCAAGGCCACGACCTCCGACGGCGGGACGCTCGCGATCCAGATCGGCGCCGCGGGCGAGGGCATCCTGCGGGTGCGGCTGAGCGAGGCGCCCGACGCCCGCGGCCGCGCGGCCCGCGCGCTCACGCTGGTGCGCCCCGAGACCCACCCGGCGACCGTGACCGTGGCCGGACCGGTCGTGCGGGTCAGCGCCGGCGCGGTGACCGCCGAGCTCACGCTCGACCCGTGGCACCTGCGCTTCGTCGACCCGGCCGGCCGCGTGCTGCTGGAGGAAAACCCGGGCGAGCGCGACATCAGCGGCCGGATGCGCACGCTCCCCTTCGGCCGCTCGCTGGCCGACGGCACCGTCGCGGCTTACCACGAGAGCTTCACCGCGCCCGCCGACGAGCGCTTCGTGGGCTTCGGGGAGAAGTTCACCCCGCTCGACAAGCGCGGCCAGCGCGCCCTGATGTGGAACTTCGACGCGTTCGGCACCGAGTCCGACCGCTCGCACAAGACCGTGCCGCTCTACATCTCCAGCCGGGGCTACGGCGTGCTGGTCGACAGCGGCATGCCGGTCGAGTTCGACATGTGCCAGTCCACGCACAGCTGCGTGCAGATCCTCGTGCCGGACGACGTGCTCGACTACTACGTGATCGCGGGGCCCGCGCCGGCGGACGTGCTCGACCGCTACAACCGGATCACCTGCCGGCCGCTGCTGCCGCCGAAGTGGGCGTTCGGCGCGTGGATGTCCTCGGGGTTCTATGTGGACACCCAGGAGCAGGTGCTGGAGCGGGCCCGCCGGCTGCGCGAGCGCGGCATCCCTTCCGACGTGCTGCACCTCGACTGCTACTGGCAGGTGGCCGGGCACTGGTCCGACATGCGGTGGGACGCGGACAACTTCCCCGACCCGACCGAGATGCTGCGCGTGTTGGGCGACCAGGGCTTCAAGGTGTGCCTGTGGACCAACCCGTACATCAGCCACGGCTCCCCCGCCTTCGCCGAGGCCTCCGAGGCCGGCTACTTCCTGCGGCGGGCGGACGGCTCGACGTACGTCGCCGACGTGTGGCACGGCTCCTACCCCGCTTGCGGGATCGTCGACTTCACCAACCCGGCCGCGGTCGCCTGGTTCGTGCGGCTGCTGCGGCCGCTGCTGGAGCAGGGCGTGGCCGCCTTCAAGACCGACTTCGCCGAGGGCGTGCCGGCCGACGCGGTGGCGCACAACGGGATGAGCGGCACCGAGCTGCACAACGTGTACACGCTGCTCTTCAACGACACCGTATCGGCCGTCACCCGCGAGGTCGCCGGACACGGGCTGGTGTGGGCGCGCTCGTCCTACCTGGGCGGGCAGCGGCACTCGGCCCAGTGGGGCGGCGACGTGGCCTCCACGTACCCCGCGATGGGCAGCACGCTGCGCGGCGGCCTCTCACACGGGCTCTCCGGCGTGCCGTTCTGGAGCCACGACGCGGGCGGCTTCCACGGCACGCCGACGCCCGACCTGTACGTACGGTGGGCCCAGTTCGCCGCGCTCTCCCCGCTCGTGCGCTTCCACGGCACGACGAGCCGACTGCCGTGGGAGTTTCCGGAAGACGCCGAGCGCGTGGTCGTCGAGGCGCTGCGGCTGCGCTACCGGCTGATGCCGTACATCTACTCGTGCGCCGTCGAGTCGGCCCGCACCGGCATCCCGCTGATGCGCGCGCTGCTCGTCGACCACCCCGCCGACCCGGCCGCGTGGGGCGCCGAGCTGGAGTACCTGCTCGGCCCCGACCTGCTCGTCGCGCCGATGCACGACCCGTCCGGCGAGCGCGACGTCTACCTGCCCGCCGGCCGGTGGATCGACCACTGGACCGGCGAGACCCACGAGGGCGGGCGATACCTGCGGGTGTCGGCCCCGCTCGAGCGCATCCCGCTCTTCGTGCGGCACGGCGCGCTCATCCCGGTACTGTCCGATCAGGACACCGTTGACGACGGCCCGTTCGACGGCGTGACGGTGGTCAGCTGGGGCGGCACCGACGCCCGCGCCGTCGTGCGGGACGTCGACGGCGACACCGACCTCGTCGCCGTCCGCGAGGGCGACACGCTCCGCATCAGCCGCGAGGGCCCGCTGCGGGTACGGGACGCGACCCTCGCCTTTGGACGTGGTCAGGGCGTCCCGCACGTGGTTTTGACGCCTTGATCGCTCTGCGCAGGCGTGGTGCCATGGTGGGGGTGCCACGCCTGCGCCCCATACGCTCTCGGTAGTACCAGTTCGGTATTAGCATCGAGCCATGTAGATGCAATAACGTGATGCGTCCATTGTCGGCCCCCAAAAGGAGTCCGTCGTGCGCATCCGCCTGCTCCTGGCCACCACGGCCACCGCCCTCGCCGGCGCCCTCGTCGCGCCGAGCATCGCCTCCGCCGCCCCGCCGCAGCCGTTCATCATCGGCGGCGGCACCGTCTCCTCGGCCCCGTGGGCCGCGGCCGTCTACAGCGGCGGCTCGTTCACCTGCTCCGGCTCGATCGTCGCCTCCCAGTGGGTGCTCACCGCCCGCCACTGCCTCGGCGGCAGCATGTCCGTCCGCGTCGGCAGCGTGATGTACGCGTCCGGCGGCCAGACCCGCACGGTCAGCTCCACCGCCGCACAGAACGACCTGGCGCTGCTCCGCCTCAGCTCGGCCGTGTCGACGACGTACGTGACGCTGGCCAACGCGAACCCGCCGGTCGGCTCGACCAACAACATCTACGGCTGGGGCCGCACATGCACCAACTGCCCCGCCTCGCCCCAGCTCAAGACCGCCACCGTGACGGTCTCCAGCCTCAGCGCCACCGACGCGTACGGCGGCCCCGCCATCCGCAGCACCCCCGGCAACGGCGTAGCCTGGCGCGGCGACTCCGGCGGCCCGCAGTTCTACAATGGACAGCAGGTCGGCGTCTGCTCCACCGGCAACGGCTCCACGTACCAGAACTACGGCAGCGTCGCCGCCAACCGCACCTGGATCCGCTCGGTCGCCGGCGTCTGACCGACTGCGACACTGGCAGAGTCGGGGCCGCGACCTGGCCCCGACTCGCAGGCTCAGCGCGGCGGTTGCCCACGATCTCCATAGAGCGTCCGGGGTCAGGGTGGTGTCTGCCTTCGTAGCCCCGAAACCCAATTTCCGAAAATGTGAGCTACCGCGATGCCCGTCGTGGTCCATACCGCTGCTCCCGCGGCCTCACCCATCCGCCGCTGGTCACGCCCACTCCGGCGGCCGCGCCGGGCCTGACGGGCCCGGCTGGGGTAAGCGCGCGGGACGCTTTTGCTCTGCTTCCCTGGAGTGGGCACCCCCGTCGGCCCACCGCCAGCCGGGGATGGCGTTGCTCGCGGCAGCGGGCGTTGTCGCCGACATTGCCCACCGTCGGCCGGCTCGGTGAGTGGGCAATGTCAGGGAACCTGCCCACCGCCCCTCACGTACGACGGCGTGGACGCATTGATGCGCGCAGCTCGACAGCTGTCCCGACACACCAGCCGGGTCACGAAACTCCCGCGCCGCGCGTAACCCCGAATCCAAAGGTCTCGAGTGATCTTCCGGGGTGGGGATGGCTTCGCCTCTGAGCCCCCGTCAGCATTTGTCCACAATGTCCCTCATCGCGCGCCGGCACCGACCGAGCCGGGCGGGCCTCGGTCGCGGGGAGTAGCCACCGCCGTGGGTAACGGGCGTCAAGTTCGCGATCTAGAACGGTTATGGCGCTATATCGACCCTAACCGTTCTAGATCCACACCTACACCCCGAAGCCGGTTACGGTATGTTACCGGCGGTGCGGCGGCACTGCACATTTCGGCTATTTTGGGCTTTCGACGCCGCGAAGACGTCGGTCACCCCGCCTCCGAAAGGTCTCTAGGTCGCCAAGACCCACCCCGCACGGTGACGCGGCGTCACAGACGGCGCCTGCCCGCCGCGGAGTGGTTGGGCTTGGCGCGCGTAGGTGGCAGCGGGGGCCGGGGATCTCGGCGAGCCCTGGCGAGCCGCCGGCCACCGCGGTCTCCGGCGGGAGCGACGGCCCGCCGCTGACACCAACCCGGGACATCCTTCTCAAGAAACGACCCTGGACCGTCCGCTACGGACCAAACCCGACTCGGCGGACGGGTGAGGCCGTGGGAGCAGCGGTCTGGATCACGACGGACGTCGCGGTAGCTCAAACCTCTTTTGGATCCAGCGCCCGACTTGAAGATCAGCCCTTGATGGCGCCGAGGATGACGCCCTTGATGAAGTGGCGCTGTACGAACGGGTAGACGACGACGATCGGTGCGACAGTTACCACGACGACCGCCATCTTGATCGATTCGGTGGGTGGCAGGGTGGCGCCCGTCGCGCCCGTGAACTGTGGTGACTGGCCCAGGAGGATCATGCTCTGCAGGATCCGCTGGATCGGAAACTTGTCGTTGCTGTCGATGTAGAGCAGCGCGTTGAACCACGTGTTCCAGTAGCCGACCGCGTAGAACAGGCCGACCACCGCCACCACCGCCTTGGAGAGTGGCAGCACGAGGCGCAACAGGATGCGAAACTCGCCCGCGCCGTCGATGCGCGCGCTGTCCAGCAGCTCCTGCGGGATGTTCTGGAAGAACGCCCGGATGACCACGAGGTTGAAGACGCTGATCGCGGTAGGGAGGACCAGGGACCAGAGGCTGTCCTTGAGGCCCATCCCGGTCACGACGAGGTAGCTGGGCACCAGTCCGGGGTAGATCAGGAAGGTCAGCAGGAAGTAGAACAGCACCGTGCGGTGCCCGAGTGAGCCGGGACGGGAGAGGCCGTACGCGGCGAGCACCGTCAGCGTGAGGCTGACCGCCGTGCCGGCCACGGTGACCAATGTGGTCACCCACAGCGCGCGGGTCACGGTGCCGCCCGCCAGGATCGTCTCGTACGCCGCGGTGTCGATCTCCTTCGGGATGAACACCATGCCGCCGGCCTCGTTGATGGTCTGCCGGGAGGCGAGGCTCGTCACCAGCACCGACCACATCGGAATGAGTACGGCCAGCACGACGACGGCGAGCGCGAGGACCTTGAGGAACTGGCCGGCCGGGGTCGGCTTCTCCTCCCAGGGCGCGCGGCGCGGCCGGCCCGGCTTGGACGCGATGTTGACGCTCATGAGCGTGAAATCAACCCCCGCTCGCCGATCATGTGGGCAAACCTGTTGGCGGCAAGGATCAGCACCAGGCCTACGGCTGCCTTGAAGAGGCCCGCGGCGGCGCCGAAGCCGTAGTTGCCGGTGGCGATGGACTGGTGGTAGACGAACGTGTCGAGCACTTCGGCGGCGCCCCTGCCGACCGCGTCGCGTTGCAGGAGATACTGCTCGAAGCCGACCGAGAGGGCGTCGCCCAGCCGCAGGATCAGCAGCAGCACGATCACCGGCCGCAGCCCGGGCAGCGTGATGTGCCACGTCCGCCGCCACCGGCCCGCGCCGTCGACGGCGGCGGACTCGTAGAGGTTGGGGTCGATTGTGGACAGTGCGGCCAGGAAGACGATCATGCCCCAGCCGGCGTCCTTCCATACCGCCTCGGCGGTGACCAGCACGATGAACGTGTCCGGGTTGGACATGATGTTCGGCGGCGTGACGCCGGCCTGGCGCAGCTCCTGGGAGAGCAGCCCCGCGCCGCCCAGCATCTGCACGAAGAACGTGATCACCAGCACCCAGCTGAAGAAGTGCGGCAGGTACACCACGGTCTGGATGAACGAGCGCACCTTGCCGGAGAGCACGCTGTTGACGAGGATCGCGAGCGCGATCGGCAGCGGGAAGAAGAAGACGAGCTGAAACGCCGTGATCGTCAGGGTGTTTTCCAGCGCGCCCCAGAACGCCGGGTCGCCGAAGAGCGTCTTGAAGTTGCCGAAGCCGATCCAGTTGCTGTAGAGCAAGGCCTCCAGCGCGCTGTCGCCCGCATACGGGTTGTAGTCCTGGAACGCGACCACGTTGCCGATCGTCGGCAGGTAGTGGAAGACCAGCAGCAACAGGCCCGCCGGCAGGGTCATCAGCAGCAGCGGCCAGTCGCGGCGCAGCCGGGCGCGCAAGGGCATCCGCCCGCGGCGGCGGCTCTTGCGCCGGGCCGCTCGGGGCGGACCCGCCGCGGGCCGGGCCGGCTCTTCCCCGGACCCGGCCGCGACGGTGGTGATTTCGGACGTGCTCATTTGCCGGCGTCGGACCTGGCCTTGGCGAGCAGGTCGCGCGCCTCGTTGCCGCCGCCGCTACGCCATTCGCTGACGATGCCGTCCAGGTCGGACAGTGGACGCCGGCCCCGCAGCATATCGGTGATCTTGTCTTCGGTCGGCACGAGCTGCGCGTTGTAGGAGGCCGGGAAGTCGATCTTGATGCCTTCCCACGGGTTGGTCTCCAGGTACTTGACCGTCGCGTTGTTGTACGCCATCAGGTCCTTGACGTAGTTGGGCGTCTCCGGGGTCGGGAAGACCACCGGGGTCCGGCCGCTGACGAAGAAGTACTGGTTGGCGATCTCCTTGAAGCCCAGGTCGGTCTTCGCCGGGGCGGCCGGGTCGGTGAAGTGCTTGCCCTCCAGGCCGTTCTCCCGCAGCATCCACTCCTGCGTGCCGAACGGCGCCGAGCACCAGTTGACGATCCGCAGCAGCTCCTCGACCCGCTCCTTGCCGAGGCCCTTCTTGATGAAGGTCCAGTTGATCGGCTCCCAGTCGCCGTGCGCGAGGGGGTCGCCGCCGGCCGCGGAGAAGAGCGGCACCGGCTGGATGTTGAAGTCCTTCTTGATCTTCTGCTGCTCGGCCTGCATGCCCTGCCATGCGCCGATGCCGTCCTGCATGAACAGGATCTTGCCGGCGGCGAACAGGTCCTTGGCGTCCGCGCCCCGGCTCGCCACGAGGTCGGGGTGGACCAGGCCGTCCTTGTACATCTTGGCCATGAACTCGACGGCCTGCTTGAACTCGGGCGTCTCGTACTTGTGCTCCGGCGTGCCGTCGGCCTTGAGCCGCCAGCCGGTCTTCGAACCGGGCGACTTGTAGTAGCTCTGCACCATCAGGAACATGTCGCTGGTCGCCCAGACGCCCTTCTTCGAGTCGGTGACCTGCTTGGCGAGCTGGTAGAGCTCGTCGATCGTCTTCGGGTAGGTCAGGCCGAGCGCGTCGAAGAGGTCCTTGCGGTAGAAGAGCGCCAGCGGAAACGGGTCACCGGTCGGGTTGGGGATCGCCATCAGGCGCTGGTTCCAGATCGAGGTGCGCCACGCGGCGGTCGGGAGAGTCGCCAGCATCGGGTACGCGTTCACCTTGTCGCCGGCGAGGTAGTCGGTGAGGTCCTCGAAGAGCGCGGCGGCCGCGTCCGCGAAGCGCGGCAGCTTCGACACCTCCCACTCCGGGATGCACAGCAGCTCCGGCACGTCGCGCGCGCCGAGCATGGCGTTGAGCTTGTCCGCGTAGGTGATGCCGTCCTGGATGCTGAAGTTGATCGGGGTGCCCAGCTCGGCGTTGACCGCCGCGAGGTAGGAGTTGCTGCCCAGTCCGGGTGGGGCCGGGCCCCACGCCGGGGTCATCGCGCTGATCTCCTTGCCGCTGGTGCCCGGCTTCTCCGAGATCGCGTCGATCAGGCTGGTGGGGTACGCGGTGTATCCGCTCGCCAGCGGCGGCGTGCCCGGCACGTCGGGCGCGGGAAGACCGGCCGGCATGGCCCCCTGGTTGGGGACCACACCGGCGAGCTTGTCGGTCTGGGTCGCGTTTCCGGAGGTGCCGGCCTCCTCACCACACGCGCTGAGCATGCCGCCACCGGCTATCGCGACGGCGCCGAGGCCGGTGAGTCCGAGGAATCTTCTGCGGTTGGTCGCCGCGCCCGCGAGGGGTGGAGTCACGGCGCACTCCCTTCTAGTCGCAAAAAGTGGTATGACTGTAGTTAGTTCGTCTACCGACTAAACAAAGTCTCGCGAATCACAAACTAGACCAACGGCGACCGCCGCCACAAGGGCGGACCCGGTACGGCATGATGGTCAGGCCAGCCCGGGGCACCATCTGACCGACGCCGGGAACGGGGCTGACTTGATCACGATGCAGAGCGGGCCGCAGCCGGCCGACTTCGCCGACGTGCGAGCCACCAACCTCGCCGTCGTCCTCCGCCACGTGCGCACCCACGCGCCGTGCTCGCGGGCCGACATCGCGGCCGCCACCGGGCTCAACAAGGCGACCGTCTCGAGCCTCGTCGCCGACCTCATCGAGCGCCGGCTGCTGCGCGAGACCGGCCTTGCCGAGCACCGGATCGGCCGCCCGGCGACGATGCTCGTGCTCGACGGCCAGCCGTACGCGGCGATCGGCATGGAGGTGGCCGCCGACCACCTCACCGCCGTCGCGGTCGACCTCGCCGGCGAGCAGCTGCTCTCGTGGCGGCGGGCGTTCACGGGCATGGAGACGGCGGCCGGCAAGGCGGTCAGCACGATCGCCGCGCTCGCCTCCCGCGCCGCCTCGCGGGTCGCGGCACAGGGCCGGCAGGTGCTCGGCGTGACCGTGGGCGTGCCGGGGCTCGTCGACGCCGACGGCGCGGTGCGCCTGGCGGCCGGGCTCGGGTGGCGCGACGTCGAGCTCCGCGCCGACCTCGTGCGCGCGCTCCGCGACCCCAAGTACGACGTCGCGGTCGACAACGACGCCAACCTCTCCGCGCTGGCCGAGCACCGCTACGGCGCGTACGCCGGCACGGCCAACCTCGTCTACCTCACCGGCGAGCTGGGCATCGGCGCCGGCGTGGTCGTCGACGGGCGGCTGCTGCGGGGCGGGCGGGGTTTCAGCGGCGAGATCGGCCACCTGCAGCTCGACCCGTCCGGCCCACCCTGCCCCTGCGGCCGGGTCGGCTGCCTGGAGGCGCTCGCCGGCCTGCGGGCCATCATCCGGCGGGTGCTGCCCGACGCCGAGGCCGACGGGCCGGTCACCGACTTCGCGCCCGAGATCGAGGAGGTCGTCCGCCGCGCCCGCCGCGCCGACGCCGCCACGCTCGGCGCACTCACCGCGGTCGGCCGCCACCTGGGACACGGCGTGAGCATCCTGGCCAACCTGGTCAACCCGGATGTGGTGGTGCTGGGCGGAAACTTCGTCCCGCTCGCGCCGTGGCTCCTCCCGGCGGCCGAGGCCGAGCTGGCGGCCCGCGCGGTGGCGCCGGACGCGGGCGGCTGCAAGCTCGTCGCCTCCGCGCTGGGCCCCGGCGCCGCGGCCACGGGCGGCGCGGCGAGGGCCCTGGCCGCCGTCGACGCCGGCCACCTCCCTCCCCTGCCCGCCTGAGCCTCCTTCCCGATCTGAGCTGCCGCGTCGTCCGTCGTGGTCCCGACCACCTTGAGTTGGCTCTGGAGTCCTAAGAGGATTTCCCGGGTCCGCGTCAGTCGCCGACCGCTGCTCCCGCCGGAGACCGCGGCGGCCGCGGCTCGCGGGGCGAGCCGAAATCCCCGGCCCCCGCTGCCAGCTCCGCGTTTTGCCCGGGTTGTGCCTTTCGAGGTGCGGACGGTGAGGTGTGGTGGGCGCACGGGCTGAGCTGCGGGGTAGCGCTTTCCTGCCAATTCGTGGGAGCGCTCCTATTGACCTGAGCCGCTATGTGGTGCGAGTCTCAGAGGGCTCCGGGCGTTAACACAGCCGAAACCCGTTAACGCGGCGGAGTTTTCTTCGACGGCTTGTCGAAGCGCTTCGAGCAGACAGACCTCCGCGGATCTCCCACCGCGATGTTGGCTCCTCGAAGCGCTTCGAAGTCCATAGAGGATGGTTGATAGCGATGACAGAGCCGTATCGCGACCCCGACCAGCCACTCGACGCCCGGGTGGCCGACCTGCTGGGGCGCCTCAGCCTGGGCGAGAAGGTCGCACTGCTCCACCAGCACCAAGCCGCGATCCCCCGCCTGGGGGTCGGTCCCTTCCGCACGGGCACCGAGGCGCTGCACGGCCTGGCGTGGGTCGGGCCCGCCACCGTCTTCCCGCAGGCCCTCGGCCTGGCCAGCACGTGGGACACCGACCTGGTCCGCGCGGTGGGCGCGGCCGTGGGCGACGAGGTCCGCGGCTTCCACCACAAGGACCCGGCGCGCGTCGGCCTCAACGTGTGGGCGCCGGTCGTCAACCCGCTGCGCGACCCGCGCTGGGGCCGCAACGAGGAGGGGTACGCCGAAGACCCCTGGCTCACCGGCGAGATGGGCACCGCGTACGCGTCCGGGCTGCGCGGCGACCACCCCATCTACCTGCGCACCGCACCGACGCTCAAGCACTTCCTGGGGTACAACAACGAGACCGACCGCCACCTCACGTCCAGCAACCTGCCGCCGCGGGTGCTGCACGAGTACGAGCTGCCGGCCTTCCGCGCGCCCATCGAGGCGGGCGCGGCCGTGGCGGCGATGGCGTCCTACAACCTCGTCAACGGGCGGCCGGCCCACCTCAGCCCGCTCATCAACGGCGAGCTGCGGCAGTGGACCGACGGCGAGGTGCTGGTGGTCAGCGACGCCGCCGCCGCGTCCAACATCGCCGGCGGCCAGGGCTACTACGCCGACCACGCCGCCGGGTACGCTGCCGCGCTGCGCGCCGGCATCGACAGCTTCACCGAGGACGACGGCGACTCGGCGCCCACCGTCGCGCGGCTGAGCGAGGCGCTCGACCGCGGCCTGGTCGACGAGTCCGATGTGGACCGGGCGGTGCGGCGGGTGCTGACGACGCGCTTCCGGCTGGGCGAGTTCGACCCGGCGGAGCGCAACCCGTACGCGGCGGTGACCGCCGACGTCGTCAACTGTGCCGCGCATCAGGAGCTGGCGCGGGAGGCGGCCCGCCAGTCGATCGTCCTGCTCAAGAACGAGGACGACCTGCTCCCCCTCCAGGGCGGCACCGTCGCGGTCATCGGGCCGCTGGCCGACACGCTGCACGAAGACTGGTACAGCGGCACGCTCCCCTACGCGGTCACCGCCTACGGCGGGTTGGCCGCGCGCGTGCACGCCACGTTCCACGAGGGCGTCGACCGCGTCGCGCTGCGCGGGCCGGACGGATACGCGTGGGCGGACGAGGGTCTGGTGGTGCGGGCGGACGCCGACGCGCCCGGCCGGGCGGCCTACTTCGACCTCTTCGACTGGGGCGAGGGCGTGGTCGCGCTGCGGGCCGTCGCCAACGGCATGCACGTGGGCGCCGACGACAGCGGCGTGCTCGTCAACGACCGCGCCCAGCCCGGCGGTTGGGTGGTGCGGGAGACGTTCCGCCTCGTGGAGCGGGGTGCCGGCCAGGTCGTGCTGCACCACCTCGCCACCGGGCGGTACGTGGCGGCCGGCGCCGACGGCGTGCTGCGCGCCGGGGCGGAGGACGTCGAGGGAGGCACGCCGTTCACGGTCGAGCTCGTCGCGGACGGCGCGCGCGAGGCCGCCGCGGCCGCCGCCGACGCGGACGTGGCCGTGGTGGTGGTCGGCAACCACCCGATGGTCAACGGTCGGGAGACCGAAGACCGGGCCAGCCTCGCGCTGCCGCCAGCGCAGGAGGCGCTGATCCGCGCGGTACGCGCCGCCAACCCGCGCACCGTGCTCGTGGTGACCAGCAGCTACCCGTACGGGATCGGCTGGGCCGACGACCACGTGCCGGCCGTGCTCTGGTCGTCGCACGGCGGTCAGGAGTACGGCAACGCGCTCGCCGACGTGCTCCTCGGCGCGGCGGACCCGGGCGGGCGGCTGACCCAGACCTGGTACCGCGACGCGGCCGAGCTGCCCGATCTGCTCGACTACGACGTGATCGCCAGCGACGCCACGTACCAGTACTACCGGGGCACGCCGCTGTACCCGTTCGGGCACGGGCTGAGCTACACGACCTTCGCCTACTCCGACCTGCGACTGTCCACGGTGGACGTCGGCGCGGACGGCTCCGTCGAGGTGTCGGTCGACGTCGCCAACACCGGCGAGCGGGCCGGCGAGGAGGTCGTGCAGCTGTACACCCGCCAGCGCCGCTCCACCGTCAAGCAGCCACTCCGGCGCCTCCGGGCGTACCAGAAGGTCAGGCTGGAGCCGGGCGAGAGGGTGACGGTCACGTTCACGTTGCGGGCGGCGGACCTCTGGTTCTGGGACGTCACGCGCGGCGCGCGGGTGGTCGAGACCGCGCGACACACCGTCCAGGTCGGACGGTCCAGTGCGGACATCGCGCTGACCGCGACGCTGTCGGTGCGCGGCGAGGAGGTCGGCCCCCGCCGCCCGCTCGACCGTCCCCTGTGGGCGGTCGACCACGACGACTACGCCGGCACCGTGCTGCTCGACGACGAGCCGCGCCGCGCGGACGCGGTGGGCGCGGCCGAGCCGGCCGGCTGGATCGGGTTCCAGCGGGTCGACTTCGGGGCGGGCGCGGCGGCGGTGGCGGCCCGCGTCACGAGCCGCACCCGTGAGGCGGCCGGCGCGCGCGTGACGCTCCGCCTCGACGACCCGCTCTCCGGGCCCGTGGCCGGCAGCATCGTGGTGCCCACCGCCAACGGCCGCCACGACTGGGCCGAGGTGCGCGCACCGGTGAGCGGCGCGGCCGGCGTTCGGGACCTCTACCTTTCGTTCGAGGCGCCAGGCGCTACGGTGAGCTGTCTGACGTTCACCAGTGGCGGGATGGAGGCGTCGAGTGACTGAACACGGTGGCGCCAAGCGCGCCGACATGGTCACCATCACCGACGTGGCGCGGCACGCCGGGGTCGCGGTGAGCACCGTGTCGTACGTGTTGAGTGGCAAGCGCGCGATCTCCGCCACCACCCGCCAGCGCGTGCTGGCGAGCATCCGCGCGCTCGGCTACCACCCCAACGCCGGCGCCCGCGCCCTCGCGAGCAAGCGGGCCAACGTGATCGCGCTCGTGCTCCCGCTGCGCTCGGGGATGCACCTGCCGGTGCTGATGCAGTTCGCGACGGCGGTGGTGACGACCGCCCGCCAGTTCGACCACGACGTGCTGCTGGTGACCGCCGACGAGGGCGCCGACGGGCTGCGGCGGATCGCGGCCAGCGCGATGGTCGACGGCATCGTGCTGATGGACGTGGAGATGCACGACGCGCGGGTGCCGCTGCTGCGCGACCTGGAGCGGCCGAGCGTGCTGATCGGCTTTCCCGCCGAGGCGGAAAACCTCACCTGCGTCGACCTCGACTTCTACCGGGCCGGCGCGGCCTGCGTCGACCACCTCGCCGCGCTCGGCCACCGCGAGATCGCGCTGCTCGGCGCGCCCGCTGTGGTGTACGAGCGGGACACCGGCTTCGCCCACCGCACCCGCGCCGGCTTCACCGAGACCGCCGAGCGCTACGGCATCGCGGCGACCGCGCAGCCGTGCGAGGAGAGCTTCGACGCGGTGCGGCAGGAGCTCGCCGGCCTGCTCGACCGGCAGCCCGGGCTGACCGCGCTGGTGGTGCACAACGAGGCGGCCGTGGCACACCTGCTCGCCGCGCTCCCCCTGCTCGGCCGCCAGGTGCCGCACGACATCTCGGTGGTGGCGATCTGCCCCGACGAGGTGGCCGAGCGGGCCAGCCCCGCGCTCACGTCGGTGCTCATCCCGGCCGAAGACGTGGGCCACCAGGCGGTCACGCTGCTGATGCGCAAGCTGGAAGGGCAGCAGGTGCCGGCCGCCACGCTCCTCGACCCCCGCCTGACGGTCCGCGCGTCGACCGCGTCCGCCGATTCAGCCTCAATCCGGGCAAATACTGCTGTAATAGGGTAATGGCTCGCCCGTTGGCACCCAGAGCTCCGTGGTGGCTGTTTCTCGTCACCGGCATCCTGTGGATCCTGTACGCCTGGATCGTGCTCCGCTTCGACAACGCGTCGGTGGCGGCGGTATCGGTCCTGGCCGGCCTGGTCGTCCTCTTCGCGGCCGCGTCCGAGCTGATGATGGCCTACGTCGCGCCCGGCTGGCGGTGGCTGCACGCCCTGCTGGGCGGCGTCTTCGCCATCACCGGCATCGTCATCCTCTTCCGCCCCGGCACCGGCTTCGCGTGGCTCGCCGCGTTCGTCGGCTGGTACCTGCTCATCAAGGGCTTCTTCGACGTGGTGTTGGGCTTCGTGACCAAGCCGGTCAACGACGCCTGGTGGCTCTCCGTCATCGTCGGCGTGGTCGAGGTGCTGCTCGGTTTCTGGGCGGCCGGCAGCTGGGTGCGTTCCGCGTTCCTGCTTGTCGCGCTCGTGGCCGGCGTGGCGCTGGCACACGGCATCGCGGACATCGTGCTGGCCTTCCGGCTGCGCGGCGCCATGTCCGGCTTCACCGGCCGGGGCGCGGCCGCAGCCGGCCCCGCCGCCCCTTAGGGCCTTCGCCGGGCCGCCCCCGTCCAGGCGACAGGCGCGGCCGGTCACGCACCTGCCCACCGCCGCGGCGGTCCGCGATTCGAGCTCCGGACCGCCGCGGCCCGCGCTTTCGGCTGCGGGTTTTGACCAAAGCCTTTTGCCCCGGTCCGCGTCACCTGCGGACCGCCGCTCCCGCCGGAGACCGCTGCGGCCGGCGGCTCGCGGGGCTCGCCGAGATCCCCGGCCTCCGCTGCCAGGTCCGCGGTGCAAGCCCACCCCTTCGCTCAGTGGTGCGGATAGCACGTAATCGAGGCCGAATAACGTGCTTTCCGCACCACTGAGCGAGGGGCCTGCCGGCTTGCACCGCGGGCCCGCAGGTGACGCGGGCGTGGGTTTTATGGGATGTCGCGGCGGCGGGCGACGGCGGTGGCGACTGACGCCAGGGCCAGTGCGTATCCCGTCCAGAGCAGGGCGGCCAGCCAGGCCGGTGGCAGGCCGCCGGTGGCGGTGCCGGCGCTCTCGGCCGCTCCGCCGCTGATCGCGACCCGCAGGCCGGTCAGCGAGTAGCGCTGGTAGCCGTCGACAAGGCTGGTGACGACCGGCTCGATGACGAAGAGGACGAGCAGGGCGGCTGACACGGCCGCGACCTGGTTGCGGACCAGTGCGCCGAAAGCGGCCCCCAGCATGCCGGACAGCGCGGCGAACGTGACGCCGCCGACGGCGATGCCGGCCACGCGGGCGGCCGAGAGTGACATGTCGACGTCGCGGAGGGCGAGCAGTGGCAGGCTCACGGCCAGCGTGGCGGCCACGCTGGCGATGCCCGTGACCGCGCCGGCGACGGTGTTGGCGGCGATCTGCGCGATCGTGACGCGGCGCCGGTCGGGGGTGGTGAGCAGGGTGGGGAGGATGGTGCCGTGCCGGTACTCCCCCGCGGTGGTCACGATGCCCAGCAACAGCGCCAGGATCCCGGCCGCGATTCCGCCGGACGACAGCACCAGGCGGCCGCCGGTGGTGCCGCTGATGTCCGATGTGGAGCTGAGCAGCACGATGAGGGCGGCCATGAGCGCGCTCAGCGCGACCGAGACGGCCACCAGCGCCGGGACGACGCGGGTGGTGCGGAGCTTGAGCAGCTCCGCCGCGACAAGGCGGCTCATGAGGCGGTCACCCCCAGGAAGAGGTCCTCGAGCGTCTGCGGGTGCGCGGCGATCTCGTAGACGGCGATCTGGTGGTCGGCCGCGGCCGCGCCGACCGCTTCCGCTGTCGTGCCTTGGGCGACCAGCCAGCCGGGGCCGTCGCCGGTGACCGGGACGCCCTTGCCGGCGAGCACCTCCGCGAGGCGCGGTGGGTCGGCGCTCCGCACGCGCACGGCGGAGGTCAGCTGCTCCACCCTGCCTTGGGCGACCAGCCGGCCCCGGTGTAGCACCAGGACCTCGTCGACGATCTGGGCGACCTCGGAGAGGACGTGGCTGGAGACGAGCACCGTGCGACCCTCGTCGCGCCGGTCGCGCAGGAAGTCGCGCAGCCACCGGATGCCCTGCGGGTCGAGCCCGTTGGCCGGCTCGTCGAGGACCAGGACGCGCGGGTCGCCGAGCAGCGCGGTGGCCAGGCTGAGCCGTTGGCGCATGCCCAGCGAGTATCCGCGCACCCGCCGGTCGGCCGCCTTGTCGAGCCCCACCAGGCGGAGCAGGTGGTCGACCCGGGTCCTCGGCACGCCCGCCGCGGTGGCGAACACCCGGAGGTGGTCACGCCCGGTGCGGCCCGGGTGAAACTGGGCGGCGTCGAGCACCGCGCCGATCACGCGGGCCGGGTCGGGCAGGGCGGCGTAGGGCCGGCCCTCCACCGTCGCGCGCCCCGCCGTGGGCACCGTCAGGCCCAGCACGGCGCGCAGCGTGGTGGTCTTTCCGGACCCGTTGGGCCCTAGGAACCCCACGATGCTCCCCCGCGGCACCGCGAAGCTCAGCCCGTCGACGGCGACCGTCCGGCCGAACCGCTTGGTGAGTGAGTCGACCTCGATCACCGCGTCCACGGCTCCTCCACCTCCTTGAGCAGGCGCTCCAGCGCGGCCGTGCGGTCGCCGAGCGCGGTCAGCTCGGCCTGCACCGCCTCCAGCCGCTGGGCGGCGTCCCGCTGGGCGGCGGTGGCCTCCTCGGCCAGGCGGCGGTATCCCTGCTCGCGCGCCACCGACTGGCGGGCCCGCCACGTGGCGCCCAGCTGAATGATCACCACGACCAGGATGACCAGCAGGAAGATGATCGCCAGTGCGCCCATCACCGTTTCTTGCCAGGTCATGACGGCTCCTTCGCGTTGTTGTCCGGGGTGGTCAGCGTCCGCACCGCCGCCGCGATCGACTCCGGCGTCAGCAGCAGCGCGAACGGGGTCGCCTCGACGAAGCGGATTGCGTGCCCCTCCTCGGCCAGCTCCATCTGGCTGGTGACGAGCCCGGCCGCGGCGAGCTTGCCGAGGTGGGCGTGCACGAGGGGGCGGCTGAGGCCGACTTTGCGGGCGATCTCGGTGACGTATCGCCGCCCACCGGCCAGCTCGGCCAGGATCCGCAGACGCTGCGGGCTGGCCAGTGCGGCCAGGAGCCGCACCAGCTCGTCGCCGGTAGGTTTCAACGCCTCGTTACCCATGTCAACAACAATTTACGTACCTAAGACGCGCGTGTCCAGAGGTACCGCGGGGAGACAGGCGTTTACGCCGCGTCGAGGACCGGCACGCGCTCCGCGGCGACGGGAGTCGCGGCGGCGGTGCGGCGGGTCCGACGCAGCACGCGCACCGACAGATAGAGCGCGCCGGCCCACGCCGCCACGACCGTCAGGTAGACGACGGGGCGCAGGCCCGAGGGCGCGTCGACGGCCCGCATGATGGTGCGGGAGTTGGTCAGCACGATCAGCCCGCCGACCGCGGCGCCGAGCAGCTGGGCCGGCACGATGCGCACGAGCCAGGCGGCGAGCGGGGCGGCGATCAGGCCACCCACCAGCAGCGCGGCGACGGTCGGCAGCACGAAGCCCTCGGAGCCCAGCCCGATCAGGAAGCCGACGCTCGCCGCGCCGGCCACCACGAACTCCGACGTGTCGACCGAGCCGATCACCTTGCGCGGCTCCATCCGGCCGGAGACCAGCAGCGACGGCGTGGCCACCGGGCCCCACCCACCGCCGCCGGTGGCGTCGACGAAGCCGGCCACCAGGCCCAGCGGCGCGAGGAAGCGGCCGCTCACCGGGCGGCGGGAACGGCGCTCGGCCAAGGGGCGGGTGAAGCGGATCAGCAGGTAGACGCCGAGGGCGAGCAGGATGCCGGCCATCCACGGCGCGGCCGCCTCGGTGGAGATGGAGCTGAGGAACGTGGCCCCGGCGAACGCGCCGATGCCGCCCGGAAGGGCGATGCGGCGGACGACACGCCAGTCGACGTTGCCGAAGCGCCAGTGTGCCGCGCCCGAGGCGAGCGTGGTGCCCAGCTCGGCCAGGTGCACCGAGGCGGAGGCGGAGGCGGGCGCGAGACCGGCGACGAGGAGGAGTGAGGACGAGGTCACCCCGTACGCCATGCCGAGCGCGCCGTCGACGAGCTGCGCGGCGAGCCCCACCAGGGCGAGGACGATCAGCTTCCGCACTATGTCCACCTCCTCGGTAATTCCGGTCAACTTAGTCGAGAATCAAGGATATGCCGACCGCCGTCAAGCCGGTACCGGAAAGTGGGAGGTCAGGCCCAGGCGCTGGGGTCGGCGACGAGCTCGCGGACCCGCTCGGGAAGCTCGCCGGTCGCGACGTCCGCGATCGTGACGAGCTCGAGGATCTGCCGCTCGCTGGCCCGCAGCGCGATCCACACCTCCTGGAGGGCGGCGGCCGCCCCCTGGTAGCCGAGGTCTTCCGGCCGCTGGCCGCGCACGTGCGCGAGCGGACCGTCGATGATGCGGATCACGCTGGCGAGCGAGATCTCGCCGGCCGGGCGGGCCAGCCAGTAGCCGCCCTCCGGGCCGCGCTGTGCGTGCACCACCCCGCCCCGGCGCAGCTGCAGCAGGATGCTCTCCAGGAACTTCGGCGGGATCTCCTGCGCCTTCGCGATGCGCTCGGCGGTCAGCGGGCCCTCGACGGCGGTGGCGAGCTCGACGACGGCGCGCAGCGCGTAGTCGACCCGGGCAGACAGTCGCATGAACCCCATTATCCCGGTCGAGAAAGGAGGCGGACCCTCACCCACCCACGCGGCGGAGCAGACCCTCCTGCACTGCGGTCGCGACGTGGCGCCCGTCTTCGGTGAACATGCGACCGGTGGCCAGCCCGCGCGCGCCGGACGCGGACGGGCTCCAGCAGTCGTAGAGGAACCACTCGTCGGCGCGGAACGGCCGGTGGAACCACAGCGCGTGGTCGAGGCTCGCCCCCACCACGCCGCCCGGGCCCCACACCTCGCCGTGCACCGAGAGCACCGAGTCGAGCAGCGTGAGGTCGGAGGCGTAGGTGAGCGCGCAGGCGTGCAGCAGCGGGTCGTCGGGCAGCTTGCCGTCGATGCGCATCCACACCCGCTGGTAGGGGTCGGCCGGGCGGTCGCCGGGCGCCACCCAGCCTGGCTCACCCACGTAGCGGACGTCGATCGGGCGCGGGATCGCCGCCCAGATGCCCGCGCGGTCGGCGTAACGGGCGAGGCGGTCGGCCATCGTCGGCACCTCGTCGGGCCTCGGCACGCCGGGCGGGGCCGGCGCGTGGTGGTCGAGCCCCTCCTCCCGCCGGTGGAACGACGCGGACATGAAGAAGATGGTGCGGCCGCCCTGCGTCGCCACCGAACGGCGGACGGAGAAGGAGCGGCCGTCGCGGATGTCCTCCACGTGGTACTCGATCGGCTCGGTCGGGTCGCCGGGCCGCACGAAGTAGCCGTGCAGCGAGTGGACGAGCCGCGCCGGGTCGACCGTGCGGCCGGCCGCGACAAGCGCCTGGCCGGCGACCTGGCCGCCGAAGACCCGCTGCGGACCGACCCGCGGGCTCATCCCCCGAAACCGGAACGGGCCCAGCTCCTTGAGGTCGAGCACCTCGAGGAGCTGGTCGACGGCCGCCTGGCCGACGACCGCGTCAACCATCTACCGACCGCTGCTTCGGGCCGCCGTCGCCGCGTCGACCAGGGAACCGAGCTGGTGCACGCGCAGCGTGTTGGTGGAGCCGGGCGCGTTGGGCGGGCTGCCCGCGACGACCACCACGTAGTCGCCCGGGTTGGCCTTGCCGATGCCCAGCAGGGCCAGGTCGACCTGCCGGAACATGTCGTCGGTGTGCTGCACGAACGGCACCAGGAACGTCTCCACCCCCCACGAGAGGGCGAGCTGGCTGCGCACCTCGGGCACCGGCGTGAAGGCCAGCAGCGGCAGCTCGCAGTGGAGCCGGGAGAGGCGGCGGACCGTGTCGCCGGTCTGCGAGAAGGCGACCAGCGCCTTGGCGCCGATGTTGCGCGCGATCTGCGAGGCGGCCACGGTGAGCGCGCCGCCGTGGGTACGCGGGTCGTGCTGGAGGCGGGGCACGCCGATCGAGCCCGACTCGGTGGTCGTCACGATCTTGGCCATCGTGCTGACCGTGAGCACCGGGTACTTACCCACGCTGGTCTCGCCGGAGAGCATGACCGCGTCGGCGCCGTCGAGCACCGCGTTGGCCACGTCGGAGGCCTCGGCGCGGGTCGGGCGCGAATTTTCGATCATGGAGTCGAGCATCTGGGTGGCGACGATGACCGGCTTCGCGTTTTCCCGGCAGAGCTGCACGGCCCGCTTTTGCACCAGCGGCACCTGGTCGAGCGGCAGCTCGACGCCGAGGTCGCCGCGGGCCACCATCACGCCGTCGAACGCGTCGACGATCGCCTCCAGGTAGGTCACCGCCTCGGGCTTCTCCACCTTGGCGAGGACCGGCCGGCGCAGGCCCTCCTCATCCATGATCGCGTGAACAAGCTTGATGTCGTCGGGCGAGCGCACGAACGACAGCGCGATCAGGTCGGCGCCCAGCCCCAGCGCGAAGCGCAGGTCGACGGCGTCCTTTTCGGACAGTGCCGGCACGCTCACCGCCACGTTGGGCAGGGAGACGCCCTTGTGGTTGGAGACCGGGCCGCCCTCGACGACCAGGCAGCGGATGTCTTCGCCGTGGACGGCGGTCACCTCCACGGCCACCTTGCCGTCGTCGATCAGGAGGCGGTCGCCGACCTTGACCTCGTGCGGGAGCTTTCGGTAGGTGCAGGAGACCCGGTCGGCCGTGCCCAGCACGTCTTCGCCGGTGATCACCACGGTGTCACCGGTGCGCCACTCGACCGGGCTCTCGGCGAACTTGCCGAGGCGGATCTTGGGCCCCTGGAGGTCGGCGAGCACGGCCACCGCGCGCCCGGCGGCCTCGGCCGCCTCGCGCACCCGGTGGTAGACCGACTCGTGGTCCTCGTGGGAACCGTGGCTGAAGTTGAGGCGGGCCACGTCCATCCCTGCGTCTACGAGGCCCCGGATGCGCTCCGGAGAGGAAGTGGCGGGGCCGAGAGTGCAGACAATCTTCGCGCGGCGTGTCACGGTCATCAGGCTAGTCCCTCCGCCGGATCGGCTGTCCGGCCGACCCCTGTCGGACGTTTGGTGGCGGCGGGCGTCGGCGACCGTCACCGCGCAGCTTAGTACCGCCGCTCCCACGATGACGTCCCCCACCGGAGGGTCGCACGAGTCCTCCTAGGGTCTGTCTCTTGGATCTCGGTGGAGCGAGGCGAGGTCCAGGCGGCGTCCGGTGGTGCCGGGCGGAAGGTCGCATACCGGTGTTGTATGCGGCCTTTCGTCCGGTGCCGCTGGTCGCCGTCTGGGCCCGCCGCAGCCCTTCGAGATCCAGGAGACAGACCCTGGGCGTGTCTACTCCGCCAAGGCGTGTCTACTCCGCCCCGGTGAGCACGGCGGCCACGGCGTCGAGCGCCTCGGCCGCGTCCGGTCCGGTGGCCCGCAGGGTCACGGTGGTGCCCGCGGTCGCGCCGAGCGCCATCACGGCGAGCACGCCGCGCGCGTTGGCGACCTTCCCGCCGTACTCGATCTCGACCTCGGCCTGGAACCGCGCCGCCGCCTGGACCACCTGGCCGGCCGGCCGCGCGTGCAGGTGGGCCGGGAGAACCACGGCGGTCTCAGAGCTTACGGACATCGCGCGCCTCCTCCGCGGCCGCGACGGCGGCCGCCAGGTCGGCGCCGGTGCCCGCGATGACCGCGGCGGCCATCGCGCCCTCCACGAAGGGCGTGTCCACGATGACCGCGCCGGGCGTGGGATGGTCCTCCAGCACCGCCCGCGCGGTCAGCACCGAGCTGCCCAGGTCGGGGAGCACGAGCACGCCCGCACCGCAGTCCGCCTTCTCGATCGCGGCTCGCACCAGGTCGTAGCTCGTGCCGATGCCGCCCTCGTCGGTGCCACCCGCCGCCTCGATCGTGAGCGACGACCCACCCACCTGCGACAGCAGCTCCCGCAGGCCAGCGGCCAGCTCGGCGCTGTGCGAGACGAGTACGATGCCCACGAATCTCGTCATGACCGAAAATGGTATGTTCAGAAACACCGTTCGGCAATACTGAACTCGGGCGGAGAGGCGGCCACATGGCGGTGCAGTCGGTAGCGCGGGCGATCGAGATCCTGCGCGTGCTCGGCACCGCCGCCCGCGGCGCGGGGGTGACCGAGGTGGCCGAGCGCATCGGCGTCGCCAAGCCCACCGCGCACGCGCTGCTGCGCACGCTCGAGGCCGGCCAGCTCGTCGCGCAGGACCACGAGACCGGCAAGTACCGGCTGGGCCCCGCCCTCCTCGAGCTCGGCAACGCCTACCTGGAGACCCACGAGCTGCGGGTCCGCTCGGTCGCCTGGGCCGACGGCCTGGCCAACCGGGCCAACGAGGCGGTCTGGGTGGGCGTGCTCTCGGCCGACCACGTGCTCGTCGTGCACCACGCGTTCCGCCCGGAGGGCGCGGTGCAGATCCTGGAGGTCGGCGCGGTCATCCCGTGGCACACCTGCGCGCTCGGCAAGGCCATCGTCGCGCACCTGCCCGAGAGCGACCGCGCGGCGTTGCTCCGCGAGCCCCTCGCCGCGCTCACCGGCGCCACGCACACGGCGCCGTCCGCGCTGGTCCAGGATCTCGATCGGGTACGGGCCACGGGTTACGCGGTCGAGGACGGCGAGGCGGCGATCGGCGACGCCGGCATCGCGGCGCCCGTCTTCGACCACACCGGCGAGGTGGTGGGCGCGATCGGTGCGGTCGGCCCGGTCGAGCGGCTGCTCGACGAGGAGACCCGCGACGGGCTCGCCGTAGCGGTTCGGGAGACCGCCCGACACCTCTCCCGCGACCTCGGCGCCGGCCGTCCCGCGACCCGTCGATGGGTCGCCGCGGCGTCCTGAGTCCTACGCTTGACACACGCTCGTAACGCGGACTACGTTCCGAACACACTTCAGCATCGCTGAACGATGTCTCAGCCTCCGGAATAGGAGCGCGGCCGTGAAGAAGTTCATCAATGACCCCGCGGCGGTCGTCCGCGAAGCGCTGACCGGCGTCGCCGCGGCGCACCCCGACCTCCGTGTCGACATCGAGCAGCAGATCGTGGTCCGCGGGGACGCGCCCCGGCAGGGCAAGGTGGGCGTGGTCTCCGGCGGCGGCTCGGGCCACGAGCCCCTCCACGGCGGCTTCGTGGGCCTGGGCATGCTCGACGCCGCCGTCCCCGGTGAGGTGTTCACGTCGCCGGTGCCCGACCAGATCCTCGCCGCCACCCAGGCGGTAAACGGCGGCGCGGGCGTGGTGCACATCGTGAAGAACTACACCGGCGACGTCATGAACTTCCAGATGGCCGCCGAGCTCGCCGGCGACGAGGGCATCGACGTGCAGTCGGTGCTCGTCGACGACGACGTGGCGGTCGAGGACTCCACCTGGACCGCCGGCCGCCGCGGCACCGGCGCGACGCTGATCGTGGAGAAGGTGACCGGCGCGCTCGCCGAGACCGGCGCCTCGGCCGCCGCGGTCGCGGCCGCCGGCACGCGGGTCAACGAGCAGTCCGCGTCGTTCGCCGTCGCGCTCACGGCCTGCACGACGCCGGCCGCCGGCAAGCCCGGCTTCGACCTGCCCGACGACGAGATGGAGGTCGGCGTCGGCATCCACGGCGAGCCGGGGCGGCGGCGCGAGAAGCTGCGGCCGGCCCGTGAGATCGTCGCGATGACCATGGACGCGATCCTCGGCGCCAAGCCGCTCGCCGCCGGCTCCGAGGCGATCGTGGTGGTCAACGGCCTCGGCGGCACCCCGCTCATCGAGCTGTACCTGCTGTACGGCGAGGTGGCCGCGGTGCTCGACAAGGCCGGCGTCCGGGTGGCGCGAAACCTGGTCGGCAACTACGTGACCAGCCTGGACATGGCCGGTATGTCGGTTACGGTGTGTCGAGCGGACGCGGAGATCCTGCGCCTGTGGGACGCGCCGGTCCGCACCCCGGCGCTGCGCTGGGGCGTGTAGCACCGGCCCGCTCCCCAGGGAGGTCAATGTGGACGTCGCGCTCGCCCGCTCGTGGATCGCCGCCGTCGCGGCGGCGGTCGCGGAGCAGGCCGACTACCTGACCCAGCTCGACTCGGCGATCGGCGACGCCGACCACGGCGTCAACCTCAACCGAGGGTTCACCGCCGTGGTGGCCGCGCTCGAGACCGCCAACCCGCGGACGGTGGGCGAGGTGTTCGTCAAGACCGGCACCACGCTGGTGTCCAAGGTGGGCGGTGCGGCCGGCCCGCTGTACGGCAGCGCGTTCCGGGCGATCGGCAAGGCCCTGCCCGCCGACGACTCCACTGTGGATGCCACCGCGCTGGGCGCGGCGCTGCGGGCCGGGCTGGCCGCGGTGCAGAAGCTCGGCGCGGCGGTGCCCGGCGACAAGACCATCGTCGACGCGTACGGACCGGCGGTGGCCGCGTTCGAGAAGGCGGCGGACGACGGGCTTCCGGCCGCGGCGCGCGCGGCGGCGGAGGCGGCGGCCGAGGGCATGCGGGCGACCATCGAGCTGCACGCGCGCAAGGGCCGCGCGTCGTACCTCGGCCCGCGCAGCGTCGGCCACCAGGACCCGGGCGCCACCTCGACCTGGCTCATCTTCAAGGCATTGGCGGACGTCACAGCATGAAATACACCGGCGTGCTCGGCGCGCCCGGGGTCGGAGTCGGGCGCGTCCGGTGGGTGCGCGACCCAGGACCGTCCGATGTAGACGGCACCGGCCTTCCGGCCGCCTTCGACGTCGTGGCGGCGCGGCTGCGCAAGCGGGCGGAGTCGCTCAGGGCCGACGGCCACGCCGAGCCGGCCGACATCGTGGAGACCATGGCGCTGATCGCCGACGACCCCGACCTGCGCGGCGTCGCCACGGCCGAGCTGGCCGCCGGCCGCTCCCCCGCCGAGGCGGTGACCGCGGCGGCGTCGACCTACGCCGACCTGCTGGCCGCCCTCCCCGATCCGACGCTGGCCGGGCGCGCGGCCGATGTACGCCAGGTGGGCCGCCGGGTCGTGGCCGTGCTGCACGGCGACCCGGCCGCCACCGTGGACGGTCCGGTCATCCTCGCCGGTCACGAGCTCGGCGCCGACGACCTGCTGGAGGTGGCCGACGACCTGGCCGGCGCCGTGTCCCAGCTCGGCGGCCCGAACGCCCACGTCGCCATCGTCGCCCGCGCGCTGGGCGTGCCACTGGCCTTCGGCGTCACCCCAGACGCGGCCGACGGCGCACCGGCCGTGCTCGACGGCGCGACCCTGATCGTCGAACCCACCGGCGCCGAGCGGCACGCGGCCCTCGACGCCATGCGCGCGGTCGCGGCGCACCGCGCCGACCTCGCCGCCGGCCGTACGCTGCCCGCCGTCACACGCGACGGCATGACCGTCACGCTGCTCGCCAACGTCGCCACGGCCGAGGAGTCGCGCGCCGCGGTGGCGGCCGGCGCCGAGGGGGCCGGCCTGGTCCGGACCGAGCTGCCGTTTCTCACCGCGCCGGGCTGGCCGGACGAGACCGCGCACGCCGCCGCGCTCCGCCCGGTGCTCGGCCCGCTGGCCGGCCTGACCGCGACGGTGCGCACGCTCGACTTCGCGCCCGACAAGCTGCCTCCGTTCCTCGGTGGACGGTCCTACGACGGCCGGCCGCCGGCGGAGGCGCTGGCCGCCCAGCTGAGCGCGATCGTCGCCGCGGGCGCGGAGACCCGGCTGCGCGTGATGCTCCCGATGGTCCAGTCGGCCGCGAGTGTCCACGAGGCCCGCGCGCTCATGCCCGGCGATGTGCCGTTCGGCGCGATGGTCGAGACCGCCGCCGCCGTGGCGGCCATCGACGAGATCGCGGCGGCGGCCGACTTCCTCTCCGTCGGCACCAACGACCTGACCGCCTCCCTGCTGGGCCTGGGCCGCCTCGACCCCGCCCTCACCCCGGCCCGCGCCGCCGACCCGCCGGTGCTCCGCGCGATCGCCGCGACGGTCGAGGCCGGCGGACGCCACGACCGCCCGGTCTCCGTCTGCGGCGACGCGGCCGCCGACCCGTACGCGATCCCGCTGCTGCTCGGCGTCGGCTGCCGCGTCCTGTCGGTGGCACCGTCCGCTTTGGACGCGGTCCGCGCCCAGATCCGCTCCCTCGACACGACGGAGTGCGCCGCCGCGGCAGCGGCCGTCATGTCCTGAGCCACCGACTGTTCTTCTCCCGCATGTCCGGCGGAGTGACGGGCCTGAATGCTAAGTCACGGCACGTGCGGAGCCTGGTGCCCTCAGTGATGTCGACGGAGGGATCGAACCATGGATGTCATCGGCAGAGCGCTGGCCACAGGGCTCTGCGTCGCCACCGCGGTCGTCTGCACGGCGAGCCCGGCCGGTGCCGACCCGGTGCCGGTCTGGGACTTCCGGACGCTGGCCGCGGTCGGCTCGGACACCACGCAGTACATGATGGACGGCGTCGCCAAGGTGGCACCGGACGCCGCCGGCCTGGCCTCCTGGAACGCGCAACCGGCCGTCGGCTCGACGGTGACCATCAGGACGAAGCCGAGCGGCTGCGAGTTTCCACGGCCGTTCGGCCACATCGAGGGCCGGCTGGCGCTGTCGGCGTCGGAGCCCGGTGGGGCCTTCCCCGGCTGCGTCGACGTGCTCCGGTCGGGCATCCCGCCGGTCACCACGCCGGGAAACACGTACACCAAGATCATCGCGGGCGTCGACGGCCTCGCGCTGGCGAAGCACAGCGACTCCGACCTGCCGGACAACATCACCTTCCCGCAGGCCCAGCGGATCTACAGGTGCTTCGAAGACAGCATCGCCGGTGTCAGCGTCGTGCCGCTCGTGGTCCACCCGCGGAGCGACGTGTGGCAGTCCTGGATGCAGAGGATGGGGATAACGACCGGGGAGCTGCTCAACTTCGACTACCCCTGCCTGTACGACAACAACCAGTACGTGCGCCCGCCCGCGCCGCCCAACGACGGCGCCGCCCTGACCGACCTCGCCTACGTGATGCCGTACTCCGTGGCGAACTTCATCGCGCAGAGCCGGAGCGCCACGATCGAGAGCCTCACCGGCGTGACGGTGCCCGACCTGCGCGGGCCGGTGTACCTGACCGGTCTGAACTCCTTCCAGCAGCCGTACAACCGCACGACGCTGGCGCTCAACCTGAACTATCCGCTCACTCACGAGGTCTCCAACACCATCCGCACCGATCGGCTCGGCACCGGAGAGTTGGCGGCGCTCGTGGCCGGGTGCTACACCGAGATCAGCGACGGCGCCGTCACGTACCGGCTCGCCGAGCTGTTCGGGTTCGGCGTCACGAGTACGTGCGGCACCAGTCGGACGAGCGGCATCCCGTAGCACCGCCTACTGCATCAGTGCCGTCACATCCTCGGCGGTCAAGCGGCCCCGGTCGCCGGCCGCCGGGGACGAGCGGAGCGCGGTGACAGCGGCGGACGCCGGTGGGTTGGGCGGGCGGCGCCAGTGCCAGTCGGTGACGGCCTGGTAGGCGGCGACGACCGACAGCAGGCGGTCCTCGGCGTACGGCTCGCCGCCCAGGATCGTGCCGATCGGCACATCGGCGGTCGTGAAGCCGATCGGAAAGCCGATCTCCGGCAGGCCGAGGATGTCGAAGGGCACCGGACCGGTCTGCACCACCACGTCGCAGCGGCCGAAGATCTGGTCCAGCACGCGTTCCAGCAGCAGCAGCTTGGCGCGCTGGCCGGTGACGAACTCGTTCGCGCCGAGGAGCGCGCCCTGCAGCCAGCCGGTGACCGAGACGCCGAAGCCGCGGAGGTCGGTGCGGAGGTAGGGCATGAAGGGTTCGCTGCGCTCGGGGAGGCGGACGTTGTTGAACGCGCCGCCGGTCAGCAGGTCCCACTCGTCGGGCAGCGGCACCTCCACGAGGCGCACACCGTCGATCTTGTCCACTGTGGAGAGGAACGCCTGGCGGGCCAGCGCCGTGGCGGAGGTGCCGTCGGCGTATCCGGGGAGCACGCCGATCCGCGTGCTCCACCGCGCGCGTACCTTGCGGCCCGCGTAGACCGGGGTCGCCGCCTCGATCAGGTCGGGCACGCGCGGAAGGCCCTGTGTGCGCGGGTCGGCCGGGTCCTCCCCCGCCATCGCGGTGAGCATTATTGCCGCGTCCTTGGCGTCGCGGGCGAGCGGGCCGGGGTGGTCGCGGGTGTAGCTGAGCGGGATGATGCCGGCCAGCGACACGCGGCCCATGGTGGGCTTGAGGCCGGTCAGGTTCTGCGCGTTGGAGGGCGCCGTGATCGAGCCGCCCGTCTGCGTGCCCGTGCCCGAGGTCGCCATCCGCCCGGCCACCGAGGTGGCGGTGCCGGTCGACGAGCCGCCGGGGTCGGTACCCGGGATGGTGGGTGTCCACGCGTTGACCGTCGTGATGCGACCGTCCGGTGTGGTCGCCCGGGTCGTCGCGAGCGGGCCCATCTGGGTCTTGCCGAGCACGATGGCGCCGTTCGCCTTGAGGCGCGCCACGGCCGTCGCGTCGTACGGCGGGACGAAGTCCTGGAAGAGGTAGGAGTTGGCCGTTGTCCGCACGCCGGCGGTCCAGTAGTTGTCCTTGATGGCGAGCGGGACGCCGTGCAGCGGGCCGGTGTGGCGGCGCTTGCCGGCCGCCTTCGCCGCCGCGCGCGCCTGCTCGGCCAGCACCGTGTTGAAGGCCTGGTACACCGGCTCGTACGCGCCGAGGCGGGTCAGGTATGCCTCGACGAGCTCGGCCGGGGTCAGCCTGCCGTTCTTGATCATCCAGGCGGCCTCGGCCAGCGTCAGCTCGGTGGGGTCGGCGAAGGCCTCGGGACGCGGACGCACATACGCACCGGCGCCGAACCTCGCCGGTCCACCGGCCCACGCCACGCCCGGGATGGCCGAGGCACCGGCTGCGGCGGCCGCCGCGACCGCCGCGGTGCGGGCGAGGAAGGCCCGTCTGTCCACTGTGCTCATTTGCGCCACTCCGTGCTGATCGAGGGGTAGAGCATGGGGGCGGGCTGCTGGGAGAGCGCGGGGTCGGCGCCGGGCAGCTGGTACGCGGCGATCACCGTCACGCTGGTCCGCACGAAGGAGCGGAGCGAGGCGAGCACCGAGTCGCGGCCGGGCGCGCCGGTCGCCGGGTCGGACGCGGTGCCGGGCGGCAGCTGGTCCAGGTCGATTCCGAGAGAGGCGAGGCGAGCCCTGATCATCACGTCGAGCTCGGCGTCCGTCGGTGGGGTGGGAGCCATGGTCGATCACTCTCGGAGCGACCTGTGTCGTCCCGGTATCCCCAAGATCACGCGGACGTGTCTTATCAAATCTGGCCGTTCGGCTGTCAGCAAGACGCCATATCAGCGCATTGGTCAACCTCTCTGTTTTGTGTCCCATACCCAACCCACGAAGGAGCGCTATGGGAGTCCTTCAGAGGCTCGCCGCGGTCGGCGTCGCCGCGGCACTCGCAGCCGTCGGCATCGCCGCGCCCGCGCGAGCCGCCGTACCGGACGGGCACGGCTTCGTGCTCTGGAACGGCCTCACCACCGTGCCTTCCGGCACCTGGCCGCCGGCTACCACCGTCACCGCGTTCGGCGGCGGCTTCTACGAGGTCGTCTTCCCCGGCCAGGCCGCGAAGGGCGGCGTCGTACACGTCACCGCGATCAACGGGCGCCCGATCTGGTGCCAGGCCTTGAAGTGGGGCTTCTCCGGCGCGGACGAGATCGCGTACGTGGGCTGCTTCCGGCCCGGTGGCTTCGGCATCGACACGCCGTTCACCGCGGTCTTCGCGAGCAGCTCACCGCCCGACGGGATGCCGGGCCTCTACGGGTACGTGCACGCGGACGCGAGCGCGGGGATCGTGAGCGAGTACAACTCGGTCTTCGGCACCGGCAACTCCGTGGCCTCCGCCGGCGGACCCGGCGAGTACATCGTGCGATTCCGCGGGCTCGGCACGCCGGGGCCGAACGACGGCAGCCTGCAGGTGACCGCGGTCAACAGCGGCGTCGGCGCACACTGCGAGATCGCGAAGTGGAACTCCAACCCCTCGTCGCAGGACGTGCTCGTGTTCTGCTTCGACGGGTCGGGCTTGCCGCTCAAGACCGGGTTCACGCTGAGCTACCAGCTGGAGCGGTCGCTCTTCGGGTCGGTGTCACCGCCGAAGTTCTTCGGCTACGTGTGGAACATGCGGCCGCCGCCCGCGCCCAACCCTGGCCCGCCGACGACCAACTTCAACTCGCAGCTCGGCCTCGGCGCCAACGCGCTCGTGTCGTCGGGCCCCGGGCTGACGCTGGTCGGCTTCCGCGCGCTCGCGCAGCGCCCGGACACGGTGCAGGTGTCGGCCAACGGCCAGAGCGGTGAGTTCTGCAACCTGCAGGCCGCGTGGTCGTACAGCGGCACCACGGTGGTCGTGCGCAACGTCGCCTGCTACAACGCCGCCGGCGGCCGCCTCGACACAGGTTCGTTCACAAGCTACAACTCCGAGTTCTGATCGGCGAAACGGTGAGGGCCGCGGACGGCGGCCCTCACCTGGTCATGCTCGGCGCCTGCTCTTGCGAACCTCCGTGGCCTCAGCGAGGATCTCCGCCAGCGCGTCTCCCAACATCGGCGGTAGGCCTCGACACTTTCGCAACACCGCGGTTTTGTTCTTCGGGCCGCATCCGGCGGATGCTTACCGAGAAGGCGATACAGCTCTGTGTACACGTCGAGAACGGTGTCGCGATCGTCATGCGGACCGACCAGCAGAATCCACGCACGGTCTCTGGACTCGAATGCCACGACAACGCGGAATTCGTCACGGATGTGCTTGACACACATATGGTCGATTGGTAAGGGCCCGGTCAACCGGTAGGCAAGCGCGCGGCACCCTCGCGCGGCAAGGTCATCGAGAAAGTCGTTGAAGCGCTTGGACTTTTTGCGATCCAGCTGGCTGATCTGTTGATCGGCACGAGGTGTAGCGAGAACCTCAACAGGCACACGACGAACTTATTGGCTTCACTTCTCTCGTGGGGCCGCCCGGAGAACGCGCCCTTTTCCACTCCGCATCTGCGCCACGCTTTCTTTCAGATCGTCGCGCTCCAACAAAGCCTGGTCAGCGAGGGCGCGACCTACTTCGTCGAGCAGATCGCGATCTTTACCGGCGGCTCGCAAACTACGGACCAAGTGGACGATGTTGTGCACGCTATGCACGTCGAGCAACAGGCGGGGCACACGGCGCGCGATGGTCAGGACACCAGCCTCAGCCCACGCGCGCACGGTCTTTTCGCTGAGCCCCAGCAGTCTTGCCGCGATGACGGGCCGGATCGTGCCTTCGTCGGCGAGCACGGCGCTCGACAAGCTGAGCAACCGCGCCCGACGCTCATCCGTCTCGGCGAGGCTGTAGGCGATGTCCTCGAACTCCTCCACCCGCTCGAACAACGTGCGTATCCGCTGCTCTTCGACGGCGATGGTCATGACGCCTCCACTCCGCAGCCAACCTGCTTCCGAGTATGAGGCATTTTTTCGGTAGCCGCTACCCCGACGCGTCAGGCGCCCAGCGGAACCGCCGCGGGGGTGACCGGCGCCGGGAGGGAGCCTTGGCCGCCCAGGTACGAGTGGATGGCCGCCGCCGCGGCGCGGCCCTCGGCGATCGCCCACACGATGAGCGACGCGCCGCGGTGCATGTCGCCGGCCACGAAGACGCCGTCGGCCGCGGTCTGCCAGTCGGGGCGGGCCTCGATCACGCCGCGCTTGTCGCGGGCGACGCCGAGCTGGTCGAGCAGCGGCTGCTGCTCGGTGCCGTCGAAGCCGATCGCCAGCAGCACGAGGTCGGCCGGCAGCTCGCGCTCGGAGCCGGGCACGAATGTCAGGATGCGCCGCCCGTCGACCTTCTCGACGCTCACCTCGGCGATGCGCACCGCGCGCACGTTGCCCGCGCCGTCGTCGACGAACTCCTGTACGGCGACCGCGAAGACGCGCTCGCCGCCCTCCTCGTGCGCCGGGTAGTTGCGCAGGAGCCACGGCCAGGTCGGCCACGGGTCGCGCTCTTCGTCGCGGGCGTCCGGCGGCTGCGGGTACAGGTCGAGCTGGATGATGCCGGCCGCACCTTGCCGGTGGGCCACGCCGAGGCAGTCGGCCGCGGTGTCACCGCCGCCGATGATCACGACATGCTTACCCGCCGCGTCGATCGGCGGAGGGGAAACCGGACCCGCCGCTGGATCGCCGGCGGCCGCCGCGGACGCGGCGACGAAACGGTTGGCCGGGACGAGGTGGTCCATCGCCAGGTGCACGCCGCGCAGCTCGCGCCCGGCGGTCTCCGGTGTGTCGCGGCTGGCGAGCGCGCCGCAGGCGAGCAGCACCGCGTCGTGGTCCGCGCGGAGCCGGCCGGCGGTCACGTCGACACCCACGTTGACCGACGTGCGGAAGACGACCCCCTCCGCGCTCATCTGCGCGAGGCGGCGGTCGATGTGCTCCTTCTCCAGCTTGAAGTCGGGGATGCCGTAGCGCATCAGGCCGCCGATCGCGTCGTCCCGCTCGTACACGGTCACCTGGTGACCGGCGCGGGCGAGCTGCTGCGCGGCGGCGAGCCCGGCGGGCCCGGAGCCGACGACCGCGACCCGCTTGCCGGACGGCGCCGGCACGGCCTGCGGGGTGACGTACCCCTTCTCGAAGGCCCTGTTGATGATCTCGACTTCGACCTGCTTGATCGTGACCGGCTCGCCGCCCGCGATGCCGAGCACGCACGCCGCCTCGCACGGCGCCGGGCACAGCCGACCGGTGAACTCCGGGAAGTTGTTGGTGGCGTGCAGCGACTCGATCGCCGCGGCCCAGCTGCCGGTTCGGACCAGGTCGTTCCAGTCGGGGATGCGGTTGCCCAGCGGGCAGCCGTCGTGGCAGAACGGGATGCCGCAGTCCATGCAGCGGGTGGCCTGCTCGCGGATCAGCTCGTCGCCGGCGACCGGGTAGACCTCGCGCCAGTCCTGGATGCGCACCGGGACCGGCCGCCGGGCGGGAAGCCGGCGGCCGTAACGAAGGAACCCCTGAGGATCAGGCACGAGCGACCTCCATCACCGCTTCGTCGATGTCCCGACCGGCGGCTTCGGCGGTGCGGATCGCTTCCATGACGCGCTTGTAGTCGCGCGGGACCACGGCGGTGAACTCCTCGACCGCCTCGGTCCAGCGCTTGAGCAGGTGTTCGGCGACGGCCGAGTCGGTCTCGGCGAAGTGTCGCTCGACGAGCGTGCGGAGCGTGACCTGCTCCTCGTCGGTGAGCGGCTCGAGCTCGACCAGCTCCGGGTTGACCCGGCTCTTGTCGAGGCGCCACACGAACGCGGTGCCGCCGGACATGCCGGCCGCGAAGTTTCGCCCGGTGGCGCCGAGCACGACGACGGTGCCGCCGGTCATGTACTCGCAGCCGTGGTCGCCGACACCCTCCACAATGGCCACCGCGCCGGAGTTGCGGACGGCGAAGCGCTCGCCCACCCGGCCGCGCAGGAAGACCTCGCCGTCGGTCGCTCCATAGAGGATGGTGTTGCCGGCGATGATCTGCTCCTCGGCCGCGAACGGCGCGGTGCTGAACGGCCGCACCACCAGCCGCCCGCCGGACAGGCCCTTGCCCACGTAGTCGTTGGCGTCGCCGAAGAGCCGCAGCGTCACGCCCCGCGGCAGGAACGCGCCGAACGACTGGCCGGCCGTGCCATGCAGCGTCACGTCGATCGTGTCGTCGGGCAGCCCGGCGCCGCCGTACCCGCGGGCGACCTCGCCGCCCAGCATGGCGCCGACACTGCGGTGCTCGTTGCGGACCGCCACCACCGCGCGGACCGGCTCGCGGTGCTCCAGCGCGGGCGCGGCGAGCGTGATCAGCTCGTTGTCGAGCGCGCGGTCGAGACCGTGGTCCTGCTCGCGGATGCGCCGCCGGGCCGCGCCCTCGGGCAGCTCCGGCACGTGCAGCACCGGGCCGAGGTCGAGGCCGCGCGCCTTCCAGTGGTCGACGGCCGGCGCGAGGTCGAGCATCTCGGCGTGGCCGATCGCCTCGTCGAGCGAACGGAAACCCAGCTCGGCCAGGTAACCGCGCACCTCCTCGGCGAGGAAGAGGAAGAACGCCTCGACGAACTCCGGCTTGCCCGTGTAGCGCTCGCGCAGCACCGGGTTTTGCGTCGCGATGCCGACCGGGCACGTGTCGAGGTGGCAGACCCGCATCATGATGCAGCCCGAGACGATGAGCGGTGCGGTGGCGAAGCCGTACTCCTCGGCGCCGAGCAGCGCCGCCACGATCACGTCGCGGCCGGTCTTGAGCTGGCCGTCGACCTGCACCGTGACCCGGTCGCGCAGGCGGTTGAGCAGCAGCGTCTGCTGCGCCTCGGCCAGGCCCAGCTCCCACGGCGTGCCAGCGTGCTTGAGCGAGTTGAGCGGCGAGGCGCCGGTCCCGCCGTCGTGGCCGGAGATCAGGATCACGTCGGCCTTGAGCTTGGCGACGCCCGCGGCGACGGTGCCGACACCGACCTCCGAGACGAGCTTCACGTGTACCCGCGCGGCCGGGTTGACGCACTTCAGGTCGTGTACCAGCTGGGCCAGGTCTTCGATGGAGTAGATGTCGTGGTGCGGAGGCGGCGAGATGAGGCCGACGCCGGGCGTGGCGTGGCGGGTCTTCGCGATCCACGGCCAGACCTTGTTGCCGGGCAGCTGGCCGCCCTCGCCGGGCTTGGCGCCCTGCGCCATCTTGATCTGCAGGTCGTCGGCGTTGACGAGGTATTCGCTCGTGACGCCGAACCGTCCACTCGCGACCTGCTTGACGGCCGAGCGCCGGGACGGGTCGTAGAGCCGGTCGACGTCCTCACCGCCCTCGCCGGTGTTGGACTTGCCGCCGAGCTTGTTCATCGCTACGGCGAGCGTCTCGTGTGCCTCGGCCGAGATCGAGCCATATGACATCGCGCCGGTGGCGAAGCGCTTGACGATCTCGCTGGCCGGCTCGACCTCGTCGAGCGGCACGGCCGGGCGTGTGCCGGTGCGCAGCGTGAAGAGCCCGCGCAGCGAGCCGGCCCTCGCCGCCAGCTCGTCCACAGTGGACGTGTACTTGCGGAACACCTCGTACTGGCGGCTGCGGGTGGCGTGCTGGAGCAGAAACACCGTCTCCGGGTTGAACAGGTGCAGCTCGCCCTCGCGGCGCCACTGGTACTCGCCGCCGACCTCGAGGCGCCGGTGTGCCCGCTCCGCCTCGTTCAACGGGTAGGCGCGGGCGTGGCGGGCCTTGATCTCTTCGTGGATCGCGGCGAGCCCGGCGCCGCCGATCTTGCCGGGCGTGCCGGCGAAGTAGCGCTCGACGAGCCGCGCGTCGAGGCCGACCGCCTCGAAGACCTGGGCGCCGCAGTACGAGGAGACCGTCGAGATGCCCATCTTGGACATGATCTTCAGGACGCCCTTGCCGAGCGCCTTCACGTAGTTACGCACGGCGGTGGCCGGCTCGATGCCGGGCAGGGCCCCGGTCGCGATGAGGTCTTCGACCGACTCGAACGCCAGGTAGGGGTTGACCGCCGCCGCACCGTATCCGATGAGGACGGCCGCGTGGTGCACCTCGCGGCAGTCTCCACTCTCGACGATCAGGGCGACCTGGGTGCGGGTCTGCTCGCGTACCAGATGCTGATGGACCGCCGCGGTGAGCAACAGCGACGGGATGGGCGCGAGGGTCGCGTTGCTGTCGCGGTCGGAGAGCACGAGGATGCGCACGCCGTCTTCGATCGCCTCGGAGACGTGGCGGCAGATCTGGGTGAGCCGCGCCTTGATGCCGGCCGCGCCGTCGCGCAGCGGGTAGAGGCCGGAGACCCGCACCGCCTTGAAGCCCGGCAGGTCGCCGTCTTCGTCGACGGAGAGGATCTTCGCCAGCTCGTCGTTGTCGATCACGGGGTAGGGCAGCACGATCTGCCGGCAGCTGGCCGGACCCGGGTCGAGCAGGTTGCCCTCCGGGCCGATCGTCGATTGCAGGCTGGTGACCAGCTCTTCCCGGATCGCGTCGAGCGGCGGGTTGGTCACCTGGGCGAAGAGCTGGTGGAAGTAGTCGTAGAGCAGGCGCGGACGGGTCGACAGCGGCGAGATCGGCGTGTCGGTGCCCATCGAGCCGAGCGGCTCGGCGCCGGTGCGGGCCATCGGCGCGAGCAGGATCTTCAGCTCCTCCTCGGTGTAGCCGAAGGTCTGCTGCCGCCGCTGCACCGAGTCGTGGGTGTAGACGATGTGCTCCCGCTCGGGGAGGTCGCCGAGGTCGATGAGGCCGGCGTGCAGCCAGTCGTCGTACGGCTGGGCCGCGGCGAGCTCCGCCTTGATCTCGTCGTCCTGCACGATGCGGCCGGCGGCGGTGTCGACGAGGAACATGCGGCCCGGCTGGAGCCGCCCCTTGGCCACCACGGTCGCCGGGTCGAGGTCGAGCACGCCCGCCTCGCTGCCGAGCACGACGAGGCCGTCGCTGGTCTGCCACCAGCGGCCGGGGCGCAGCCCGTTGCGGTCGAGCACGGCGCCGACCACCGTGCCGTCGGTGAACGCCACCGCCGCCGGCCCGTCCCACGGCTCCATCAGGCTGGCGTGGAAGCGGTAGAACGCGCGCCGCGCCGGGTCCATGTCGGGGTCGTTTTCCCACGCCTCGGGGATCATCATGAGCATCGCGTGGGGCAGGCTCCGCCCGGCCAGGTGCAGCAGCTCGAGCACCTCGTCGACGTTGGCCGCGTCGGAGGCGTCGGGCGTGGCGATCGGGAAGAGCCGCTTGAGGCTGCCCGGGATCACATCGGAGGCGAGCAGCGCCTCGCGCGCGTTCATCCAGTTCTTGTTGCCCCGGATGGTGTTGATCTCGCCGTTGTGCGCGATGAACCGGTAGGGGTGGGCCAGCGGCCACGACGGAAACGTGTTGGTGGAGAAGCGGGAGTGGACGAGCGCGATCGCGCTGGCGACCCGCTCGTCGCGCAGGTCGGGAAAGAACGCCGGCACCTGGGCCGGCGTGAGCATCCCCTTGTAGGTGATGGTGCGCGCGGACAGCGACGGGAAGTAGGCCGCCACGCCCCGCTCGGCGCTCTCCCGCTCGGTCTGCTTGCGCACGCAGAAGGCCACCCGGTCGAGGTCGATCCCGCTCAGCGGGCTGCCGGCCGGACCGTCGGGCGTGTCGGTGAGGCGGTGGGCGGCCAGGAACACCTGCCGGATCCGCGGGCGGGCCGACTCGGCCGACTCGCCCAGGTCGCTCGGGTCGACCGGCACGTCGCGCCAGCCCAGCAGGTCGGCACCCTCCACCAGCGCGTACTTCTCCAGCACCCGGACCGAGCGGGCCGCCTCCTCCGCGTCGTGCGGGAGGAAGACGAGGCCTGTCGCGTACTGCCCGGCGGGCGGAAGGGGAAAGTCGACGACCGCCCGGAAGAACTCATCGGACACCTGCAGCATGATGCCGGCACCGTCACCCGTATTGGGCTCCGCGCCGCGCGCGCCCCGGTGGTCGAGCCGGCACAGCGCCGAAAGCCCTTTGGCGACGACGTCGTGGGAACGATGGCCCGACAGATCCGCCACGAAGGCCACACCGCAGGCGTCGTGCTCGTACGCCGGGTCGTAGAGCCCTTCGGAGGTGCGCTGAGGGTGCGGATGAACCACCGGGCCTCCTTGTCGTCGCTCGCGCTACGTGGGATAGGTCGGGACGACGTCGGCCCTGCTGAGTCCTTCGAGTCTACGTTAGGGGTTACTGAACTCCACCAGCGGAGATTGATCACACGTGGCTGAACTGTTTGACCGTTTGGAACGCTTCTACGACGCCGTACCCCGGGAGGGCGCCCACACCGAGGACTTCGGTGGACTCGTGCTCTTCGTCCGTGACGGACCGGGCTGGCCGTTCTACGCGCGCCCCCGCCTGGGCGCCGCAGAACCGCCTTCCGCCGCTGACATTACCTCGGTTCGGGCCCGCCAGCGCGCTATCGGTGCACCCGAGGCGTTCGAGTGGGTACACGAGGTAACGCCCGACCTACTCGCCGTGGCGCGCTCGGCCGGGCTCGCGGTACTCGAGGCGCCATTGATGGTCCTGGATGCATCCGCCCTGGTCACCCCGGCGGGCGCGGATGTCCGCTTCCTCGACCCGGTGGCGCCGTCGTTCGCCGCCGACGTCGCGGTGCGGCGGGCCGTGGGAGCGGTCGGATTCGGTGCGCCCGGCACCTCCACCGGCCTCGCCGGTCCCAAGGAACGGGACGCGGCCGTGCTCCCGGTCTCCGCCGATGAGCTGGCGGACGAGCGCCGCATGATGGAGGCCGGACGCCGCGCCTCGGTATTGGGATATTTGTCACCGTCACATTCCGCGGCCGTCGACCCCGACCTGGAAGGCGTCCTGGCCAGCGGCATCCTCCAGCGCGTCGACGACGTAGCCGAGATCGCCGGCGTGGCCACCCTCCCCACCGCCCGCCGCCGAGGCCTCGGCGCGGCCGTCACCGCGGCACTGGCGAGACACGCGCTCGACACCGGCGTAGACGTCGTCTTCCTCTCCGCCGGCAGCGACGACATCGCCCGCGTCTACGCGCGCGTCGGCTTCCGCCGCCTGGGCACCGCCTGCATAGCCACCCCATCCGTCTTCCCGACGGCCTAGCCCGCTCCGGTGACCCCGCCGCCGGCGGGGTCGCCCACACGCCACAGTCCTTTTGGACAAACATCTACCCGGGTCCGCGTCAGCTGCGGACCGCCGCTCCCGCCGGAGACCGCGGAGGCCGGCGGCTCGCCAGGGCTCGCCGAAACCCCCGCCCCCCGCTGCCGGGTCCGCGGTGCAAGACCAAACCGCGTGACCAACATCGGTCCTGGATCGGCGGCGAAACCTTGATCGTTCGCCCGATAACCGGATGACACGCCGACCAGAGTGCGGATTTCGGGCGAACGATCATGCCGGCGACGCGCGGGTGGGGCTTGGTGCGCGGACCTGGCAGCGGGGGCCGGGGGTTTCGGCGAGCCCTGGCGAGCCGCCGGCCACCGCGGTCTCCGGCGGGAGCAGCGGCCAGCGACTGACACGAACCCGGGAAATCCTCTTGAAGCTCCACGGCCAACTCAACCTGAGCGGCATGCGGGTCTGGACCACGACGGACGTCGCGGTAGCTCGAGAAATCTCTAAATGGGTGGGATCAAAGCGCGCGCCGGCAATGGGGTGGCGTCGCCCAGGGCGGCGCGGAGGGCGGCGGCTGTGGCTTCGGTGTCGGGGCGCTCGCAGGCGGGGACCGGGGCGCCGATCTCGGCGCGGATGCGGCTGGCGTCGGCCATGAGCTCGGCGGCGCGGGTCGGGTCGTCGCGGCGGTGTACCTCGGCGAGGGCCTCCAGGACGCTCGCCGTGCGCCAGCGGTCGCCGACCTTGCGGTGGGTCGCGAGGCTGAGCGCCAGGTGCTCCTCGGCGCGGTCGGCGCGGCCGGTGCGCAGCTCGACGAGGCCGCGCAGGTTGTGTGCCCAGCCGACGCCCTCGGGGAAGCCGAGCGCGGCGTAGCGCTCCAAGGCCGCGTCGAGCAGGCTGGTGGCGCGGTCGGTGTCGCCGCGGTAGAGGGCGACGGCGCCGAGGTTCATCAGGGCGGAGGCGGCCGCCTCGGCGTCGCCCAGCCGCTCGAACCAGCGGCGGCAGGCGCGCAGGCGCAGCTCGGCCCGGTCGAAGTCGCCGGCCAGCCAGGCGGTGAAGCCGCGCAGCTGGACCGCCCGGGCCTCGCCCAGCTCGTCGCCGCACTCGACGTAGATGGCGGCGGCCTTGTCGAGGTGGGCGGCGGAGGCTTCGTACTGCGCGCGCTCGCGGGCCACCGAGCCGAGGATCATCTCCACCCGCGCCTCGGCGCGGCGGTCACCCAGGGCGCGGTAGGCGGCGCGGGCGCTGCCGGCGTACTCGGCGGCGGCCGGGTAGTCGCACAGCAGCATCGCCAGCATGGCGGCGTCGGCAGCGGCCGCGCCGCGCAGGAGGGCGGGGGCGCGGGGGTGGCGGGCCAGCGCGGCGGCCAGCCAGCCGCGGGCCTCGCGGTAGTGGCCCTCGATCCGGCAGAACATGGCGAGGGCGGTGGCCAGGCGCAGGTCGCCGTAGGGCACGGCGATCGGGCGCGCCTCGGCCAGCCAGGCCACCGCGGCGCGCATGTTTGCCGCGTCGGCGCGGAGCCGGGCCAGCCCCGCCTCCTGGGCGTGGCCGCGCAGGTCGGCGTCGGCCGCCTCGGCGACCCGCAGGTAGTGCGCGGCGTGCGCGGTGCGGGCGGCGGGCACGTCGGCGTGCAGGCGGGCCAGCGCGTGGCGGCGGATGGGCATGAGCAGCCGGTAGCGGCCGGCGTTGGCCTCGACGAGCGAGGCGTTGACGAGCTGGTCGAGCGCGGTGGGGTCGGAGCTGGTGCCGGCCCGCACGGCGTCGGCCGCCGCGGTGTCGAAGCTGCCCGCGAAGACCGCCAGCCGCTCGAAGAACGCCTGCACGTCCGGCGCGAGCTGCTCCAGGCTCGACTCGACGGCGGCGGCCACGGTGCGGTGGCGGGCCGGGGTCGTGGGGTCGGGGCTGTGCAGCAGCCGCTGGTCGGTGCGGATGCGGGCGACGATCTCGGACACGCTCAGCAGCGGGGTGCGCGCGGCGGCCAGCTCGATGGCGAGCGGCAGCCCGTCGAGCTCGGCGCAGAGCTGCGCGACCGCGTCGGCGCTGCCCTCGGGCACCGGACGGCCGGAGCGCGCCTGTGCCCGCTCCAGGAAGAGCCGGGTCGCGGCGTGCGTGGCCAGGTCGGCCAGCGTGTGGCCGGCCGCCGCCGTGGGCAGGGGCAGCGGCGGGACCGCCACGATCGACTCGTCGTCGGCCCGCAGGGGCGCCCGGCTCGTGGCGAGGATGCGCAGGCCCGGGCAGCGGGCCAGCAGCTGGCGGGCCAGCTCGCCGCAGCCGGTGACGAGATGCTCGCAGTTGTCGAGCACGAGCAGCACGTCGTGCTCGCCGATCTCCTCGGCGATCGCGTCGACCGGGTCGAGGCCCGGATCCTCGCGCAGGCCCAGCGTCTCGGCGACCGCGCCGGGCACCCGGACCGGCCGGTCGACCACGCTGAGGTCGACGAACCAGGCCACCGACCCGCCGACCACGCCGGCCGCGGCGATCGCCAGCCGGGTCTTGCCGGCGCCACCGGGGCCCACCAGCGTGACGAGCCGGTGGCCGGCGAGCCGCGCGCCTATGTCGTCGAGCAGCGCGTCGCGGCCGAGCAGGCTGGTCAGCGGCACGGGCGGCGCCGCCACCCGCCGGGGCGCGCGGGGCACCGGGCGGGGTGCGGCGGGCAGCTCGGCGATGTCGCCCCGCTCGGCCGCGGCGGCGAGCGCGCGCAGCCGCTCGCCGGGCTCGACGCCCAGCTGGTCGGCGAAGGTGCGGACGGCGCGCTCGTACACCGAGCGGGCGGCGGCCCGGCCGCGGCTGAGCAGCGTCGCGGTCAGCAGCAGCTCCCACCGGCGCTCGCGCAGCGGGTGCCTGACGACGCCGGCCTCGAGCTCGGCGGCTGCCACCTCCGCCGCCTTGGCGGCCTCGATGCCGGCGCGCACCGCGGCGCGGTCGGCGACCGGGGCACCGCTGGCCCGGATCGCCTCGCCGGACACGCGCAGCACGCAATCCCACCGCTCCTCGCGGGCGCGGGTGCGGCTGTCGCGCAGCCGCTTGGCCTCCGCGGCCGCCCAGCTGGTCAGCGCGATCCCGTCGAGCGGCGTCTCGGAACGCCACCGGGCCAGCGCGCGGTCGTAGAGGGCGATCGCGGCCGGCAGGTCGCCCGCGGTGCGGCGGGAACGGGCCCGCCGCAGCTCATCCTGGTAGCGAGCGGCGTCGATGTGCCGGCCGCCGAGGCGCATGCCGGACGCTCGGGTCTGCAGCACGCCGCGCAGGCCGGCCCGGGCCAGCGCCCCGGCGAGCGCCGCCGCGTCGCGGTCGAGGGCCACCGGGTCGAGACCCGCCGCGCCGAGCTGGGCCCAGCTGACGATCTCGCCGCCGCGCAGGCCGAGGGCGGCCAGCAGCCGGCGCGCGCCGGTGGCGAGCGGAACCGGCCCACCCGGACCGGCCAACTCCACCGGCCCCAGTAAGCGCACCTGCCCCGGGCGTACGCGTAGGCCATCCGTCATTGCGCGTAGTGTGCCCCTCGCGCGCTGCGACGGTCAGCATCCGTTCGGTCCGAATTCGGCGCCCGGCGCGTGCCGCGATGGATGTCCGCCCGGCGACGTGACTGCCCCCTTCGGGCAGATTCGCGATGGCGCGGCTCCCGCCCGTGGTCAGAGCTGACCACGGGGCTCAGGCGGGCGGTTTCCAGGCCGCGGCGGCGGTCGCCGCGCTGCCCATCAGGCGAGGGCTGATCGTGCCCAGTGCGGCGTCGCGGGCCCGCAGCGCGAGGCGGCCGCGGGCTTGCAGCACGGCCGACATCCGCCGGGTCTGGCGCACGACGGTGGCCGCGCGGGGGCGGCGCTGCCGGGAGTACGCCGCGATGGCCTCCTGCACCGAGCGGCCGGGCACCGCGTCGCGCAGCACGGAACGGAGCGTCGCCGCGTCTTCCAGCGCGAGGCAGGCGCCCTGCCCGAGGTGGTGCGGCATCGCGTGTGCGGCGTCGCCGAGGAGCGCGAAGCCGCCCGGGCCGGCCGGGAAGCCGTACTCGCGGGGCAGCGGGCGCAGCTCGCGCACCTCCTGCTGTACGAGGTCGTCGGGCTCGGTGGCGGCCAGCAGGTCACCGATCGGCGGGTGCCACGCGGCGAACCACCGCCGCAGCAGCGCGAGCTGGGTGGCCGGCGGCTCGGGCCGGGACGCGCCGGCGGCCGTGGCGACCCAGTAGACGCCGCCGCGCGTGGAGCCGCCGGACGAGCCGCGCTGGCCGAGCTGGGCGGCGACGAAGCGGTATCCCGCGCCGAGCGTCTCCCCCACCACCGGGCGGCCGTCGTTGAGCGGCGGCACGCGGTACCACGGGATGACCGCCCGCCACGCGGCGCATCCCGAACTGACCACAGTGGACTCGGGCGCCAGCCGCCGCCGCACCGCGCTGTCGATGCCGTCCGCGGCCACGACGACGTCGCCCTCGTACGTGGTGCGGCCGTCGCTGACCGCGGGGCGCTCCCGCTCCTCGGCGCGCACGCCGCGCACGGTCACGCCGGTGCGGAGCTCGACCTGGTCGCCGAGCCCGGCCACGAGCGCGTCGTGCAGGTCTTCGCGGTGCACGATCACCGGGCCGCGCCCGCCCGCCCCGCGCGGCTGCACGAGCCACTGCCCGTCGGGCCGGCGGACACCGCTGTCGGGCAGCGGCGTGGCGATCGCGTCGAGCCCGGCGGCGAGGCCGAGGGCGTCGAGGGCGCGCATCGCGTTCGGCCAGAGGATCAGCGCGGTCTGCTCGGCCCGGACGCGGTCGTCGCGCTCCAGCACGGTCACCCGCCAGCCGGACCGGGCCAGCGCGCCCGCTACGGCCAGGCCGCCGATGCCCGCCCCGACGACCACAGCCGTACGCATGGGTGGCGCCCCCTAGTCTCTTGCCTCAGCGGTCGTCTTTGGAGGTGACCGCGCGGTCCGGCGGGTCGGCGTCGCCGGCGGGGCCATTGTCGCCGTCCGCGGAGGCGCCGGAGTCGGACGTGCCGTCCGCCTTCTCGGCGTCGTCGTCATCGACGCCGGGGTCCTCGGTGATCGCCACGTCGCCGGTGCGCTCGATCGTCTCGTCGTCGGCGAAGTCGTCGAGCAGGTCGTCACCCGGGCCGTCGCCCGGACCGCCCGCCGGCTCGTCGTCGGGTGGCAGCTCGCCGGTCTCCTTATACCGCAGGTACTGCTCCTCGGTCACCACGCGGAAGCCGCTGGGCTTGGCCGCCGCCTTGTCCGCCGCGCTCCCGGAGACGTCCCGCTGCGACACGTCGCCGCCGCCCACCGAGGCCAGCGCCGGCGCGTCCTTGGGCACGAGGAACTCCTGGAAGCCGCGGGTGCGCACGAAGTAGAGCAGGGCACCGAGGAAGACCAGCACCGACACGTAGACGTTGACCCGGATGCCGCCGATGTCGTTGGCCTCGTCGGTGCGCATCAGCTCGATCCAGAACCGGCCGACCGTGTAGCCCATCACGTAGAGCGCGAACGCCCGCCCCTTGCCCAGCTTGAGCCGGCGGTCGACGAGGAGCACCATGACGGCGACCCCGATGTTCCACAGCGCCTCGTAGAGGAACGTCGGGTGGTAGAGGTCGGGCTCGAGGATCGGGTCGCCGTTTTGGTCCTTGAGGGCGTGTCCCGGGTTTTCCGGGTCCATCTGGTGGATCTTGAGACCCCAGGGCAGGGTGGTGACACCGCCGTACAGCTCGTTGTTGAACCAGTTGCCGACCCGGCCCACCGCCTGCGCGAGCGGCAGGCCCGGGGCCACCGCGTCGGCGACGACGGTCAGCGGGATGCCGAGCTGGCGGCAGGCGATCCAGCCGCCGAGCACGCCACCGGCGACGGCGCCCCAGATGCCGAGGCCGCCCTCCCAGATCTTGAACGCGTCGGCGGGGCTGCCGCCCTCGCCGAAGTAGTCCTGCGGCGAGGTGACCACGTGGTAGAGCCGGGCGCCGACGATGCCGAACGGCACCGCCCACACGGCGATGTCGAGGACCGCCCAGGGCGGCCCGCCGCGGCGGCGCAGCCGGAACTCGGTCACCGCGCAGGCGACGGCGATGCCGAGGACGATGCAGAGCGCGTATGCCCGGATCGGGATCGGACCGAGCTCCCAGACCGCTGAGCTGGGGCTCGGGATTGCGGCGATTGTCACGGGTGCACACGCTACCGTCGCGGGCCACGCTCGCGTTAGCCCGGTCACGCCCAAATCGGGCCCTTGTCAACGGTGAACGACGGCTGACTTCTCCGTTAGGCAGTCGTACGCTCTTTGTCCATGAGCTCTTTGACCTCCGCGGTGGCCGCGGTCATCACCGACGCCGCCGGCCGCGTGCTGCTCTGCCAGCAAAGTCAGGGGCACCGCCTGTGGTGCCTGCCCGGCGGTCGCATCCGCCAGGCCGAGAGCCCGGTCCACGCGGCGATCCGCGACATCCGCGAGGAGACCGGCCTGGAAACCCACATGGTCGACCTGGTCGGCATCTACGAGCTGACCGGCAACACCTGCGGCGAGGACATGCCCGACGTGCTCAAGTACGTCTTCCGCGGCCAGATCGACGGCGGCGAGGCGAGCGTCAACTCGCCCGGCCGGATCTCCTGGCTGTCGTGGCACGACCCGGCCGCCCTTCCCGGCCCGATGACGCCGGTCACCCGCGCGGCCATCGCCGACGCCGTGGCCGGCCGCTCCGGGGTGCTGTGCCACGTCGAGCGGGACAGCGAGCCCGACATCCCCGACGCCGCCGACGCGGCCGAGCCCCTCGCCGCAGCCGCCAGCTGAGGACAGCGGCCAAGGCGGGGCCGGGGTAGACTAACCTCCTTAGCTAAGGAGGTTCAGATGGCTCGCGAGCCCGCGGCGCAGTTCAACATCCATGACGCCAAGACGAATCTCTCCCGCATCATCGAGCGGGTCGAGCGTGGCGAAGAGGTGATCATCAGCCGGGCGGGTCGGCCGGTGGCGAAGGTCATCCCGCTGACGCGCGGAGTCCATCGCATCGGCCGTGGATCGCTTCGCGGCCGGCTGGTCATGGCCGAAGACTGGGATTCCGACGCCACCAACAAGATGGTGGCGGAGGATTTCGAGACCTCTCTATGAGAGTGCTGCTCGACACTCACGTCGTCCTATGGTGGCTGGCTGACGATCCGACCTTGGCCGACGACATCAAGCACCTTCTCGACGCTGAGCCCGACGCCTACGTGAGCACGGCGACGCTCTGGGAGGTCACCATCAAGCAGGCGCTCGGCAAGCTGAAGCCGGCGGATCTGCCCGAGCGCGTGCGGGATGCCGGCTTCGAGCCGCTACCGATCACCATGGCGCACGCCATCGCCGCCGGACGGCTCCCGGAGATTCACCGCGATCCCTTCGACCGGATGTTGGTGGCGCAGGCCCAGTGCGAAGACCTGACCCTTGTCACCCGCGACGAGCACATCCGCAAGTACGAGGTGACGATCCTTAGCGCTTGACGGCGCGTACGCCGCGGGCCAGGTCGGCGCTGAGCGCGCGCAGTGACGCCAGCCCGGCGGCCTCGTCGGGTGCCTCCAGCACGCACCGGACCAGCGCGCTGCCCACGATCACCGCGTCGGCGAAGGAGCCGACCTCGGCGGCCTGCGCGCCGTCGCGTACCCCCAGACCCACGCCCACCGGCAGGTCGGTGACGGCCCGGACGCGGGCGACCAGCGCGGGCGCCGCGGCCGAGGTCTGGTCGCGGGCACCGGTGACGCCCATGACGGCGGTCGCGTAGACGAAGCCCCGGCATCGCGCCACGGTCATCGCGAGGCGGGCGTCGGTCGACGAGGGCGAGACGAGAAACGTGCGGTCGAGCTGGTGCGCGTCGGAGGCCGCCAGCCACTCGCCGGCCTCGTCGGGGATGAGGTCGGGCGTGACGAGCCCGGCACCGCCGGCGGCGGCGAGGTCGCGGGCGAAGGCGTCGACGCCGTAGCGCTCGATCGGGTTCCAGTACGTCATCAGCACCACGCGCACCCCGGTGCGGGCGACCGCCTCGATCGCGCGGAGCGTGTCCTTGGTGCGCACCCCGCCGGCGAGCGCGATCTCGCTCGCCCGCTGGATAACCGGACCGTCCATGACCGGATCCGAGTACGGCAGCTCGACCTCGATCACGTCGATGCCGGCCTCGGCCATCGCGAGCATCGAGGCGATGCTGCGCTCGACCGTCGGGAAACCGGCCGGCATGCACCCGACCGACACCGCGCGGCCCTCGGCCCGCGCCTTCTCGAAGACCTCGGTGACGCTCATGCGTCCAAGATCCCGAAGTACGAACCGGCGGTCTCCACGTCTTTGTCCCCCCGACCCGACAGGTTGACGATGATGGTCGGCTCGCGGCCGAGCTCCGCGGCGAGCACCGGGGCGACGGCCAGGGCGCCGCCCAGCCCGTGCGCGCTCTCGATCGCCGGGATGATGCCCTCGGTGCGGCACAGCAGCTTGAACGCGGCCATCGCCTCGGCGTCGGTCACCGGCAGGTAGCTCGCCCGTCCGTTGTCGTGCAGCCAGGCGTGCTCCGGCCCCACGCTGGGGTAGTCGAGGCCCGCGGAGATCGAGTACGACTCGACGGTCTGCCCGTCTTCGTCCTGCAGCACGTAGGTGCGGGAGCCGTGCAGCACGCCCGGCGAGCCGCCGCTGAAGCGGGCCGAGTGCCGGTCGGTCGAGACGCCCTCGCCGCCGCCCTCGAACCCGTACAGCCGGACGCCCTCGTCACCCACGAACGCGTGGAAGATGCCGATCGCGTTGGACCCGCCGCCCACGCACGCCGCGACCGCGTCGGGCAGCGCGCCGGTCTGGTCGAGGATCTGCTGGCGCGCCTCCACGCCGATGCCGCGCACGAAGTCGCGCACCATGCCGGGAAACGGGTGCGGCCCGGCCGCCGTGCCCAGCAGGTAGTGCGTGTCGTCCACACTGGACACCCAGTCGCGGAGCGCCTCGTTGATCGCGTCCTTGAGCGTGCGGGAGCCGGTCTTCACCGGGATGACCGTGGCGCCGAGCATCTTCATGCGGGCGACGTTGAGCGCCTGGCGCTCGGTGTCGACCTCGCCCATGTAGACGACGCACTCCAGGTCGAAGAGTGCGGCCGCGGTGGCGGTGGCCACCCCGTGCTGCCCGGCGCCGGTCTCGGCGATCACCCGGGTCTTGCCCATCCGCTTGGTGAGCAGGGCCTGGCCGAGCACGTTGCGCACCTTGTGCGCCCCGGTGTGGTTGAGGTCTTCGCGCTTGAGGAAGATCCGCGCGCCCGCGGCGGCGGAGAACCTGTCGGCGCGGTAGAGCAGCGACGGCACGCCCGCGTAGTCGCGCAGCAGCCGCGCGAACTCCGCCTGGAACGCCTCGTCGGCCATCGCGTGCCGGTATGCCACGTCGAGCTGGTCGAGCGCCGCGATGAGCGCCTCGGGGACGAAGCGCCCGCCGTACCGCCCGAAGTGCCCGCTGACGTCGGGCAGCAGGCCGGCGGCTGACGCGTTCACCATCCCTCACCTTCCGATCGCCGCCGCGGCGAAGGCGCGGCGGGCAGGAGCGCGGCGTTCATCGGACCGGCCTGGGCGTGGCGGGGTGGTTGCCCGCGTTGACAAGCTCGGCCACCGCGTCGCGGGGGCTCTTCTGGGTGACCAGGCCCTCGCCGACGAGCACGGCGTCGGCGCCGGCCGACGCGTACCGGATCAGGTCGTGCGGCCCGCGCACCCCCGACTCGGCGATCTTCACCACGCTGTTGGGCAGGCCGGGCGCGATCCGCTCGAAGACCGAGCGGTCGACCTCGAGCGTCCGCAGGTTGCGGGCGTTGACGCCGATCACCTGGGCGCCGGCCTCCAGCGCGCGGTCAGCCTCGTCCTCGGTGTGCACCTCGACGAGCGCGGTCATGCCCAGCGACTCGATCCGCTCCAGCAGGCCGGTCAGCACCTTCTGCTCCAGCGCCGCCACGATCAGCAGCACCAGGTCGGCGCCGTGCGCGCGGGCCTCGTGCACCTGGTAGCTGGAGACGACGAAGTCTTTGCGCAGCACCGGCACACCGACCGCGGCCCGCACCGAGACGAGGTCGTCCAGCGAGCCGCCGAACCACCGCCCCTCGGTCAGCACGCTGATGCAGCGGGCGCCGCCCGCCGCGTACTCCGTGGCCAGGTCGGCCGGGTCCGGGATCTCGGCCAGCTGCCCCTTGGACGGGGACGAGCGCTTGACCTCGGCGATCACGCCGACGCCGGGGCGGCGCAGGGCCGCGTAGGCGTCCAGCGGTGGTGGCGCGGCGGCCGCCAGCTCCTTGACCCGCTCCAGCGAGACCCGCTGTTGTCGCAGCTCGACGTCCTCCCGCACACCGGCGAGGATCTCGTCGAGCACACTCGCGGGTCCCCCGGCGGCCGGCTTGCCGCCCTCGTCTTCCGCGTACGCATGCTCAGCAGTCACCAACGGACTCCCCTTTCCGGGTGTCATTCGCCCGATGCTAGGGGGCGCCACGGACGTGTCCGAGTCCGGGGTATGGCAGGCCTCACGGGTTGGACTCGGGCATAATGCCCGAGCTTGGTCGGCAAGATCCGTCGGATCGCGCCGGCCATCGGGCATCAGCGAGCGAAGCGAGCGCGGCCGGCACCGCTCGCCGCATTGTTCGCCCCGTCACGTTCAGGCCATGCGATGGCCATCTGTCCGGGCTGTTGCTGGACACTTGACCGGCGGGTCACCGACCCGAAACACACCTCCCGCACGATCATCTTCAGGCAGACTGTTCGACGGTGCCGACACCTGAATCCGGAGCGCGACCATGAGCAATTCTTCCAGCGGCCTCGTCGAGATTCCTCGTTCCGTCCTTTCCATGGCCGTCGGCATGATCGACACGGTCGAGCGGGTCGTCGTCGGAGACGCCCGGGTGCGCACCGCCCAGCGCAACGCGTGGGAGGCCATCTGCGCCGACCGCGCCCGCGCCCTCCACCACGACGAGGTGCGCCGCCTGGTCAGTCAGCTCACCGTCGGGTCTTCGCCGCGGTCGAGCGCGTCCCAGGCCGCCGTCGGGCCGTCCGCCGTCCGCCGGGCCGCGCGCTCGTAGCGGGTACCCAGGCTCGGCCAGGAAGGCCCGCGCACGGCGGCGGCCGCGCCGCCCGCGGCGAGCGACAGCCCACCCGCCACGCAGGCCAGGGCCCACGCGGTGGTCTCGCCGAGACCGTAAGCTCCGCCAGCCGTCACCCCAAGACCCACAAGCAGCAGGAGTACGCCGAGCCAGCGCCGCGCCCAGCGACGAGTCGCCACGATCGCACCTGCCCCGGCGAGCCCGACGACCGCCAGGGGCGGCAGCCAGGGCAGCAGGTCTCCCCCGCTGCGCGGGGTGCGGGTGGCCGGCAGCGGTTCGGGCCTCGCGACGACGTCGACCGTCCAGGTGCGGGTGGCCGCGAAGAGCGCCAGGCCCGCGCCGGCGAGGCAGAGGACGACGGTGTATGCCAGCTGGCGTCGCTCGTTCATCGGGCCGGTTTCAGTGTCTCCGCCGCGGCGATGGCGGCCAGCACGGCGGCCGCCTTGCTCTGCGTCTCCCGCTCCTCCGCCGCCGGGTCTGAGTCGGCGACGATGCCCGCCCCCGCCTGCACGTAGGCGCGCCCGCCGCGGATGAGCGCGGTGCGGATCGCGATCGCCATGTCCATGTCGCCGCCGAAGCCGAAGTAGCCGACCGTGCCCCCGTACAGCCCGCGGCGGGTCGGCTCCAGATCCTCGATGATCTCCATGGCCCGCACCTTCGGCGCGCCGGAGAGCGTGCCGGCCGGGAACGTGGCGGCCAGCGCGTCGAACGCCGTCTGGTCCGCCCGCAGCTCGCCGACTACCGTGGAGACGATGTGCATCACGTGGCTGTAGCGCTCGATGGTGGCGAACTCCGGCACCTCCACCGTGCCCGGGCGGCAGACCCGGCCGAGGTCGTTGCGGCCGAGGTCGACGAGCATCACGTGCTCGGCCCGCTCCTTGGGGTCGGAGATCAGCTCGGCGGCCAGCCCGCCGTCCTCCTCCGGGGTGGCGCCGCGCGGCCGGGTGCCGGCGATGGGATGCAGCAGCGCCGTCCGCCCGGTCACCTTGAGGTGGGCCTCGGGCGAGGAGCCGACGATGTCGAAGCCGTCGAAGCGGAGCAGGTACATGTACGGGCTCGGATTGGTGGTGCGCAGCACCCGGTAGACGTCGAGCGGGTCGGCGGTGGTCTCCCGCTCGAAGCGCTGGGCGACCACGATCTGGAAGCACTCGCCCGCGCGGATCGCCTCCTTGGCCACCTCGACCGCCTTCGGGTAGGCCCCCGCCTCCGTGCGGCTGTGCACCTCGCCGATCGGCGGGCTGTCCACTGTGGAAATCATCGGCGGGATGGGGCGGGAGAGGGCGGCGGTCATCGCGTCGAGCCGGCCGACCGCGTGGTGGTACGCGGCGTCGGAGTCCTGGTTTTCCACGATGGCGTTGGCGACGAGGATCGCGGCGCCCTCGTAGTGGTCGAGCACCACGAGGTCGGTGGCGAGCATCATGCCGAGCTCGGGCAGCCCCAGGTCGTCTTCGGCGAGGGTGGGGAGGCGCTCGAAGCGGCGCACGAGGTCGTAGCCGAGGTAGCCCACCATGCCGCCGGTCAGCGGTGGGAGGCCCGGGGGTGCCTCGTTGTTGGTGAGGGCGGCGACGGTCCGCTCGAGCACGTCGACGACCTCGCCCTCGGTGGGCACGCCGGCGGGTGGCGAGCCGAGCCACGCGGCCCGCCCGTCCCGCTCGACGAGGGTGGCCGCGCTGCGCACGCCGACGAACGAGTACCTCGACCAGGCGGTGCCCGCCCCTTGCTCGGCCGACTCAAGCAGGAAGGTGCCGGGCCCGCCGGCCAGCTTCCGGTACACGCCGATGGGCGTCTCCGCGTCGGCCAGCAGGCGCCGCGTGACGGGAACGACACGCCGGGTGGCGGCCAGGCCGCGGAACGTGGCCAGGTCCGGGCTTACGGCTCCGGTGGTCATGCGGGTGTTCCCGTCTTTGTCGGAAGCTCGCCTGCCGTCACCGGCAGGTCGTCGAAGAAGCACGTGTGGCTGCCGGTGTGGCAGGCGGCGCCGACCTGCTCGACGGTCACCAGCACGGTGTCGCCGTCACAGTCGAGCGCGACCGCCTTCACGTACTGGTGGTGGCCCGAGGTCTCGCCCTTCACCCAGTACTCCTGGCGGCTGCGCGACCAGTAGGTGGCCCGCCCGGTGGTGAGCGTGCGGTGCAGCGCCTCGTCGTCCATCCAGGCCATCATGAGAACGTCGCCGGAGCCCTGCTCACGCACGATCGCGGCCACGAGGCCGGCATCGTTTCGGCGCAGGCGCGCGGCGATGGTCGGGTCAAGTGCGGACGGCCTTCTCGGCGGTTCGGGTAGTGCCACGGTGTCCAATTGTTCCGCAAGGGATTTGGTGCTCTTCGAGGGGCTGTGCGAAGCACCTCTGGACGGTAGGTTGTCGGTGCGCCGCCAGGGTCTTTGGCGGAGTGCCCAGTTGTCAGGCTGGGCCACACTCGCAACGGTCCGGCGTCACGTCCGCCTTCCCGTGGGCTGCGCCGCCGAAGATCGCGTACGGGCGCACCGGGCACCCCGGCATCCGCTCGCCGGGGCCCAGCCGAGCGGACGGAGGACACCACGTCATGCAGCCCACCCCCACGCCAGGTTCCGAGCACACCGACACCGAGACCACTGCCGCGATCCCCGTAGTACCCGCCGGGTTGCTGCCCGGCCAGCGCCCGCCCTCCGACCAGACGACCGCCCTCAACGAGCCCACGACCGAGATCCCGATCATCGTTCCCCGCGACCGCGCGGAGGAGTCCCCACTGCCGCCGATCGCCAGCCAGCTGATCGAGGCCTCCTCCGCCTCGGCCCTCGACGCCCCGACGGCCCCTGACGCCGCATCCGCTCCCGACACCACTCCCCCCACCGAGGCGGACGCCCCCTCAGCAGACGCCACCTCGGACGCGGAGGCCATCCCCACGCCGGACGCCCCACCCGACGCGGACGCCACCGCCGACGCCGTCCCGGCGGCGGACATCCCAGACACGGACGCCGTCCTGGCACCCGCGGACGCCCCAGACGCGGATGCCGCCCTCGCGCCTGCGGACGCCTCAGACGCGGATACCGCTCTTGCGCCGGCGGACGCCCCCTCGGCGACCGAGCCGGACGCCGCGCCAGACCCGGAGGCCGCGACGGCGGACGCGGCCCTGACGACAGACGACGCCGAACCCTCAGCCCTCGGCGCCGCAGCCGACACCGACCCGACACCGGACGCGGACGCCGAGACGGACACCGCGCTAGCCCCCGCCGCGGAGGCCGAGACCGATCTCGCCCCAGACCCGGCCGCCGAGTCGGACGAAGCTCTCGCGGTCGACGCGGAGGCCCAGGGCGACGCGGCGCCCACCGCTGACGCCGAGGCCGAGGCGGCCACAGCGCTCGACGCCGACCCGGAAGCCGAGACCGACGCGGCACCCGCAGCCGACGCGGAGGCCGAGACCGACGAAGCTCTCGCGGTCGACGCGGACGCGGAGAGCGACGCGGCGCTTGACGCCGACGCGGGTCCCGAAACCGACGCGGCGCTCCAGCCGGACGCGGCGGTCGAGCCCGACGCGGCGGTCGAGCCCGACGCGGCGGTCGAGCCGGACGTGGCCGGGGACGCCGGGTCGGTGGACGCTCTGACACCGGACGGTGACGCCGACACCACGACAGAGACCGACGCGGAGGCCGCGTCCGTCGCCGAGCCCGACGCGGACGCCGAAGCCGACCAGACGGCTGAGGTAGACGCGGAGCCGGAGCCCGACGCCGAAGCCGCCACTGTGGACGCTTCACCCGACGCGACCGAAGCCCTGGAAACGGCGGACGAGGCCGACGCCGCGGATGAGCCCAGCCCGGACGACGACACCACCGGCGACTTGGACGCGGCGGCCACCACGGTCACCGAGCCAGATGCCGACGACGCCGCGGCGGACCCGGCAGTCGACACGACAGCGGAGCCCGACGCCGACGACCTCACCGAGCCCGACGCGGAGACCGAGACGACCCCCGAGGCAGAGACCGACGTCGACACCGAGGGCGACGACGAGCCGGGCGCTGACGCGGAGGCACAGAGCGACGCGGAAGCTCAGCCGGCAGCCGACGCCCCAGACGCCGATGCCGCGGCGGCTGCGGCTGTCGAGGCTGAGGCCGAGCCCGGCGGCGACGCGGAAGCCGACGCTCCGGAGGCCGAGGCCCTGAGTGTCGACACAGTCGATGCCGTCGATGCCACGGAAGCTGAAGCCGACGAGGCAGACGCCGCGGAGGGTAGCCCCGCGGGCGCCGTCGAGGAGGGCGCCGTCGAGGCAGCGGGCGCCGTCGAGGAGGGCGCCGTCGACGAATCGGGCGCCGAGGCGGTGGCCGACGCTGACACCGAGGCCGACCTCGTCGCCGCGCCTGAGGCCGATCTCGTCGCCGCGCCCGAGGCGGAGGCCGCCACCGAGGACGAAGCCGCCAGCGCGGCTGGGGCCGATGTGGAGGGTGACGCGGACGCGGAGCCGGAGTCCGAAGCCGCCGTCGAGGCCGAGGCCGAAGCGGACGACACGACCGCGGTCCTCACCGTCGACGCGGAGTCCACAGGGGACGCTGACGCCGAAGCCTCGGCCCTCCCGGAAACCGACACCGAGGCGGCGCCGGAAGCCGGCGCCGGCTCCGAGGTCGCGCCCGAAGCCGACGCTGAGGCAGCCCCCGAAGCGGACGCCGACTCCGACGTCGCGCCCGGAGCCGACGCCGACGCTGAGGCAGCGCCCGAAGTGGACGCGGAGCTGGCACCCGAAGCCGACGCCGACGTTGCGGCTGAAACGGACGCCGACGCTTCGCCCGAGGCGGACGCGGGCGTGGATGCGGCGGACGGAGCTGAGCCAGTGGCCGCCGCCGACGCGGAGGGTGAGTCGGAGCTGGACGCGGGCGTGGAGGCCGCGGCTGGCGAGCCGGCAGGCGATGTCGACGACGACGCAACCGCGGAGCAGGATGGGTCCGGGCCGGACGGTGACTTCGCCCTCGTCGCCGGCGCGGACGAGGTCGACGAGGCAGACGCCGCTGAGGTTGACGTGCCGGAGGCCGAGGCGGAGGAGTCGGTCGACGCGGTTGTGACAGGCGGTGAGGCGAGCGGCGACGAGGCGGCCGCCGCCCTCGACGGTGCCGGTGCCGAGGCGGACGGCGACGAAGCGGCATCGGAAGCCGGCGAGGCGGGGGACAGCGGCGATCTCGAAGCCGCCACTGACGAAGGGGACGCTGCCGCGGACGAATTGGCGGGCGACGACGCCGGCGGGGACCCCGACCTCGACCTCGACCAGCCGGCCGAGGTTGGCGCGTTCGCCGCGCTTTCCGCGCCGCTCTCGCCTGCTGACGCTCCCGCTGAGGCCGTGCCTGGCATCAACGGGGCGCCCGTCACCGACGCTTGGTCGGAGCCGGCGGATCAGGCGGCTGAAGAGAAACTCAACGAGGAGGACATCATTCAACCCACAGATGCCGCCGCCGAGCGGGAAGTCAGCCCTTCCGCCGGGCTGCTCGGCAAGGATTGGTCCAACCCGGAGCCGGTCGTCGCGCCGCTGACCGCCAGCGGTCCAGTCGGCGGTGAGGACCACGGCTGGACCAGCTCGCCGGCCGGTGGTGACGACCACGACTGGGGCAGCCCGCCCGCTGACGACGTTCCCGCCGTCGGCATCCTCGCCGCGACCGACACCGAAGCCGACGCGGACATCGACACCGCCGCCGACGCCGAGGCTGCCGCCGAGGGCGAGGCTGACGCGGACGCTGAGACCGACGCGGACGCCGAGGCCGCAGACGCTGAAGCCGCCGCGGACGCCGAGACCGAGATCGAGGCGGCTGAAGCCGAAGACGCTGAGACCGACGCGGACGCCGAAGCCTACGCGGACGCTGCGGCCACCGCGGACGCAGACGCCGAAGCGGTCGAAGCCGCCATCGACGCCGAGACCGACGCCAGCGACATCGCGGACGAGGACCAGGCGGACGCGGAGGAAGAAGCCCTCGCCGCCGTCGACGCCGAGACCGACGCGGACGCCGCGGAAGAGATCGCCGCGGTCGACGCCGAGGAGGAGATCGCGGCCGACAGCGCCGCGGCCGAGGAGGAAGTCGCCGCCGCCCTCGAAGAGGTCGACGCCGACAGTGCCGCGGCCGAGGACGCTGCGGAAGAGATCGCCGCCGTCAACGCCGCGGCCGCGGACGAGGACGCCGAGGAAGAGATCGCCGACGACAGTGACCAGGTCGTCGACGCCGCGACGCCCGCCGCGCTCGCGGTGCTCGGCGAGGGTGTGGCGCACAGTGACGACCACGCTGTGGCCACGCAGCTCAGGCCGGGCGATCTCGCCGAGACGCACATCGCGGTCTGGAGCGAGGAGGCCGCGGAGCGGTTCCGCGAGGACTGGCACCTGATCAAGGCCAACTTCGTCGACGATCCGTCGGCGGCGGTCGCGCAGGCGCAGGCCCTCGTCGCCAGCGCGGTGCACGCGCTCGGCGAGCGGCTGCTGGACGAGCAGGTCGACCTCGACCCGCGGCGGCAGTCGGAGACGCCGGACACCGAGGCGTTGCGGGTGGCAATGCGCCGCTACCGCGATTTTCTCGACCGGGTGCTCGCTCTGTAGCGCGGCAGCCTAACCATCATCCGAGCCCGGGAAGCCGGCAAACTCTATAGAGCTTTCGGGGCTGGGGTCAGCGCTTGTCCACAATGTCCTAAGCCGCCAGGCCGGCGCCGACCGAGCCAGACGGTCCCCGATCGCAGGCAGTAGCCGCCACGCCATGTAACGGGCACCAGGTTCGCGATCTAGAACGGTTAGGGCGCTATATATCGACCCTAACCGTTCTAGATCCACACCTACGGCCCCCGAAGCTGATTACGCTACGTTACCGGCGGTGCGGCGACACTGCACATTTCGACCATTTGGGCTACCACGACGTCGTCATGATCCGTGGCCGCACCCGTCCGCCGCTGGCCACGCACCGAAGGATCCCCGCGCGCACAGATCCGGGCAGGGTGAGGCCGCGGGAGCAACGATGTCGGCGACGTGGCGGGGTCAGCAGAGCTCCTGCTCCATCTTCCCGTACACCTCGATCTTGTAGTTGAGGACCTTCAGGTCCTCCTCCAGCTCGGCGATGCGGGCCAGCACCCGGTCCCGGTGCGCCTCGAAGAGGCGGCGGCGGGCGCCCAGCGTGCTGTCGCCCTCGCGGGCCAGCTCCGCGTACTGGCGCATGTCCCGCACCGGCATGCCCGTGCGGCGCAGGCGGGTCAGCAGGATCAGCCAGTCGAGGTCCTGCTGGGTGTACCGCCGCCGCCCGGCCGAATCGCGGCCGACCGGCTCGACCAGGCCCTCCTGCTCATACCACCGCAGCGTGTAGGTGGTGAGGCCGACCTGCTCAGCCGCCTCGCTGACCGTCATCGTCATGCCCCCAAGGGTTCCAGTTTGAGCGCACTCGAAGTCAAGCCCGGTTGCCCTCGCCCAAGATTTCATCTAGCGTTGACTTCATCAGATGATGAGTTTTTGGAGGGCACAGATGACCAGCGCGATCGAGGTTCAGGACCTCGTCGTCGAGCGTGGAAAGAGGCGGGTGTTGCACGGGCTGACGTGCACGATCCCGCGCGGCAGCGTCACCGGGCTGCTCGGCCCGAGTGGCAGTGGCAAGACCACCCTCATGCGGGCGATCGTGGGCGTCCAGATCGTGGCCTCGGGCTCGATCAAGGTCCTCGGCGCGCCGGCCGGGTCGGCGCCGCTGCGCCACAAGGTCGGCTATCTCACCCAGGCGCCGAGCGTCTACGCGGACCTCACCGTCCGGGAAAACGTGCGCTACTTCGCCTCGCTGTACGGGTACGGTGCGGCCGCCGCCGACCAGGCGATCGCCGACGTGGGGCTGGCCAAGGCGGCCGGCCAGCTCGTCGGCACGCTCTCCGGCGGCCAGCACAGCCGGGCGTCGCTCGCCTGCGCGATCGTCGGCGAGCCGGAGCTGCTGGTGCTCGACGAGCCCACGGTCGGGCAGGACCCGGTGCTCCGCGACGAGCTCTGGCGGCAGTTCCACGAGATGGCGGCAAACGGCACGACGATCCTCGTCTCCAGCCACGTGATGGACGAGGCGAGCCGCTGCGAGCGGCTGCTGCTCATCCGGGAGGGCCGGCTGATCGCCGACGACACGCCGGAGGCCGTGCGCGCCTCCGCCGAGACCGACGACCTCGACGAGGCCTTCCTCCGCCTCATCCGCCGGCAGGAGGTGGCGGCGTGAATCTCCGGCTGCTCAGCGTCACGACCGGGCGCATCCTGCGCCAGCTCTCCCACGACCGGCGCACGATCGCGCTGCTCGTGGGCGTGCCACTGCTCCTGCTCACCTTGCTGTACTTCATGTTCGACGACCAGGAGCCGCTCTTCGACCGGATCGCGCTGGTCATGCTCGGCGTGTTTCCGTTCATCACGATGTTCCTGGTAACCAGCATCGCGATGCTGCGCGAGCGCACCTCCGGCACGCTGGAGCGGCTGCTGACCACGCCGCTCGGCAAGATCGATCTGCTCTTCGGATACGGGATCGCGTTCGGTGTGGCCGCGGCGATCCAGGCGGCGATCGCGTCCGCCGTGGCGTACTGGCTGTTCGGCCTCGACACGCGGGGCAGCGCCGGGCTGGTGATCCTGATCGCCGTGGTCAACGCGGTGCTCGGTGTCGCGCTCGGCCTACTGTGCAGCGCTTTCGCGCAGACCGAGTTCCAGGCCGTACAGTTCTTGCCGGTGGTGGCCTTCCCGCAGATCATGCTCTGCGGGCTGTTCGTGGCCCGAGACCAGATGGTGGGCTGGCTGGAGGCGATCAGCGACGTGCTGCCCCTCTCCTACGCGGTGGAGGCGCTCCAAGAGGTCGGCGCAAATACCGATCCCACCGGCACCATGTGGCGAGACGTCGCCGTCGTGGCGGGTTGCGTGCTCGTGGCGCTGATCCTCGCCGCGGCCACGCTCCGGCGCCGCACGGCTTGATACGTACCTAAGTAAGGAAGCGCATGGCACGACGGACCGGACGCCGGCCCGGCAACCCTGACACCCGCGAGGCGATCCTCACGGCCGCGCGGGAGACCTTCGCCGAGCGCGGCTTCGACGCCGCGTCGATCCGAGGCATCGCGACCAGCGCCGGCGTCGACCCGGCGCTGGTCCACCACTATTTCGGCACGAAGGAGCAGCTCTTCCAGGCCTGCATGAACTTTCCCGTCGACCCCACCGAGGTGCTCCCGAAGATACTTGCCGACGGGCCGGACGGGGTGGGCGAGCGGATAGCGCGGTTCTTCCTGTCGGTGTGGGATTCGCCCGCCGGAGCCGCGGGCGTGGCGCTGCTGCGCTCCGCCGTCAGCAACGAATGGACCGCACGGCTGCTGCGCGAGTTCGTGACGACCCAGCTGATCCGGCATGTCCTGCCACACCTCGGCATCGACACCGCCGAGGCGCCGCTGCGCACCAACCTCGTGGCGTCGCAGCTGGCCGGGCTGGCCATGATCCGCTACGTCCTCAAGCTCGAGCCGCTCGCCTCCGCCCCGCCCGAGGTTGTCGTCGCGGCGATCGGCCCGACCATCCAGCGGTACGTCACCGGCGACCTCGGCTACCGCGAGTAGAACTCCACGACGAGCTGCTCGTCGCAGATCACCGGCACCTCGCGGCGCTCCGGCTCGCGCAGCAGCGTGGTGGTCAGCTCGGGCAGGTCGGTCGAGAGGTACGGCGCGGTCGGCCCGTCGACGTGCGCGCCGGCGGCCGCGATCTGAAACGGCGGCTTCTGCCGGCTCGACTCGCGCACCTGGACGACCTGGCCGGGCCGCACGCGGTACGAGGGGCGGTCGACCTTCGCGCCGTCGACCGTGATGTGGCCGTGCGCGACGACCTGGCGCGCCTGGTAGATGGTGCGGGCCAGCCCGGCGCGGAAGACCACGGCGTCGAGCCGGCGTTCGAGCAGCGAGACGAGCAGGTCACCGGTCTTGGCGGTGCTGCGGTGCGCCTCGGCGAAGGTGCGGCGCATCTGCTTCTCGCTGATGTTGTACTGGAAGCGGAGCCGCTGCTTCTCCAGCAGCCGCACCTGGTAGTCGGAGGTCTTGCGGCGCGACCGCCCGTGCACACCCGGCGGATACGGACGGCGCTCGAAGTACTTGGTGTCCTTGCGCGTCAGTGGGATGCCGAGCGCCCGCGAGATGCGCGCCTTGGGTCGAGCCTGGTTCACGTGGACTACTCCGTTCAAGTAGGTTAGCCTGCCCTTACTAAGGCTAACCTAATCGACCGCCGGAGGTTCCCGACATGCAGCCCAGCCCCGCCGAGGTCGCCCGTACTCTGACCGCGGGCCGGCTCCCCGGCAACGCGCACATCGCCTGCCGGCCGAGCCCGCACCGGGTGCGGCACGCCACCGACGCGGCCGGGCGGGTGCTGATGCTCGTGCCGGCGGGTGGCGAGCTCGCCGACTCCCTGCGCCCGGCCGAGGGCGCCGACGACGTGGCGGCGGTGCTGGACGTGCAGGACGTGCCCCCGGTGGCCGGCTCGCCGGCGCTCGGGCGGGTGTGGGTGTCGGGCTGGGCCGCGCCGCTCACCGGCGTCGAGGCACGCCAGGCCGCGCAGGACTTCGTCGGCTCGTTCACGTGGGACTGGTCCTCGGTTGGCGGGGACGCCAACCGAGGACAAGCGCCCGGAAACACAGACCCAGTCGGCGACCTGCTCGACGTGGGGCGCGGCCAGGGGATCTTCCGCTTGGAGCCGGCCGAGGTCCGGCTGGAGGTGGGCGGCCGCATCCAGGAGATCGATCCCGACGACTACGCGGCGGCGGAGCCCGATCCGCTCCAGGCCGTCGAGTGGGACCTGCTCACCGACCTCGCCGACCACCATGTGCCGGAGATGGCCGAGTTCATCCAGCGGCAGCTCGCCGGCAGCGGCCACACCGGCCCGGACGGTCCGCCGCCGCGCGTCGTGCGCCTCGACCGCTACGGCTTCGTTGTGGCGCTCGGCGCGCCCGGCCGGGAGTACCGCGCCCGGCTCGCCTTCCCCCGCCCGGTCGCCGACCGCGCCGACCTGGCCCGCCTGCTCCACCCGGTGCTCTGCCGCCGCTGCGCCACCACACCATGAGCCGCGACCGGGGCTGACCACGCAAGCTTGGGAGGGCCGTGCGGGTCGGCCCCGGTCGCGCGATGAGCCAGATTTGCCCACGTCCGCGTCACCTGCGGGCCGTTTGCTCCCGCGGGCACCGCTCCGGCCGGCGGCTCGCCAGGGCTCGCCGAAACCCCCGGCCTCCACTGCCGGCTCCGCGGGACAAGCCCACCCCCTCGCTCAGTGGTGCGCATAGCACGTTATGCGGCCTCGATTACGTGCTATCCGCACCACTGAGCGAAAGGGCCTGCGGGCTTGCACCGCGGAGCCGCGGCCCGCGGGAGCATACGGTCTACAGCTGACGCGGACGTGGGCAAATCTGCTTGGGTCAGCGGGTTTGTTCGAGCCAGGAGGCGTAGAGGCGGGCGTACACCGAGCCGCGCTCCTGGACCAGCTTGGTGTGTGGGCCGCGCTGCACGATGCGGCCCTTGTCGACGACGATGACCTCGTCGGCGGCCTGTGCCGTGGAGAGGCGGTGGGCGATCGCGACCGTCGTGCGGCCGCGGGTGACCGCGTCGAGCGTGCGTTGCAGGCGCACCTCGGTCGCCGGGTCGACAGCGCTCGTCGCCTCGTCGAGCACGAGCAGGTCGGGGTCGGCCACGTAGGCGCGGGCCAGCGCCACGAGCTGCCGCTCCCCCACGCTCAGCGCCTCGCCGCGCTCGCCGACCGGGGTGGCGAGGCCCATCGGCAGGCCCTCGACCCAGTCGGCGAGGCCCAGCTCGGCGAAGGCCAGCGCCAGGCCGTCGGAGCCCAGCCCGGGGCGGCCGAAGCGCACGTTGTCGGCCACCGTCGCGTCGAAGAGGAAGCCGTCCTGCGGCACCATCACGACGCGGCTGCGCAGCGAGTCGAAGCGCACCCGGTCGAGCGGCACGTCCGACAGCAGCACCTCGCCGGTCGACGGGTCCATGAGGCGGGTGAGCAGCTTGGCGAACGTGGTCTTGCCGCTCCCCGTCTCACCCACGACCGCCACCCGCGACTTGGCCGCGATCTCGACGTCTACATCGGACAGTACGGTCGGGCCGCCGGGGTAGGCGTACGAGACGCCGGCGAAGCGGATGCCGAGCGGGCCGGGCGGCAGCTCGACGCCCTCCTTCGCCGGGTCGGCCACGTCTGGCTCGAGGTCGAGCACGTCGAGGACGCGGCGCCAGCCGGCGATCGCGTTCTGCGCCTCGTTGAGCACCTCGGTGGCGATCTGCACCGGCTGCACGAAGAGCGCGACGAGGAAGAGGAACGCGGTCAGCTGCCCCACGGTCAGCGTGCCGTCGGCGCCGAGCAGCACCCCCACGACCACCACCGAGCCGAGCGCCAGGCCGGACGCCAGCTCGCCGGTGGAGAAGCTCGTCACGCTCAGCGTCATCGCCCGGCTCTGCGCCCGCCGCTGCGCGTCGATGGTGGCGTCGAGCTTGGTGGCGGTGCGGCCGGAGACGCCGTACGCGCGGATGACCGCCGCGCCCACCACGCTCTCCGAGATCGCCGCGAGCATCGCGCCCATGCGCTGCCGCACGATCCCGTACGCCCCGGCGAGGCGCCTCTGGAAGCCCCGGATCACCGCCAGCGCGGGCAGGAACGCGGCGAAGACGACGAGCGTGAGCTGCCACGAGTACACGGCCATCACGACCACCGTGACCACGACCTGCCCGGTGCTGACCAGCAGGATCACGCCGCCCCACTGGAGGAACTGGGTGATCTGGTCGACGTCGCTGGTCACCCGGGAGACGAGCGAACCGCGCCGCTCCGACTGCTGGTGCAGCATCGACAGGTCGTGGACGTGGCGGAAGGTGCGCACCCGCACGTTGGCCAGGGCGGTCTCGCTGACCGTGAAGAGGCGCCGCATCATCAGGTATCCGCAGAGCGTGGTGACCACGAGCACGGCGGTGGTGAGCCCGACGACGGTGCCCACCACGCCGAGGTCCGGCCCGCCGGGCGCGCGGATGCCGCGGTCGATGCCCTGCTGGATCGCGACCGGCACCGCCGCCCGCCCCACCATCGACACGACGGCGAGCGCGAGCGTGCCGGCCAGCCCGGTGCGCAGCTCCGGCGAGAGCGCGAGCCCGCGCCGCATGGTGGCCCAGGCGCTCATGCGACTTCCTCGTACGCCCGCTCGCGCTCCCGCTCCGCCTCGGCCTTCTCGTACGCGGTGACAAGGTCCGCGTACCCCTTCACCGAGGCGAGCAGCGACGCGTGCGTGCCGGTCGCCACCACCCGGCCGTGCTCGACGTAGACCACCTCGTCGGCGAGCGCGATGGTGGCCCGGCGGTACGCGACCACGAGGATCGTGGCGGGCGGGTCGGCGGACCGCAGCGAGCCGAGGATCGCCGCCTCCACCCGGGGGTCGACCGCGCTCGTGGCGTCGTCGAGCACAAGCAGGCCGGGGTGGCCGGCGAGCGCCCGGGAGAGCGTGAGCCGCTGCCGCTGCCCGCCGGACAGCGTGGCGCCGCGCTCGCCCACGTGGGTGTCGAGCCCCTCGGGCAGGCTCGCGACGAAGCCCTCCGCCTGGGCCATCCGCAGCGCCGCCCACACGTCCTCGTCGGCGACGCCGGGGCGGTCGAGCGACACGTTGGCCCGCACGCTGTCGTCGAAGACGAACGGCACCTGCGGCACCAGCGCGACCGTCTCGGCCAGCGACTCCGCGGTCAGCTCGGTCAGCGGGGTGCCGTCGAGGTACACGGTGCCGTGCCCCGGGTCGACCAGGCGCACCGCGAGCGAGGCGATCGTCGACTTGCCGGAGCCGGTCGGACCCACGAGCGCCACCGTGCGGCCCGCCGGCACCGTGAAGCTCACGTCTTCCAGCACCGGGGAGGAGTCATATCCAAATCGGACTGAGTCGAAGCACAGAGTCGCGGGCGTGCCGCGACCACGGCGGGCCCGGGCGCCGTAGGGCATCTCGCCCTCCGCGGTGAGCACCCTTTGCACCCGCTCCCAACCGGCGACGCTGCGCGGCAGCTCGGCGAGGACCCAGCCGATCGCCCGCACCGGAAACGCCAGCACCGTGAACAGGAACGCGACGCTCACCAGCTCGGTGACCGTGACCGCGCCCTGTCGCAGCCGCCACGCGCCGACCAGGAGCACGGCGAGCGTGCCGAGGCTGGGCAGCGTCTCCAGCATCGGGTCGAAGACGCCGCGCAGCCGCCCCACCGCGATCAGCGAGTCGCGCAGCTCGGCGGCCCGGGTGGCGAAGCGGGCGGTCTCCTCGGCCTCGCGGCCCATCGTCTTGACCACCAGCGCGCCGTCGAAGCTCTCGTGCGCGATCGCGCTCACCTCGCCGCGCAGCGCCTGGGCACGGGTCTGGCGGGGTGCCATGCGGCGGGAGTACACGACGTTGAGGGCGAACAGCGCCGGGAAGATGGCCGCGCCGACCAGCGCGAGCACCCAGTCGGTCGCGAAGAGCGACACGAACGCGCCGGCGAGCATGATGAGCGTGCCCACCGCGAACGGCAGCGGCGCGATCGGAAACCAGGTCGCCTCGACGTCGGAGTTGGCGTTGGAGAGCAGCGTGCCGGTGGCGTTGCGCTGGTGCCACGCGACCGGCAGCTCCAGGTAGCGGCGGGTGACCTGGCGGCGGTACGAGGCCTGCAAGCGGTACTGCATGAACGCCGCGCCGAGCCGCCGCGCGAAGATCGAGGCGACCTTGAGCAGGCTCAGCCCGACGAGCGCGGCCGCGGCGAGGAAGAGCAGGCCGGTGTCCGCCTCCCCGTCTTCCAGCGCGGGCACCACGATGTCGCCGACGATCGCGCCCACCACGTACGCCCCGGCGATCGTGAGCAGGCCGAACCCGCCGCTGCCGACGACCGAGACGGCGAAGATGCGGCGCTCTTCGCGGATCGCGCGCCCCAGGATGCGCAGGCCCCGGACCAACACATCCCGGCTGGTACTCTCCGCCACCGCTCCCCCGTAAGCACTATTTGGTCTTCCCTATCCTTACCGGAGGAAACGCCTGGTGGCGACCGGTTATGCGCTGTGTCAGCCGTCACACGCGTAGCTTTGGGCCCATGGCCCGCTACGCCCAGAGCGAACGGCAGCTCCTCGCCGACCTGCTGCTCGCGGTCGGACCCGACGCGCCCACGCTGTGCGAGGGGTGGACGGCCCGCGACCTGGCCGCCCACCTCGTCATGCGGGAGCGCCGTCCCGACGCCGCGGCCGGCATCCTCATCGGGCCGCTGCGCGGCCACTCCGAGCGGGTGCGCACCTCGCTGGCCGCCCGGCCGTACCCGGAGCTCGTCGACATGGTCCGCGCGGCGCCGTGGTGGAGCCCGGTGAGCAACCCGCTCGCGGACGCGGCGGCCAACACGATGGAGTTCTTCATCCACCACGAGGACGTCCGCCGGGGTCGCCCCGGGTGGCGGCCGCGCGAGCTTTCCCGCGAGCAGCAGGAGGCTTTGTGGCGGCGGGCCAAGGGAGTGGCCCGGCTGGCGTTGCGCCGCGTGCGCGCCGCCGTGCGCATTCAAGCTCCCGGGTACGGCGAGACGACGGCCGGCTCGGGTGGCACCCAGGTGCGGCTGGTGGGCGCGCCCGGCGAGCTGGCGATCTTCCTGACCGGCCGGCAGCGGGCGGCCCGGGTGCAGGTGGACGCCACGCCCGAGATGACCGCGTTTCTCCGCTCGGCCAAGCTCGGCCTCTGAGCGCGAGCCTCAGCCGCTGTGCGTCAGCCAGCGCGAGTTTCGGGTCAGCGCGAGGTCGCCTTCGTCAGGGTCAAGGACGGCGACCGCGAGGTGGAGATCGACACGGGCGCGCTGAAGGACCCGGTGGTCATGGCTCAGCAAATAATCCGACAGTTCGGAGACGGCGGGCAGCCGCCCGGCGCGGCCCGAGTCGCTCCACTGCGGACAGTGCCCGCTAGCAGGCCGAGCGGGGCGACGGCTCGCCGCCCGTGGAGAGCGGGCCGGATTCCGCCGCTGCTCGGCCGATGCGTTGTATCCGTTCGTCCACTCCGGATCCGGGTGTGGCCACGGCCATGATGAGCGCGCTGCCAGACCCGCGGCGAGAGGACGCCCCGAATGCTCGGCTACGTCAATTCGAGTTCCCGCGCGGAGGTCCGCGACTTTCTCGAACGCGTGTCGAAGACGCTGCGCGCGTACGACGATCTCGACAGTCAGCTCCCGATCGCGGCGTCCACGTCGTTCAGTCACGCCGCGACGAAGGTGGACGACACGCTCGTCCGCTACCAGGAGCCGTTCCGGCTGGCGGTCGTGGGTGAGTTCAACGCCGGCAAGAGCGCGCTGATCAACGCGCTCCTCGGGCGCGCGGGCCTGCTGCTCGAAGGGGTCACGCCGACGACCGGGGCGCGCACGGAGCTGTGGTGGGGCGAGACCGAGAGCGGCGTGGTGTACGACGGGTCCGGCGAGAAGCTCTTCGAGGGGCCGCTCGACGAGGTGGTGCCCTACACCGACCAGCGGACGGCGAGCGGCCGCGGCATCTCCGGCAAGGGCGCGAAGATCGTCCTGCGGGTCAACTCTGACCTGCTCAAGCAGCTGATCATCATCGACACCCCGGGCCTCGGCGCCAACCCGCGCGACGACCAGGTGACGCTCGACTCGCTGCACCTCGCCGACGCCGCCCTGCTCGTCGTCAACGGCCTCCAGCCGGGCGGTGAGGACTCGCTGTCGCTCTCCGAGCGGCTGCGCACGACCGGACGCCGCGTCATGGTGGTGGTCTCCCGCCTCGACCAGGCGAACGACCCGGCCGACTCGATGGCCGCGGTGAAGGACCTGCTGGGCGACATCACGGACGGCGAGCCGATAGCCGTGGTCGCGCCCGCCGTCACCGCCGCGCTCACCGCGCTGGGCGCGGCCGAGGAGTCCGGTGACGGCGAGGCGGCCGAGCGGGCCCGCGAGACCCTCGCCGAAAGCGGGTACGACATCCTGCGGGAGCGGCTCGAGGTCGGGTTCCTGTCCGGAGACGCGCCGGCGAGCCGCGCGGTCTCGACGCTGTCGGAGGCGGTCAAGCACCTGACCCAGCTGCTCGGAAACGCCAACCAGATCGTGGCGAGAAACGAGGAGACCGCCACGCGGATCCGCGACGAGATGGCCGCGGGGCAGCGGCACGTCCGCGAGACGCTCATGCCGAAGGTGCCGTACATCGCCCAGAAGATCGACGAGGCCGTCGACATCCACGTCGGCACCTTCGTCAACGACCTCTCCGACGCCGTCGCCCTCTACATCGACAAGCTCGCCACCGGCGGGGTGAAGGTGGGCGTGCGTTCGCTCACCGCGATCACCGACCGGCAGAAGGAGCGGCTGCGCCACCAGCTCCGCCGCGAGTTCGAGGAGATCTTCCCGCCGCGCCACCTCGACATCACCATCGAGCAGATCACCCGCAGCGTGCACAGCGCGATGGAGACCGAGTGGAGCGGCGCCACGCTCGACCTGTCCCAGCGCATCGACGCCGACCGGTTCGACGCGACGCTGGTGGTGAAGCAGGTCGCCGACCAGGTCGCGCGGGTGACCGCCTCGCTCGGTGCCGACCTCGTCGCGTTCATCCTGCTCCTCTTCGTGCCCGGCGGCGTCCTCGTCGACCTCGCCCTGCTCTTCCTCTTCTCCGGCATCGGCGGCCTGCACCGCAGCCGGCTGCCCGACCGCGTCGCGCTCGCCAAGCGGGACGCCCGTTTGCGCATCCGCCTGCAGCGGCGGGTCCTGACCAACCAGCTGAGCAGCCAGTACCGCGAGGTCAACACCCGGACCGCGGGCGACCTGATCCAGCGCGCCACCGACGAGTCGTCCGCCCGCCAGGCCGAGCACGCCGAGCTGATGCGGGCGCAGGACCGGTGGGCGTCCGCGGTCACCGACATGCAGCGGCTGCTGGACGGGGCCGACGAGCTCGCGGGCGCGGGCGGCCACGGATGAGCCCGGCCACCGCCCGCACCCTCGACCTGCTGGACGCCGTCGGGGAGGCGACCGGCCGGCTGGGAGTCGACGCCGGCGCGGAGCTGGCCGCCCTGCGGGACTTCCTCGCCGGCCCGCCGGTCGTCGCGGTGGTCGGCCTACCGCACCAGGAGCGGGGTAGCCTCGCCGCGGCCCTGGCCGGCGCGCTCACCGCGGCCACCGTCCGGGAGTACGACCCGGCTGCGCACGCCGCCAACCCGCTGTGGGACATGCTCGTGCTGGTCACGCCGGCCGACCGCGCACTGTCCGGTGTGGAGGAAGCGCTCGTCCGCGCCGCCGTCGAGCAGCGGCGCCCCGCGCTGGTGGTGCTGAGCCGGGTGCACGTGCTGGGCGCCGACCCGGCCGCCGTCGCGGAGGTGGAGCGGTTTCGCCTGCGCCCCGCGCTCGGGATCCTCGGTGTCCACTGGCACGTCGACGACGCCGGCGCCGAGACCCGCGCGGCGGTCGCCGCCGACGTCGCGAGCCGGCTCCGGCCGTCGAGCGACCACAGTCCCGCCGGAAAGCTGGCCCTGCGCGCGATCCTCGACCGGGTCCTCGCCCAGTTCGACGACCTGCGCGCCGCCCGCGAGCGGGCCATCGCGCTGCTGTCCACTGTAGAGAAGCAGCTGCCGGCCAGCGTGGCACACGTCTACGAGCTGGCCCGGCTCAACCGCCTGGCCGTCGCCGACCGCCTGCGCGCCGGCGAAGACGGCCTGTACGACGTCGCCGTCGCGGCCGCCGACGCCGCCCTGGACTGGGCTACGGCCGAGGGCATCGCGCCGTGGGCGGACGTGGAGCGCCCCGTGCGGCAGGCGTGGCAGCGCCTCGTCGACCAGACCCGCGAGGTGCTCCCGGAGCACGCCGAGCTGCTGCGGGACGGGCTGGCACGGACCCGCGACAACCTGCTCGAGGCCATCTCCCATCTCGACGTCGAGGTCTCCGCGCCGGCCATCACGGCCGGCTCGTGGGAGACACCGGCGACGCGGGAGGCGCTCGGCCTGCTGCTCGACGTCGACATCGAGCCGGTCCTGCGGCGGTTCGAGCGCCAGGCCCGCGGTCAGCTGCCGAAGGACAAGAGGAAGGAGCCGGACCACGACGACCCGGGCGTCGCGGCGTCGGCCGTCGACCGCGCGGCCGAGGTGGGCAAGCGGATCGAGGAGGGGGTGCGGCGGCGGACCTCTTCGCCGTACAACCCGCTGCGGATCGGCGTGCACACGGACCTGCGCGCGGTGGCCGGCCAGCGGATCGCCGAAGCGCACGAGGCGATGCGGGAGGCGGCGGCCGCCGGCGGCGACACCGCGGCCGACGACGCCGCGAAGGGCCTGCGCGACCTGGTGGGCAAGGCGTCCGACGCGGTCAACCAGCGGCACTCGTGGCACGGGGCGTACGGCGACCTGCGCGCCCTCCGGGCACAGAGTTGACGGATCGCGGATGGCCAGCGATCCGTCGATCGTCCACCGGCTGAGCACCGTCACGCGCACGGCCGAGGCGGCCGCCCAGGCCGCCGGCCGCGACCTCCGGTTCGACCGGTTGCCCGACTTCACCGTGCTGGTGCTGGGCCCGGTCGACGCCGGAAAGACCGCGCTGGTACGCGCCCTCTGCGACGACGTCGTGGGCGAGTTTCGCGGGATCGTCGAGCGGCCCGGCCGGGAGACGCCGGTACCGGTGGAGTTCGTGCCCGGGGCGCGGGTCGAGATGTTCCTCGGCCTCGGCGGGAGCAGCCTCGCCCCCGGCCGCTGGGCGCGGGTCAGCCCCGCCGACCGCGACGCGCTCCGCACCGCCGGCCTGCGCCGGGCGCGGGTGGTCGCGCCGGCCCGGGCACTGCTCGACTGGCAGCTGCGCCTGGTCGACACGCCGGGCATCGACACCGCGGCGGACCTCGACGGCGACATGTTCGACGAGGCGCGCCAGCCCGGCGTCGGCGTGCTCTACGTGGTGCCCAGCCGTGGCACCACCGACCTCGACATCCAGGCGCTGGAACGGCTGCGTGGCGTGCCGACCGTGCTCGTGGAGAACCTCCGGGACACCGAGCTGATCGCGAGCCGGGCCTCGCTCGACGAGCTGACCGTGTCGGGGCTCAGCACCACGCACGCGGTGCCGATCGCGATCCGGCGGCTCGCCTGGGACAGTGCCGAGCGCGAGCTGCTGCGCCGCTGCACCGCGCTGCTGCGCACCCTCCGCCTGCCCGGCAAGCTGACGGCCCGGCTCGGGCACTCGGCCGCCGAGGCGCAGTCCGGGCTGCGCGCCGACTACGCGCGGCGCCTCGACGGCGTGCTGGAGCGGCGCCACACGACCGACCCGCTGGACCGCCTGCGGCTGGCGGCGGAGCTGTGGCGGGTCGAGCGGGACGGGCCGGTCGTCACCGCGCTGGACGGCGCGCTGGCCGAGGTCACCTCCGCGGTGCGGGCCGTGCCGTCGCCCGAGCGGCTGCGGGCCGTGGTCGGCGCGGACGCGCGGACCGCCATGGACCGGTACAACGTCGAGGCCGCCCGCAACACGGTGGACGCCCCCCACACGCACACGCCGGCCGCGCCCACGGCACCGGAGGACGCCGCGTTCGCCCGGTCGTACGTCGCGGTCCGCAAGGACCTCCTCGCCGCCATCGACAACATCGCCGCCGACGGTGACCTCGACCTGACCGCGGCCGACCGCCGGTCGCTCGCCACCGCCCGGGAGTACATCGTCGAAGACCGGATCGAGGTGGCGCTGCTCGGCCAGTTCTCGTCCGGCAAGTCCTCCCTGATCAACGCCCTTCTCGGCGTGCCGCCGACGGAGAAGTTCCTGCCCGCCAAGCCGCGGCCGACGACCGCCACCGTCAACCGCGTCGTCTACCGGGAGAAGCCGTCGATCGAGGCGGTGTGGCGCGACGAGATCGAGCTCAACCTGCTCCTGCCCAGCGGCGACGACAACCGGCTGCGGGCGAGCGTCGACGAGATCCGGGCGCTGGGCACGTGGCTGCGCGACGGCACCGTCCGCGCGGAGGACTGCACGTTTCGCTCGGTCGACCCGGAGGGGGTGTCGGCCGTGGACCAGCTGCGCGCCTTCGCCGACCTCTGGAAGCTGCTCGAGATGGACCACCCGCGGCCGCACGTGTTCGCGTACGTGCGGCCGAGCCGCGCCAGGCCGCTGCTCACCGACACCGCGGTGCCGACGCGGGTCACCGTGCACCGGTTCGCGCGGCACCCGGAGCGGTGGGCCGACGGGCTCGACGTACAGGCGGCGTTCGCGGCGGTGAGCGACTGGCCCGCGCTCGCGCTCCAGATCGACGAGCTGCGCGTCGGCTCCAGCCATCCGCTGCTGCACCACGTCTCGATCATCGACACGCCGGGCACGGACGCGCCGATACCGCACCACCTGCTGACCGCGCGCCGGGCGGTCAGCGACAAGCCGCAGTGCGTCGTCGTCTACTGCTTCAACGGGGCCAAGCCGAGCAGTGCCGCCGACGCCAGCAACCTGACGTTCCTGCGCGACATCAACATCGGCGGCTCGCGGCTGTCCCGGTTCTTCTTCGCCATCACGCAGAAGGGCAACGTCCCGATCCACCACCAGCCGGAGGTGCGGGGGGTCGTCCGCGCGCAGCTCGACCGCGTCGGCGTGAAACCCTCCCGGCTCTACTTCACCGAGGTCATGCACGGGCTCAACGACGAGTTCCAGGAGCTGTCGGCCGACGTCAACCAGTTCGTGGCGGCAAGCAAGGGCCCGCTGCTCCAGTCGTGGATCCTCCACGCGCGCGACGCCGTGACGACCGTGCACACCCGCCACCAGCACCGCCTCGACGACATCGACAACGGCGAACGCAGCCGGCTGGCCCGCCTCGAGGCGCTCCGGACGGAGGCGAAGTCGCTTCAGGGCATCCGCGAGGAGTTCGAGAGGTCGCCGGTCTGGGGCGTGCCGTGGCTGCGCGCCAGGGGCGCCCGGGCGGTCGATTCGGAGATCGAGGCGCTGGACGACCTCGTCGAGGAGCTGACCACCCGGGAGGCGTTCGACGGGATCGCCGACCATCTCACCGCCGGCCTCGACGACCTCAACGAGGCAGCCCGCCGGTCGGTGTACGGCGGCTGCTCGGCCATCGCCGACAAGCTGCGCACCGAGGTGGGCACCCGCCTGCGGGACCGTACGATCGCCCCGCCGGAGCTGCAGCACACGGAGGAGTTCTTCCCCACGGCCGGCGTCGCGCAGGCCGTCGACGGCATCGGCTGGCGCAGCGGCTGGGAACGGGTCAAGGGGCTCTTCCGCTCCAAGCGCGAACGGTGGAACGAGGACATCGACACCAACCGCGACCGCGTCGGCGGCGCCTGGCGTTCCAGCCGAAACCGCGGTCGCGTGGCGGCCGACGACATGGTCGAGCGCCGGCTCAAGGAGCTGCGCGCGGAGCTTACCCGCGTCGCCGACGCCATCGACGACGAGATAGCCGTCGCCGCGCGGCCACCGTCCAAAGAGGAGGAAGCGGTGGCGCGGACGGGGCAGAAGCGCGCGTCGACCTGGTTGCGCCGGCTCGACGCGCTAGGCCGGACCGTGGAAGGAGATGGTGCATGAAGCCCACGAGCGACGTCCACGCGGAGACGGTCGCGCTCGTCAGCGACGCCGTCGCCGCCATCACCGAACGGGCGGTGCGGCCGGCGCTCGCACCGTTCCAGCAGGAGCTGCGGAAGCTGACGACCGGCCTGGACCAGAAGATCAACGAGATCGACGACCTGGTCCGCGAGGACCAGGAGGAGCGCAAGCGGCTCCTGCGCGAGGTCGGCCAGCTCGGCGCCGAGCAGGACGCGCGGCTGGCGGCGCTCGCCGACAGCAACCGCGGCTGGCACGAAGCCCTGCGCCGCGTCGGCGAGCACCTGACCGTGCTGCACCAGTCGATGCGCGGACTGGAGGCGGCGTACGCGCAGAGCGACCGCAACCACCGCGAGGACGCCCGGCGCCTCGGCGAGCACCTGGCCGCGCTCACCCAGGCGGCCCGCGGGCTGGAGGCCGCGCTGGCCTACCAGTCGGCCAACAGCACGGCCCAGGTGGGCCGGCTGCGGACCCTCACGGTGCGGTGGCTCGTGGCCGTCGGGGGCCTCACTCTCGCGGCGAGCGCGGCGCTCGGGCTCGTGGTGCTGCTCTCCTAGCGCCGCCTCGGCGCGCCGGGGCTTGGCGACGGGGCTACTCCACCACTACCGTTCATTACCGCCGTTCGACCGAAAGTCACGCCGAGGTGACCGAAAGTCGTCACGATTCCAGATCATCCGATCGGCCGGCCAACCGCGACGACCGGCAC
>Ga0081539_10000369_pt1 | contig 98527 bp, 100 predicted proteins | sample TabmetS4T2R2_FD_71023 | JGI IMG/M metagenome (GOLD analysis project Ga0081539, IMG submission 71023) | Tabebuia heterophylla rhizosphere microbial communities from the University of Puerto Rico - S4T2R2 | ecosystem: Host-associated > Plants > Roots > Rhizosphere ... | reverse complement strand
GGACGGGATGACCCTGCGCGTCGAGCACGCGCACGAGCCCGGAGGCAATCGCCTCGTCGTCCTCGACGATCAGGACTCCCGACTCGGTCACGGCAGCGATGACGTTAGCCCGCACACGCGCCCGCACCGCAGATTCTGACCTGGCATTGACCTTGCGGCCGCATGGCGTTGACCAGGTCCCCCTAGCTTCGGGGCCATGCGTTTCATCACAGTGCCACTCGCGGTCCTCGCGCTCGTCGCGGCCGGTTGCGGCGGCAGCAGCGGCTCGTCCGGCGCCGTCAACCCGAACGCCAAGGAGTCCAGCCCGGCCGGCGACATCCCCGACAACCAGGCGTACGTCTCGTACGCGCCGCCCGGCGCCGGCTACTCGGTCAAGGTGCCCGAGGGCTGGTCGCGCTCCAAGACGGGCGCCGCCGTGTCGTTCACCGACAAGCTCAACACGGTCCAGCTCGCCGAGCGCTCCGCGTCCGCGAGGCCGACCGTCGCGAGGGTCAAGCGGGCGATGATCGCGCAGGGCATCAAGCCCGGCAGCATCAGCGTCGTGGGTCGTACGGCGGGCCCGGCGGTCCGCGTCACGTACCTCGCCGACAGCAGGCCCGACGCCGTGACGGGCAAGACGCGCGTCGACGCGGTCGAGCGCTACCTGTTCTTCCACAAGGGCCAGGAGGCGGTGGTCACGCTGAGCGGGCCGAAGGGCGCCGACAACGTCGATCCCTGGAGGATCGTCACGGACTCGCTGCGCTGGAAGCGATGAGTGCTGCGCTCGAAGCCCGTTCGCTGTACCGGTTCTACCACGCCGGCGACGACGAGACGCTCGCGCTCCAAGGCGTCTCGCTCGACGTCGAGCGCGGCGAGGTCGTCGCGGTCACGGGCCCCTCCGGGTCGGGCAAGTCGACGCTGCTCGCCGTGCTCGCCGGCCTCGACGAGCCGGACGGCGGCACGGTCCGGGTCGAGGGCGAGCGCCTCTCGCGCCGTTCGGAGGAGCAGCGCGCCGCGCTGCGCGCGCGGGCCATCGGCGTCCTGTACCAGCAGCACAACCTGGTCGGCCACCTCACGGTGCAGGACAACGTCGCGCTCGCACAGCGCCTCGTCCCGCGCAGCGCCTCGCTGCCGCCCGCACAGCAGCTGCTCGAGCGCGTCGGCATCGCGCGCCGGTCGCAGGCGCGCCCGCCGCAGCTGTCCGGCGGCGAGCTCGCGCGTGCCGGCCTGGCCGTCGCGCTGGCGAACGACCCTGCGATCCTGCTCGCCGACGAGCCCACCGGCGAGCTCGACGAGGACACCGCCGCGCGCGTGCTCGACCTCCTGCGCTCCCGCGCCGAGGCAGGCGGCGCGGTGCTGATCGTGACCCACGCGCCCGAGGTCGCGGCGCTCGCCGACCGCGAGATCCGCCTGCGGGACGGGAGGGTGGCGGCGTGAGTGCGCTCGTCGTGTGTGCCGGCGCCGGCCGCACCTACGGCCGCGGCGCGGCCGCCACCGTCGCGCTCCAGCCCGTCGACTGCGCGGTCGAGCCGGGCGCGCGGATCGCGGTCGTGGGGCCATCCGGCTCGGGGAAGTCGACGCTGCTGCACCTCATGGCCGGCCTCGACGACCCCACCGTGGGCAGCGTGACGTGGCCCGCGCTCGGCGCCCGCGCCGCCCTGCGCCCCGGCCCCGTCGCCGTGGTCTTTCAGGGCCCGAGTTTGTTGCCGCCGCTGACCGTCGAGGAGAACGTGGCGCTGCCGCTCGTGCTGGCGGGGGAGAGCGACGCCTCTGCGCGCCGCGCCGCGCTGGCCGCGCTCGCGGTCCTCGACCTCGCCGACCTGGCGAACCAGCTTCCCGAAGAGATCTCGGGCGGTCAGGCGCAGCGCGCGGCCGTGGCACGCGCGCTGGCCGGCCGGCCGCGGCTGATCCTCGCGGACGAGCCGACGGGTCAGCTCGACCGCGCGAACGCCGGTGCGGTCGTCGGTGTGCTGCTCGCGGCCGCCGACCACGGCGACGCGGCGCTGGTCGTGGCCACGCACGACATGGTGATCGCCGGGCGAATGTCCGAGCGCTGGCAGATGCACAGCGGGCGGCTCGAGACGACGGCGACGGCATGGTCGCGCTGACCTGGCTCCGAGGCCTGCTCGCCCGGCGCCGCGGCCGCCTGCTCGCCACCGCCTTCGGCGTCGCCGTCGGCGTGGCGCTGATCGCGTCGATCGGCGCGTTCCTGTCGTCGACGACGTCGAAGATGACCACGCGTGCCATCGCGCGGGTGCCGCTCGACTGGCAGGTGGAGGCGCAGCGCGGCGCCGACCCGCACAAGGTCCTCTCCGAGGTGGCCCGCTTCCCCGGCGTGCGCCGCGCGCTGCCGGTGAGCTTCGCGAACACCCCGGGCCTCGAGTCGCGGACCGGCGGCTCTGTGCAGCGCACCGGGCCGGGCAGGGTCCTCGGCCTCCCGCCCGGCTACGCGCAGGCGTTCCCGGGCGAGCTGCGGATGCTGTCCGGCAGCTGCACCGGCGTGCTGCTCGCCCAGCAGACGGCCGCCAACCTCCACGCGCGGCCGGGGGACACGGTGTCGATCGGCGGCGCCCGCGGGCCGGCGAGGGTGAAGGTCGACGGCGTCGTCGACCTCCCGGCGGCGGACTCGCTGTTCCAGCAGGTGGGCGCCCCCGTCGGCGCTCAGCCGCAGGCGCCGCCCGACAACGTGATCCTCCTGCCGCAGGCCCGCTTCGCGCGCCTCGAGGGCGAGGGCACGGTGCAGGTGCACGCGACGCTCGACCACCGCCTGCCCGGCAGCCCGGCCGCCGCGTTCACTGACGTCAGCGGGCGCAAGCTCAACCTCGAGACGCGTCTGGCGGGCTCGGGCCTGGTGGGGGACAACCTCGGCACGGCGCTCGACCAGGCCCGTCAGGACGCGCTGTACGCGCAGCTGCTGTTCCTGTTCCTCGGCGTCCCCGGCGCCGTCGTCGCCGGCCTCGTGACCGCGGCGATCGCGTCCGCGGGCGCCGGCCGGCGCCGCCGCGACGCGGCGCTGCTGCGCGCCCGCGGCGCGTCCACGCGCCGGCTCGTGCGCATCGCGCTCGCTGAGACCGGCGTGGCCGCCTCGCTCGGGATCGCCGCCGGCCTCGGCGCGGCGCTGCTCATCGGCTCGGCCGAGTTCGGGACGGCGAGCTTCGGCGCCGGCGCCGTGGCCGCGATCGCGTGGGCCGGCGGGGCCGCGCTCACCGGCCTGCTGATCGCCGCCGGGGCGGTCGCGCTGCCCGCGTGGCGCGACGCGCGCAGCCTCACCGTCGCCGGCCAGCGGCAAGAGGTCGGCCGCGACGACCGCACACCGTGGTGGGCACGTGCCGGGCTCGACGTCATCTGCCTCGCGGTCGCGGGCATCGTCTACTGGCAGGCCTCGCGCAACGGCTACACCCTCGTGCTCGCGCCCGAGGGCGTGCCGCAGATCTCGGTCAACTGGTACGCGCTGCTCGCGCCGGTGTTGGCGTGGATCGGCGGCGGCCTGCTCGTCTACCGACTGGCCGACCTCGCGCTCGCGCGCGGCCGCGGTCCGCTGGCGCAGCTGTTCCGGCCCGTGGCCGGCGGCCTGGCGCCCACGGTCGCGGCGACGATGAGCCGCCAGCGCAGGCTGCTGGCCGGCGCGGTGACGCTCGTCGCGCTGACGGCCGCGTTCGCCGCCTCGACGGCGGTGTTCAACTCGACCTACCGCCGGCAGGCCGACGTCGACGCGCGGCTCACGAACGGGGCCGACGTGATGGTCACCGAGTCACCGGGCGCGAACGTCGGCCCGCAGGAGGCCGCGCGCCTGACGAACGTGGCGGGCGTCCGGAGCGTCGAGCCGATGCAGCACCGGTACGCCTATGTCGGCGCCGATCTCCAGGACCTGTACGGCGTGCGGCCGACCACGATCGGCACCGCCGGCGAGCTCCAGGACGCCTGGTTCCAGGGCGGCACCGCCGACCAGCTCATGTCGACGCTCGCCAAGCGGCCGGACTCCGTGCTCGTCGCGGCGGAGACGGTCAAGGACTTCCAGCTGAGGCCGGGCGACAGGCTCAACCTGCGCCTTCAGAACGGCCGCACGAAGCAGTTCACGACCGTGCCGTTCCATTACGCCGGCGTGGCCAAGGAGTTCCCGACGGCCCCGACCGACTCGTTCCTCGTCGCCAACGCGAGCTACATCGCGTCCAGGACCGGCAGCAACGCGGTCGGCGACTTCCTCGTGCAGACCGACGGAACGCCGCCCGCGCAGGTCGCGTCGCGCGTGCGCAGCGCGGTCGGCACGACGGCCAACGTCACGGACATCCAGACCTCCCGGCGCGTCGTGGGCTCGAACCTCACGGCGGTCGAGCTGTCCGGGCTCACCAAGGTCGAGCTCGCGTTCGCGCTCGTGCTCGCCGCGGCCGCGAGCGGTCTCACGCTCGGCCTCGGCCTGAAGGAGCGCCGGCGCACGTTCGCGATCGCCGCCGCGCTCGGCGCCCGCGCGCGCCAGCTCGGCGGCTTCGTATGGAGCGAGGCGGCCTTCGTCACCGGCGGCGGCCTGATGTTCGGCGCAGTGACCGCGTTCCTGATCTCCGAGCTGCTCGTCAGGGTGCTCACCGGCGTGTTCGACCCGCCCCCCGACGCGCTAGCCGTGCCGTGGGCCTACCTGCTCGCGGTCGGAGCGCTCGTCGTCGGCACCTTGGCCGCGGCCGGCGCGCTGGCCCTGCACGCGCTGCGGCGGCCGCCGATCGAGGAGCTGCGCGACCTCTAGGCACTCACACTGGGCTCATCTTCGGGTCGTCACCGTGCGTCGGCATGAACAGCCATCTCGTCGCCTCAGCCGCGGCGCTCGCGGTCGCCGGACTCGGGGCCGCTGGCATCGCGCACGCCGCCGGATCCCGGCTCGATGACGGCAAGGACCTGCTGCCACAGGCCGGGATCACCGAGCAGCAGGCGATCGACGCCGCTCGGACCGCCGCGTCGGGCGCGCTCAACGAGATCGACGTCGAGCACTACGACGGCAGGCTCGTGTTCAACGTCGACGTCGGCAGCAAGGACGTCAAGGTCGACGCCGCGACCGGCGATGTCGTGGCGGCGCCGTCCGACGACTGAAGCCGCCGCTCAGCGCGTCCGCGCGAGCGTCGCCATCAGCACCGCGACGACGCCGGCGAGCAGCAGGAAGCCGCCGGCGTCGTGCCAGGCGTCCGGCGCGTAGTGGCGCGTCAGCGCGGCGGCGGCGAGCACGGCCGCGACGCCGAGCGGGAGCGTCCACGTCTCCCCGAAGATCAGCGCCCGCAGCGCCCGGAGCACGCTCATGCCGCGACCCTCGCGGACCGCAGCGCGCGCACGTGGAGCTGCGTGACGGCGAGCAGCGTGGCGGCGACGTAGAGCAGCCCGGCGTCGCCGCCCGGCCACTCGAAGCCCAGGCCTTCGCCGGCGAAGAAGACGCCGAACGTCGTGAGCAGCACGCCGACGCCGTACTTGAGCTCGGTCTCCGGGATCCGGGAGAGCGGCCGGTGCAGCCAGGCGCCCGCCGCGGTGACGAGCACGGCCGCCACGGCCGCGCCGGCGATCGCGGGCGCCGCGCCGCTCGGCCGCGCCGCGAGCGCCGACACGATCACGACGACCTCGACGCCCTCGAGCAACACGCCCTTGAACGCCACGATCCGGCCCGCCCAGTCCGGCTGCCCGGCCGGCGGGAGCGGCACGTCGTGCAGCTCCTCCTGCGTCTCGTCGTACTCGCGGGCGGACGACGACCGCGCGCGGCGCCCGGCCAGGCGCAGCGTGCCCTTGCGCAGCCACTCGAGGCCGAACAGCAGCAGCAGCGTCCCGACGGTCAGGCGCAGGGCGTCGAGCGGCAGGCTCGCGAGCACCGGCCCGACCGCCGCCGCCAGCAGCGCGCACCCGGCCACGCCCGCCGCCGCGCCCCACAGCGCGTCGCGCAGCCGCCGCGCGGCGGCGACCGCGAGCACGATCGCCATCGCCTCGAGCAGCTCGAGCGCCACGGCCGCAGCCGCGGTCAGGAGCGTCAGGACGGTGTCGGACACCCCTTGATTGTGGCGCGGACGCCCGACATCCCGGTTCAGGCCTCTTCGGCGAGCGGCCGGCGGGGGCGCGCGAGCGGGGCGTGGCTGCGGTGCGGGCGCGTGACGACCTCGGGCGGCGTCTGGTCCCTCTTCGTGACCGTGAGATACGCCACGAGCGCGAGGATGCAGCCGAGGAAGATGTAGCTCGTCCCGGTCGTGCCGAGGCCGAGGCCGCCGTACTTGTGGCTGTGCTGCGACATGAAGTCGCCGATCGAGGCGCCGAGCGGGCGGGTGAGGATGTAAGCGAGCCAGAACGCCAGGACCGCGTTGAGCCGCAGCCCGAAGTGCAGCGCGGTGACGAGGGCGATGATGCCGCCCCAGATCGCGATCGACGGGCCGTAGCCGAGCGAGAACTTCTCCGCGACGAGGTCGCCGGCGGCGGTGCCGAGCGAGAACGTGAAGAGGATCGCGAGCCAGTAGAAGCCCTCGCGGCGCGAGGTGACGATCGTGTGGATCGACAGGGTGCGCTCCACCGCGAACCAGACGGCGAAGACCACGGCGAGCAGCGCGGCGAAGATCGGCGTGCTGGTGGTCAGCGGCACGTTGTGCGCGTCGGTCATGTTGTCGGTGATCAGCGTGCCGAAGACGCTGATGACGACGACGACCGACCAGTAGACGGTCGGGACGTAGCGGCGCAGGCGGAACTGCGCGAACAGCAGCACGGCGAGCAGTCCACCGGTCACGTACGTGGTGTTGGTGAGGCCGAAGCCGAGGTTGTCGTTGAGGTAGTCCGCCGCGGTCTCGCCGACCGTGGTGCACATGATCTTGATGATCCAGAAGAACAGGGTGACCTCGGGCACCTTGTTCAGCATCCGGCGGCCCAGCGAGGGCGAATCGGTCGTCGTGGTCATGCCCTCAACATCGGCACGAGCGCCTGGAAAGTTCCTGAACGGTCAGGGCTGGCGCGTTCCGGGCAGGCGCAGCTCGAAGCGGGCGCCGGGCGCCGTCGGCACGGCCACCACGTCGCCGCCGCAGGCGCGCGCGAGGCGCCGCGCGAGCGGCAGGCCGAGCCCGGCGCCGCCGCGCAAGCTGACCCCGGGGTTGAACACCTCCTCGTGGCGGCCGGGCGGCACGCCGTCGCCGTCGTCCTCGACGGCGATCGCCACGCCCCCGTCCGCGGCCGCGGTCGTGACCACCACGCGCGAGGCGGCGTGCGTGATCGCGTTGTCGAGCAGCGGCGCGAGCGCCTGTGCCACCTCCTCGCGGTCGGCGCCGACCCGCAGCGTGCGCGCCGGGTCGCGGAGGGCGATCTCGACGCCCGCCGAGCTCGCCGCTGGGCGCAGGGCCGCGGCCACGTCGCGGACCGCCGCCGACGGGTCGCTCGACCCGCGGCCGCCCGAGGTGCGCGCGGTCAGCAGCAACGTCTCGATCGCCGACGCCATCCGGTCGCAGGCGGCCAGGATCGCCTCCAGCGACTCGCGCGCCGGCCGGGGAAGGCCGCGGGTCTGGAGGGCCAGCTCGGCCTCGGCGCGGACGCCCGCCAGCGGCGTGCGCAGCTCGTGCGCCATCTCGGCCGAGAACCGCTGCTCGTGGCGCAGCGCGCCGTCGATGCGGCCGAGGAGGTCGTCGAGGGTCGCGGCCAGTGCCGTCAGCTCGTCGCGCGGCGGCCCGAGGTCCAGGCGGCGCTCGAGGTCGTGCTCGCTCCAGTCGGCGGCGCTGGCGGCCATGTCGGCGACCGGCCGCAGCGCCGCGCCGACCGCGCGGCGCGCCACGAAGGCGCCGAGCAGCAGCACGACCAGGCTCAGCGTGAGCGTGCCGATGCGGGCGATCCGCTCGCTGTGCTCGTACGGGTCGAGCGTCGTGCCGACGACCACGGTGCCGACCTGCCGCCCGTCCGGCGCTCTCACGGGGGTGGCGCGCAGGCGGGTCTTCTCGCGCAGGTTCCTCTCGGTGATCGTGCGCGCGCTCGCGAGCCGGTCGGCCGCCCGCTGGAGGTCGGCGGGCGCGACCGGCCGCTCGATGGCCCGGCCGCCGGCGTACGCCCAGCTCAGGCGGTCCAACGGCGCGTCGTCGACCGGTCGAATACGCATCCTGCCGCCGCGCGTGTCGACCGTGGCGAGCTGCGCGTCGGTGCGCTCGCGCAGGAGCGTGGACGCGTCCTGGCTGAGCTGGCGCGACAGCAGCACGTTGGTGACGACGCCGACGATCCCCAGGCCGACGGCGAGCACGAGGACGGAGGCGACCGTCACGCGGTCGCGGATGAGCAGCCGTCTCATCGCAGCGAGTAGCCGACGCCGCGCGCGGTCCCGATCTCCTCGGCGACCCCAAGCTCGCGCAGCTTGCGGCGCAGGCGCCCGATGTACGTGTCGAGCGTGTTGTCGTGCACGATCGCGCCGTCGGGCCAGGCCGCCGCGACCAGCTCGCGCCGGCGCACGACCTCGCCCGGGCGGGAGGCGAGCAGCGCGAGCAGGCGGAATTCGGTGGGGGTGAGCGCGACGCTGCGCTCGCCGGCGTGCACCGCGTGGGTGGCCGGGTCCAGGTGCAGCGCCGCGGGGTCTCGCGCGCCGGCACGGCCGGCGCGGCGGCGGCCGAGCGAGCGGACGCGGAACACGAGCTCGGCCAGCGCGAACGGCTTGGTCAGGTAGTCGTCGCCGCCGGCGCCGAAGCCTGCGAGCCGGTCGGTGAGCGCGCCGCGGGCCGTCAGGAACAGCACCGGCGCGTCGACGCCGTGTGCCCGCAGGGCCTGGCAGACGTCGCGGCCGTCGGCGTCCGGGAGGCCGATGTCGAGCACGAGGACGTCGGGCGGGTCGGCCGAGAACCGCTTGACGGCGTCGTGGCCGGTGGACGTCGCATGCACCTCGAAGCCCTCGGCGCCGAGCGCACGGCCGAGCACCGAGCGGAGCTCCGTGTCGTCTTCGCACAGGCCGACGCTGACCGGCTGCATCGGGACATGATGAAAGCCCGACGCCGCAGCTGAAAGCCGCCGTTCAGGTTGCGTCCAGGTCGCTTCGTTCAGGTTGTCACCTCGGATGGACCCGATCTCCTACTTCCAGGCCGCGGTGCTCGGCTTGCTCCAGGGCGTCTCGGAGCTGTTCCCCGTCTCGAGCCTGGGCCACTCCGTGGTCCTGCCACGGCTGCTCGGATGGGACATCCACCAGAACGACGACTACTTCCTCACGTTCCTGGTCGCCACGCACCTCGCCACCGCGCTCGTCCTGCTCGGCTTCTTCTGGCGCGACTGGGTGCGCATCGTGCGCGGGCTCGGACGCTCGCTGCGCGACCGCGAGATCGCCCGCGACGACACCGATGCCCGGCTTGGCTGGCTGCTCGTGGTCGCGACGATCCCGGCCGGCCTCGTCGGCCTGATCCTCGAGCACCAGCTGCGCAAGATCTTCGCCTCGCCGCAGTCCGCCGCCGCGTTCCTGGCGCTCAACGGCGTGATGCTCTACGGCGCCGAGCGCCTGCGGCGGAACGCGCCGGTCGTCGACCGCGCGGGCCCGCAGGGCGACGAACGCATCGCCGGCCGCCTGAGCTTCCGGGACGCGCTCGGCGTCGGGACGGCCCAGGCCGTCGCGCTGATCCCGGGCTTCTCGCGGTCCGGCGCGGCCATGAGCGGCGGCCTGCTCGTCGGCCTCTCCAACGAGGACGCGGCCCGCTTCTCGTTCCTGCTTGCGACGCCGATCATCGGCGCCGCCGCCGTGCTCAAGCTGCCCGACCTGCTCGGCTCCCAGGGCGATCACGTGCGCGGCCAGGCGCTCGTCGGCGCGCTCTGCGCGGCCGTGACCGCGTATCTCGCCGTGCGGTTCCTGCTGCGCTTCTTCGAGACCAACCGCCTCACGCCGTTCGCCGTCTACTGCTTCGTCGTGGGGATCGCGCTGACGATCGGCTTCGCCGTCACCTGAAAGGACCCCGCTCATGACCAAGCGCCGCGAGCTCATCATCCCCGCTGTGATCCTGGGCATCCTTCTGCTCGCGCTCGCGATCCTCTACTGGGTGGACACCGCCGGCTCGCTGCCCAGCTTCATCCCCGGTCACGAGGCCGGCTCGTCGCATCATCACGTCAAGCACGGCATCGCCGCGGCGATCCTCGCGCTCGGCGCGTTCGTGTTCGCCTGGTTCCAGACCGAGCCGAAGCGTCAGTAGTCGAACTCGAACCAGACGCGGGTACGGCGGTCCTCGCGCGTGACGCCCCAGCGACGGGTGAGCCGCTCGACGATGAAGAGGCCGAAGCCGCCGTTCTCGTCGGAGGCCATCGCGCCCGGCCGCGGGACGAGCCCGGGGCCCTCGTCGGTCACCTGCACGCACAGGAACTCGGCCTTGGGCGTTGCGGCCAGCCGGAGCGGCCCGCCGGCCGTGCCGTGGCGCACGGCGTTCGCGACCACCTCGGTCATCACGAGCTCGAGGTCGCCGCGGCGCTCGCCCTCGAGGAGGCCGTCGGCGCGCTCGCACAGCCACGCGCGGGCGCGCTTAGCCGAGGCCGGCTCGGCGATCAGCTCGAGCTCGTGCCGCATGCCGACCATGGCGGAGACCTCCATCGCGCTACAGGGTAAACGAGCGTGCCCGGCGGGCCTCCACCGCGAGCGGTGCGGCGGCCGGGCGCGCGCCGCGGCATGGCCGAGGCTGGCAGCCCGCGTCTAGGCGACGCGCAGGGCGGCGGGCGCCGAGAGGCCGAGCACGGCCAGCAGCGCCGAGACGACGCGCGGGTCGAGCTGCGTCCGCGAGCAGCGCCGCAGCTCCACCATCGCCTCGGCGGGCGTGCGCGCGGCGGAGTACGGGCGCGCCGCCGTCATCGCCGCGTAGGCGTCGGCGGCGGCCACGATCCGGGCCTCGATCGGGATCGCGCTCCCGGCGAGGCGGTCCGGGTAGCCGGTGCCGTCGTAGCGCTCGTGGTGGTGGCGGACCGCGGAGGCCGCCTCGCGCACGGCGGCCACGTCGCGCACGATGGACTCGCCGATCGCCGGGTGGGTGGCCATCACCGCCCACTCGTCCGGGTCGAGCGGGCCGGGCTTGTCGAGGATGCGCGACGGGATGGCGGCCTTGCCGATGTCGTGCAGCCACCCGCCGAGCTCGCAGCGCAGGACGACCGGGCCCGGGAGCCCCATCCGCTCGCCGATCCGGCCGGCCAGGGTGGCGACGGCGCTGGCGTGTGTCTCCAGCGAGCCCCGGCCGAGCCCCGAGATGTGCGCGAGCGCCCGCGCGACCGCGATCGCCTCGGGCTCGCCGCGCGGCGCCTCCGGCGCGTCCGCGACCAGCGAGACGCGGTTGCGGCCCTGCCGCTTGGCCGCGTAGAGGCGGTCGTCGGCGCTCTCGACGAGGGCGTCGAGCGTGCTCAGCTCGCCGCCGGAGCGGACGGCCCCGACCGAGATCGTGAGCCGCACGGTCGCCCCGGCCACCACGACCGGGTGCAGCGCGACGGCCGCTCGCAGCGCCTGGGCGCGCTGCTCGAGCGCCTCGTCTGAGGTCACGCCGCGCAGCAGCACGGCGAACTCCTCGCCGCCCCAGCGCGCCAGGCAGTCGTCCGGGTCGAGCTCCTGCCGCAGCCGCGTCGCGAGGTCGACGAGGACCGCGTCGCCGACGACGTGGCCGTGCACGTCGTTGACCTGCTTGAAGTGGTCGGCGTCGAGCAGGAGCAGGCCGCAGCGGTCCGGCTCGTGGGCGAGCGCGTCGGCGACGATCTCGGCGAAGTGCCGGCGGTTGTGGGCGCCGGTGAGCTCGTCGGTCCGGGCGCGCCGCTCGGCCGCGCCGCGCGCCAGGCGCAGCTCGTCCTCGAGCCGCCGGCGCTCGGTGATGTCGCGCGTCGCGCCGTCGTAGAAGAGCGTGCCGTCGGCCTCGCGGCGCGGCCGGAGGCGGTCGAGCATGATGCGCTCGACGCCGTCGAGCCCGACGAGCCGGTACTCGAGCTCGATCGGCCGCGCGTGGACGAGGCCCGCGAAGGCGCCGGTCCACAGCTCGCGGTCGTCGGGGTGCACGAGCGACTCCCACACGCGGTCGCCCTCGGCGCCCGGGGCGAGCGCGCCGCCGGCCAGCGCGTCGCGGTGCGGCCCGCGGTAGACGGTCTGGTAGCCGCCGTCGGCGTCGACGCGCAGCGTGAACAGGTGGTCGTCCATCGCCTCGACGACGCGCGACAGCGCCGCGTGCGCCTCGGCGAGCTCCGCGCGCATGCGCCGGCGCTCGGAGACGTCGGCCACGATGCCGCTGATCTCGATGGTGCCGTCGGCGAAGCGGCGCGTCGCCGCGCGGTCGTGCACCCAGCGCGTGACGCCGTCCGCGCCCCGCAGCCGGTACTCCACGTCGACGTCCTCGCCCGCGCCGAGCGCGCGGTTGAACTCGTCGTAGGCGGCGCGGTCGTCCGGGTGCAGCGCGGCCTCCCAGTTGCGCATCTCCGGGTCGGGCTCGGCGCCGCCGAGCAGGCGGTCGGCGCCCGGGCCCTGGAAGAGCTCCTCGATCCGCCCGTCCGGGAACGCGCGCGCGAGATAGACGTGCTCGCCGACGACGTCGAGCAGGCGGCGGAACCGGTCGCTCGCCTCCGCCAGGCGCGCGTTGGCCTCCTCGCGCCGGGTGACGTCGGAGATGATGCCGCGGACCAGCACGCTCCCGTCGGCCCGCCGCAGCGGGCGGGCGCGGTCCTGGATGACGCGCGTCTCGCCGTCGAGGCCGACGAGCCGGTACTTCGCCTCCGCGTCCAGCCCGCGCAGCAGGTCGCGGTTGAACGCCTCGTAGATCGGCCAGTCGTCGGGATGGATGCGCGACTCCCAGAACGCGCCGGGCGCCACGCCGGCCGGCAGCTCGCCGCCGATGAACGGCGTCCACGGCGGGTTCGTCGAGGCGCCGATGTAGTGGCCGTCCGGCGTGACCTCGCCCGCGTAGACCTGCTCCTCGAAGAGGTCGAGGATCCCGGCCGTCTGCTTGTCGATTAGCCCGAGTCGCGCCGCGGCGCGATCGCGCGCCCATCGGGCACGCGGACGCAGCCACTGCATCAGGCGGTCGCCTGCGCGGGTTCGGGGAGCAGCACTCACTCCTCGTAGCTATCGGCACACGGAGGGGTCGTCTGAAACCGGTCGGCGGCTTCAGCGGGCCGCGGCGACCACGCGCTCGATGGCGCGTGCGACGAGCGCCGGCTGGTCCTCGGCGATGCGGTGGTGGCTGCGCGCGGCGACGATCAGCTCGCCCTTGGGGCTCAGCGCCGCCAGCTCGCGCTGCATCCGCCCCCAGGCGCGCTCGAGCGCCGGGTCCGGCTCGCCGCCGGGATCGAAGGAGATCCCGTGCTCGAGCACGATCAGCGGCACGGGCGGGAAGCCGTGCGCGGCCGCGACCTCGCGCGCGCTCGCGACGAGGTCGCGGAACGCGACGCCCTCGCTGTTGGCCGCGAGCTGGCGCGCCCGCGCGTCCGCGGCCCGCTCGCCGAACAGGCGCGCGAACGTGCGGTCGATGTCGGGGTGCAGGGAGTCGACGAGGACGACGCCCGCGACGTCGCGCGGCGCCCGGCTCGCGTAGAGCTGGGCGACGTAGCCGCCGAACGAGGCGCCGACGAGGACGACCGGCCGCGCGACGTGGGCGGCGCCCATCAGCCGCGCCAGCTCGGACGCGACCGCGCCCGCCGTGCGCGAGCGGCCCACGGGCGGGACGCCGGCTGTGCCGGGGCGCCGGTGCACGCACACGCGCGCGTCGCGCGCGACGGCCGGGGCCACGGCGCCCCACGTCGACGTGGGGTCGACGCCGAGGCCCGACTCGAGGATCACGGTGGGGGAGCCGGATCCCGTGCACTTCAGCGTGCCCACGAGCGCGGGCGGCTTCGCCGCGTCGCCGCCGCAGCCCGCGGCCGCGGCGAGGCAGACCAGCGCGATCGTCGCCCTCGGGGCCATCAACCCAAGATGGCCGCGCCGTGAGAAAGCGGTCAGGCCGCGAACCTATCCGCGGGACGGAGGCGCCGCGACGGGCGCGGCGGCGAAGGCGACGCGTACGGCGACCAGCGCGTCCTCCAGGCTCGCGCCCGCCCGCGCGGCCCGGTCGGCGTAGGAGCGCGCCGCGTCGATCAGCTCGGGGGGCGGCGCCGTCCGTTGCGGCAGGCCCTGGACGACGGTGCCGTGGCGGCCGTGAGTGGTCACGACGCCGTCGGACTCGAGCTCGCGGTAGGCGCGCGCGACCGTGCCGCCGGCGAGCGAGAGGTCGTTGGCGAGCTGGCGGATCGACGGGAGGCGGTCGCCCCGCCGCAGGTCGCCCGCGACCACGAGCGCGGTCACCTGCTGGCGCAGCTGCTCGTACGGCGGGATCGGCGAGCGGGCGTCGACCTCGAGGATCATGCGGCCGCGACCCGTGGCCGCGCCGGCCGCTCGCCGGTACCGCCTGCGACCAGCAGCGAGAGGAGCAGGCAGGCGACGGCCGGCACGACCATCGCCCAGTGCAGGATGGCCACGTCCGCGGCCTGGAGCGCCAGGAACACACCGCTGCACAGGAGCAGGAGCAGCGCGAGGCCGGCCTCGGCGAAGGCCTGGATCGAGTGTGCGCGGATCGCGTCGTCAGCGGCGACGATCGCAGGCCCGGTGAACGGCTGCGGGCGGCGGACCAGCCAGCGCTCGACCGCCTCCAGGGCGGCTCCGAGCCCGACGACCGCGGTTGCCGCGGCGACCAGCGACACCGTGCCGGGCGTGGCGACGGAACGCGGATAGGGGAGCGTCGCCGCCACGAGAATCCCGAGTGCCGAGGTTGCGGCGGCGGCCCGCTGCGCGAGCAGCAGGCGAGGGGAGAGGTAGCCGGTGAGCTCGCGCCGCACGAGGCTCGCGGCCCGGCGCTCGCCGCCGCGCGGCCGGCCCACGGTCAGCTCCGCGCACAGCGCCCCGACGAGGTAGCCCACGAAGATCGAACCGAACGCGAGCGGGGCGCTCTCGCCGTCGGTCCCGAAGCCCAGCACGACGACCCGGCCGCTGAAGACGAGCGCGCCGAGTGACGGCACGACGACCCCGGCCACGGCGCCCCACGTGCGCAGCAGGCGCGCGCGGCGCACGTACCGCGCGACCATCGGGCGGTTCTCCGGCGTCAGCTCCAGCCCCCGCCGGCGCGCCCACTGGTCGACGAGCCGAGCGTCGACGCGGTACGCCCGGATGAGCTGGACCGGGATGACGAAGGCGAGCAGGAGGGCCAGCACGAGCGGGGCGGACATGACGCGATTGTATCAATAGATCGATACATTGCAACAATGCCGGGTCAACCGCCGCATGCGCGGGCGGCGTCCGCGTACATCTGGGCACGCGCGCGGTAGCCCTCGGGGGTGGCGTGGACGCCGTCGGGCGCCAGCCAGCCCGGGTTGGACCGCACCGCGGCCGCCCACGGGACGATCAGCAGCCGGCCGGCCAGGCCCGGCGCGCTCGCGAGCTGCACGAGGCGCCGGTTGGCCCCCGCGTAGCTCACGCCGCCGTACGGCGGTCGCACGATCGTGGCCCACACGGCGCAGCCGCCCCGGCCCGCCCGGTCGAGCGAGGCGCGCACGGCGGACTCGAGGCTCGACACGTTGCGCGGGTCGTCGTTCGTGAAGAGGCTGAAGGCGAGCACGACCGGCGTCCGGAACGAGGTGGCGGCGAGGATCTGCATCCCGGTCGAGAGCGGGCGGCTGCGCTTGGCGTCCGAGCGCACGGTCCAGCCCGGCAGCAGGCCGGGCAGGAACGGCTCGGTCCCTTCCGCGAGCGAGTCGCCGATCATGATCAGCGTGTGCGGCGCCCGCGTGCGCGGCGCCCGCGTGGTCGACGCCGGCGGCGGGGCGACCGCCTTCGGCAGCGCCGTGCGGCGCTCCTTCTTCGGCCTCGGCTTGGGTTTCGGTGTCGGCGGTGGCGGCTTGCCGTGCAGGCGCACGCTGGCCTCGGCGCGGTCGCTCGGGTCGCCGACGTTGATCGCCGTCACCGTGGCCACCGGCGCGCTGCGCTGCACCGAGACGAGCACGCGGACCTCCCACTGCCCGTCGATCGCCGAGTGCGCGCGCGCCGCGCAGCGGTCGACCGCGCACCCCGACGAGACGCTCACGTCGGCTTCGGGCTCCATCCGGCCGCGCACGGTGACCGTCGCCTGAAGCGAGTCGGCGAGCGACTTCGTCGCGCGGATGCGGCGGCCGTCCTCGGGCGCGAAGATCGTCATCGGCGTGCCGACGGAGACCTCGCGGGAGGGCGTCGGCGCCGGCTTCTCGCCGGATCCGAGGCAGCCGCCGCACGCCAGCGCGACGAGCGCCGTCGCGACCGCCCCGGCGCAGCGCTCAGCCATGGCCGTGGCGCTCGACGACCGCGAGCGCGCCCACGCGCCGGCCGCCCGAGCGCCGCACGCCCGCCGCGAGCACGTGCCGTCGGCACACGAACACCACGCGCGGCCGGAACCGCTGCGGCAGCGTCGTGACCATGGCCACGTCGCCGCCGCGCTCGGTCTGCACGACGCGCCCGCCGCCGGACCCCGGCCGCGCCAGCAGCAGGTTGCAGCCGCCGCGCGGGTCGGGCGCCAGCGAAGTGAGCGTGTCCGCCGCGCCGAGCGCCGGCGTGCCCGCGAACGGGTCGCCGGAGAGCAGCCGTGCCGGGTCCGCCCGCCGCGCGCGCACCTGGGCTCCGTCCTGCTCGGCGAGGCACAGCGTGTCCTCGCCCGGGAGCTCGAGCGCGAGCGCCCGCGCGCCGTCCACAGGCGCCGCTCCGGCGGGCGCCAGCGTGGCGGCGTCGTAGACGTCGATCGCCGGGTGGCAGCTCGCCGCGTCCCCCGCCACGATCAGGCGGTCGCCCGTGAGCTGCGCGGTGCGGGGCGTCAGGCAGGCCTGGGCGCTCGCGGCGGCGAGCGTCTCGCCGCTGCGCGCGTCGAGCAGCGCGAGCGACGACCCGTGCGCGACGGCCACGCGCGCGGCGTCGGCCGCGAGCGCCGTCGGGTCGGCCGGCCCGAGCACGCGAGCGCCGTGGCGGCCGAAGCCGGTGCGCCGGCGGCCCCGCCGGTCGACGCCGATCAGCCGCAGCCGCCCGTGCGGGCCGCGGAGCGCGACGACGATGCGGCGGCCCGGCGCGTCGCTGGTCACCGCCAGCGCGGTGGCGTCGCGCGGCCCGGCGAGCGTGACGCCGCCGCGCCCGAAACGCTCGACGACGGTGCCGTCGTGGCGCAGTCGCACGACGGCGGCGCGCAGCGCTCCGCGCCGCTCGATTGTCGCCGCTATGACAGCGCCGGCGTCGGCCAGCCGGACCCCGGCGGCGATGTCGACGTGCCGGCTCCGCAGGCCGTCGAGGTCGACGACGCGGGGCGCGGCGGAGGCGGCGCCGCAGGTCAAGAACATGACCGCAACCGGCGCCGATAGCGCAAGTATGCTGCGCGCGTTCATCCAGCCACCCGCCGGGGAGACTTCATGCCCGTTGCCGTACGCCCCCATGCTCTGGTCGCCGCCGTCGCGGTGCTGGCCTTCGCGGCCCTGCTCGCGCTCGGTACGGCCGACGCGTCCGCGGCGAAGCGGACCTGCAACATCTCCGGCCAGGAGCAGAAGCTCGGCGCCACGTACGTCACGTCGCTGAAAGTCGCGCGGGTCACGTGCGCGAAGGGCAAGCGGGTCGTCAAGGCGTTCCACAAGTGCCGCCGCGAGCACGGCAGGGCCGGACACTGCAACCGCCGGGTCAAGGGCTTCAAGTGCACCGAGCACCGGTACAACAAGATCGCCACCGAGTACGACTCGAACGTGACGTGCAAGAACGGCAAGGCGCGGGTCTGGCACACGTACACGATGTTCACCTGACGTCCTCGAAGTCGCCGGCGAGGCTGCGCATGACGACGTCAGCGGCGAGCTCCGAGCCGGCCTCGTTGAGATGGATGCCGTCGGCGTTGCGGACGAGCCGCTGGCGGCCGTCGACGGCGATCGAGTCGCTGTAGCGCCCGCCCGGCGTGAACAGAGCGGCCATGTCCAGGACCCGGACCTGGGCCAGATACGGCTGCGCCGCGACCTGGATCGCCGCGTTCACCGTGCGCGCGATCTTCGCGCGGTCGCCGTCGCGCGGGAGCGGCAGCGTCAGCCAGTACACGCGCGCGGCTCCCTCGCGGCGGTACGTGTTCATCATCAGCCGCGCCCGGTAGGCGTACGCGGCCGCCCAGCCGGCGGTGCAGCACTTCAGCTCGCGTCCGCCGGCGCCGGCGATCGGGAAGCCCTCGTTGGCGCCGATGAAGACCACGACCGCGTCGGGGTGCAGCGCGCCGACCTGCCGCACCGAGAGCTTGCCCCAGTCCACGAGGCCCGTCTTGGAGATCCCGGTGCCGATGTGAGGTTCCCGGGTGACCTGGACGGCCTTCCCGTCCTCGAGCCGGCGGGCGAGCACGGCGTCGAGCGGCATCGACATCGAGTCGCCGGTGACGAGCAGGTGCCGGAGCGCCCGCTTGGGCGCCGCGGCCGGGCTCCCGAGCGCGCCGGGGGCGAACGCGTCGACGGTCACGGGCGGGACGGCCGGCGCGCTGCGGCTCGCGACCGCCTGGAAGCCGCCGGCGGCGGAGGCCAGATCGTCGTCGGGCGACAGCCAGGCGGTGAGGTTGTGGGCGAGGTCGGCGAACGGCAGCCGGTCGGCGACCCAGCCCGCCGGGTGGCCGACGGCGAGCACGACCGTGCGCAGCGGGCCCGGGTCCATGCGCTCGCCCGACCGCCGGATCGACGGTCCCTCGCAGACGAGCAGGACGATCACCGCGACGAAGATGCAGGCGATCGCCTCGCGCGCGCCGAGCCGCGGCGTGCGGGGGGAGATGGGTGGGATGATCTGGGGCTCGGGCACTAGAACTGGAAGTAGATGAAGGGGGGCACGCCCTCGCTGGGCACGGTCGCGCCGACGATCATGATCACCGCGGCGAGCCCGAAGCCGAGCGCCACCGGGTTGAGCGCCTCGACCCGCAGCCGGAACGCCTCGATCCAGCGCTCGGGCACGAGCTGGAGGCCGACGACGGCGACGACCGCGAGCACGACCGGCGCCGTCCACAGCGTCGCCGGGCCGGGCGTGACGAGCTGGGCGAGGATGTTCCCGGCGATCGTCAGGTCGGGGCTGCGGAAGAGGATCCAGGCCAGCACCACGACGTGGAAGGTGATGACCCAGCGCAGCCAGCCGGGCAGCCGCGCCCAGCCGCGGAACTGCCGCTCGGCGACGAGCGCCGCGCCGTGCAGCGCGCCCCACAGCACGAACGTCCACGCCGCGCCGTGCCACAGGCCGCCGAGGAGCATCGTGAGCATCAGGTTGCGCGCGGTGAACAGCCGCCCGCCGCGGCTGCCGCCGAGCGGGATGTAGAGGAAGTCGCGCAGGAAGCGCGACAGCGTCATGTGCCAGCGGCGCCAGAACTCCTGGAAGCCGAGCGCGCCGTAGGGGCGGTGGAAGTTCTGGGGGAACACGAAGCCCATCAGCAGCGCCGTCCCGATCGCGATGTCCGTGTAGCCGGAGAAGTCGCAGAAGATCTGCGCCGCGTAGCCGTAGCACGCGAGCGCGACGTCGGGCGCGGCGTAGGCCTGCGGGACGGCGAACACCGGATCGACCAGCGAGCGGGCGAGCAGGTCGGCGATCACGACCTTCTTGATCAGCCCGAGCGCGATCAGCCCGACCGCCGCGCCGACCGGCACGTTGCGGGGGCTGCGCGGGGTCGCGAGCTGGGGGAGGAACTCGCGCGCGCGCACGATCGGGCCCGCGACGATGTGCGAGAAGAACGACAGGTAGAGCGCGACGTCCACCAGCCTCCCGGGCTCGATGGTGCGGCGATAGACGTCGACCACGTAGGAGATCGCCTGGAAAGTGAAGAAGCTCACGCCGAGCGGGATCGCGAGCGCGACGAGCGGGGCCGAGAAGCCGAGCCCGAGGCTGTCGAGCGCGGCGTTGATCTGGGTGGCGAAGAACCCGTAGTACTTGAAGACGACGAGCACTCCGAGATCGAGGACGAGCGCACCGCCGAGGATCGCCTTGCGCGCCCGCGGCGCCTCGGTCCGGCCCAGGAGCCGGGCGGCGGCCTGGTTGCCGAGCGTGACGACGGCCAGGAGGATGCAGAACCGCCAGCCCGCCGCACCGTAGAAGATGTAGCTGGCGACGAGGATGAACGGCTTCCAGACCGGGGGATACGGCATCAGCGCCCAGGACAGGGCCAGCACGATCGGGAAGAAGATCGCGAACTCGACTGTGGGGAAGATCATCCGTCTCTTCGCTTGCGGCTCGACGCCGCCGCGCAACGTAGCGGCTCTCACGGCCGTAACGGCGGCCCTGGTGCTGGCCTGGCCGTCGGCCGCGCTCGCCTGCGACGCCTCCAAGCACCTCGCCGCGCGCCACACGCCCGCGCACCGGCACGCGCCGCTCGCGGTCGGCGACTCGGTGATGCTCGGCGCCGCCGACCGGCTCGCCCGCGCCGGCTTCGAGGTCGACGCCCGCGGATGCCGGCAGATGTCGGCGGGGCTCGACATCCTGCGCGCCCGCCGGCGCGCGGGCACGCTGCCACAGGTCGTGATCCTGGCGCTCGGGACCAACTGGGTGGTCACGCGGCACGACATCCGCCGCGCACTCGCGATCGTCGGCCCGCGGCGGCTGCTCGTGCTCATGACGCCACGCGAGCTGGGCGGCGGCTCGGGCTCCGACGCCCGCGTCGAGCGCGAGGCCGGCCGCCGCCACCCCCGCCGCATCGCGATCGCCGACTGGGTGCGCTTCAGCGCCGGCCACAGCTCGTGGTTCGCCGGCGACGGCATCCACCTCGGCGCCGGCGGCATCGCGGGGATGGTCCGGCTGCTGCGTCCGTACCGGAACGCCAAGCCGCCCGCGCGGCCGCCCTGCTAGCGCGGGGGTGTGGTCACTTGACGTGAATAGTTCCCGACGACTGACCACACCCGCGACGGACGAGCGGCAACGCGCCAGACCTCGCCGCCCTACCCAGCCGCAGTTGACGTTCGACCGCGTCAGATGACGCCGTCGTGGCGCATGGCGCGGATGATGAGCGTCGCGGCGATCGAGGCGCCGGCCACGTTGAGGTGCACGCCGTCGCCCTGGCGGACGCTGACGAGGCGGCCGCCCCAGCGGATCGACTGGCGGAAGCGGAAGCCGGGGGTGAAGCGGTCGGCGAGATGCACGACGTGGACCTCGCCCGGGTGGCGGCGCGCGGCGTCGCGGATCGCGGCGTTGACGGCGCGATAGACGCGCCGGAAGCTCGCGCTGCGCGGCGCGGGCAGCGTGGCCCAGTAGACCGTTCCCGCGCCGTGGCGCGCGTAGGTCGACATCATCCCGCTGACCCGCCGCGCGTAGGCGAGCGTCCAGGCGGCCCCGCAGCACGCGACCTTGTGGCCCGACCGCGTGCGCAGCGGGAACCCGTCGTTGGCCCCGATGAAGACGACGGTCACGTCCGGCCGGAGCTGCCGGGCCTGCGCGCGGGCGTGCAGCGGCCAGTTGAGCATGAACGGCTTGCTGATGCCGGTCGAGATCCGCGCGTCCGAGTGCACGCCGACGCGGGCGCTCTCGAGCCGCTGCCGGAGGAAGCCGTCGATGATCTGGACCATCGAGTCGCCGGTCGCGAGCAGGCTCAGGCGGCCGCTCGCGTGGCGGACGAAGGCGACGTCGCGGCGCGTCGGCGCGCCCGCCGTCCGGGCCTGCACACGCCAGCGCCCAGCGGCCCCCGGCCGGAAGCGCCAGGCGCCCCGGGCGCGACCGTCACGCAGCGCGATCGTGTGGCAGCGCTTGCGCCCGGCCGGGCCGCGCGCGCACGCGCGCGCCCGGACGCCGCCGATCTTCCAGCGGTCGAGGAGCAGCACGGTCAGCGGGCGCCCCGCGCGCGGATGCGAGGGGCGCACGCGCAGCTCCAGCCGCCGGGCGCAACGCGGCGTGGTGACCGCCGCGTCGGCCGGAGCCGCCGTCTGCCCCTCGGCATGGAACGTCCGGTGGCGCGGCGTGCAGCGCCAGCGCGCGGCGCGCGGCACGTCCGCGTCCCCGCTCGCCGACAGGGTCACCGCGCTGACCGTCGCCGGCGTGCCGCCGGTCGTCTCGGACAGCGTGACCTGGGCGCCCGGCGGCCCCGTCACATGTAGGCCGACGAAGCCGCGCGAGGCGTCGCGCGCCGTGAGCGTGAGCGGCGGTGGCTGCGCGTCGGCGCGCGCCGCCGGACCGGCGGCGATCAGCACGAGGGCGATCACCGCCGGCTTCACGGGTCAATCCTAGGTCAGACGCGCGCCTTTGCCCGCCGGCCGCGTTCAACACCCGGCGGGCGGGGCCGATCACCGTGGGGACATGGCTCTCAAGCTCGCCATCATGCTGCTCGTCGCGACGGCCGCCGCCTGCGTGGCCGCGCCGTCGACCGCCGAGCAGCCCCGCCGCGCGGTCTACGTGATGCCGGGCGGCTTCGTCGTGGGCCTGGACTCGGGCGGGACCGCGATGGTGTCGGTGGCGCTCGAGCTGTCGCACCGGCGCGAATGGCTCACCGGCGTCGAGCAACTGCGCGTGCGCCGGGTCGTCGACCGCGCCGTGGCGGACATGGCGGCCCGCAGGCTCATGTCGGCCCAAGGACGCCGCGACCTCGCCGCGCGCCTGCACCGCGAGATCCGCGCGACCGGGCTGCCGGTCGAATCGGTGCTGATCCCGGACCTCGCGCTCAGCTGACCGCCGCGCGCCGGAAGACGTAGACGGCGGCGTCGAGCTCCGGCGGGAGCACGAGCGCGCCGAGCGCCGCGTCCTCCTCGAGCGCGAATGCGGTCTGGGACTCGTACGCGGCCCAGTCGCCGGTCGCGAACCGGTGGCGGCTGCCGATGACGACGTAAAGCTCGACGCTGTCGGTGCGGAACACCTCACGCTCGAAGCTGTTGCCCGCGGGCGGCCACGAGCAGATCACGACCTGCGGGCGGCGCGTGCGCACCGCCTCGGCGGCGTCCTGGCGGACGACCGAGTCGGGGAACTCGACGTCGCGCCAGCTGTGGTCGTCGGTCGCCACCACGTCGACGCCGGCGCCCGCGAGGAAGCCGGAGAGCGTGCCGTCGCCGGCCGCGATCTCGAGCGCGCGGCGGTCGCCGATCATCGCCGCGAGCCGGCGGATCAGCGGCTTGGAGTAGAAGCAGTAGATGCCCTTCGGGCCGACGAGCGGCATCACGTAGCGGCGCTGCCACAGCAGCGGCCACAGCAGCCGGAAGGCGGGCATCGACACCGGCTTGCGGCGCAGCCCGTGCTCGAACAGCAGCCGCTGCGCGATCCAGCCGTTGACCAGGTTGAACCGCACGCGCCCCTCGTGGACGCCGGTCGCCGCCGACAGCGACAGCTGCTTGATCGCGGCGGCGGCCATCTGGCGGCGGATCTCCTGCGCGAGCGCCGCGTCGAGCCCGCGCACCTGCCGCCGCCCCGACGCAGGCGCCGGGGGCGCCGCGAGCCGCTGCGCATACGCCTTCAGCGCCTCGAGGTCGCCACGCGGGACGAGCTCCGCGAGCTCGCGCTGCACGACGCTCCACTCCGCCGGATACGCCTCCTGGAGCGCGGCCAGCGAGGGCCCGCGCTCGAGCCACGCACGCACCTGGTCGGGCCGGCCCCGCATCGGCGCAACCGTACGTCAACTGCCTGCGGAGGGTGCATTTCGTCGCACTCACGAGCAAGGCCCGGACGATTGCGACGAAATGCACGCTATAAGCGCTTAACGTCGCAATCGTGGGGCGGCGGCCTCGCGGTTGCGACGAAATGCACACTGGCGCCGCCCTACCCAGCAAGCAGTTCGTCAGCCCTCGGTCCCCGTCGCCTCGTGCGACGTGCCCACCGGCTTGGACTCCGGCGAGCCGCGCTGGCGCAGGTAGATCGACAGCACGGCCATCGAGCCGACGGCCAGGAACTCGGACTGCCAGTTCTGGAGCGTGCGGTTCCAGAAGTCCGACGTCGTGAAGTACCGCAGGAAGCCGACCGCCGCCTCGTGGCTGTCGATCTGCTGCGTGTTGTAGTCGATCCGGCCGGCGACGCCCTGGCCGAACCAGGACAGGACCCAGATCGTCAGCATCACCGTCACCAGCGAGTTCGAGTACACGCGCGTCCGCCACCCGCCGGCGCGCGCCCAGCGCGGGGAGTCCGCGGTCGCGTGCTCGCCGAGCTTCTGGTCCTCGTCGGACTCGGTCCCGGCCTGGTCGAGCGGCTTGGACTCCGGCGAGCCCTTCTGGACGAGCCACACCGTGACCCAGATGTAGAGCGTGAACTGGAGATACTCCGACTGCCAGTTCTCGAGCACGTCGGCCCAGTAGCTCGACGAGGTCACGTAGCGCCAGATCGTGAGCGAGTCGGCGTGGCCGGCCGCCTGCGCGTGGTTGAAGCTGTCCTGCCCGGTGAACGCCTGGCCGACGAGCGCGGCCAGGAAGATCGCCAGGAAGAACAGCGACAGGCCGTGGTTGCGCAGCGTCCGCATCAGCTGTGCAGGAAGCCGGCGAGCATGCCGGCCACGAGGCCGGCGGCGATGAGCACGAGGTAGAGCGTGAAGACGATGCGCATGTTCAGTCCTCGACGTCGCAGTCGTACGGGTGTTCGTTGGGCGTGCCCTGCCGCTTGCAGCCCACCGCGGAGAGCTCCCAGCCCTGCTCGCCCTCGTCCAGGAACGCCGCGTCGCCGTTCGAGAACCGCACGAACGCCTTCACGATGTCGATGTCGACGTGGGCGATCGGCGCGCTCTTGAGCCCGAGGCCGGTGATCGCCTCGCGGCACGGCTTCTGCTCCTGGCTCTCGAGCTTGGACCGGGTGTCCTGGCCGAGCTCCGCGCACGCCCGTGCGCCGTCGCCGGACCCGAGGGCGGCGAAGAAGCGCTCGGTCACGGCCCGGGCCGTGGCGCGGTCCGCGCCAGGGCCGCAGCCGCCGACTAGGAGCGTCACGAGGGCAAGGGCGAGCAGCGTGCGCAGCACGGCGACGCTCTTACCCCGCGCGCGTGCGCGGCAACCGGTCAGGCGAGCGCGACGCCGAGCTGCGTGCGCGAGCCGATGCCGAGCTTGCGGTACGCGTTGCGCAGGTGGTACTCGACCGTCGCGGTGGTGACGAACAGGGTCTCGGCGATCTCGCGGTTCTGCTGGCCTGCGGCCGCGAGCTCGGCGATGCGGCGCTCGCTCGGCGTCAGCGCTCCGGCGCCCGTGGTCGTGCGCCGCCGCGGCCGCGCGCCGGTCGCACGCAACTCGGCCAGCGCGAAGTCCTGGATCGCGATCCCGCCGCAGCGGTCCGCGACGTCGATCGCCACGCGGAGCGAGTCGCGCGCGCCCTCCAGGTTGCCGGCGCGCCGCAGGGCGGCCCCGAGCTCGCTGTGCGCGCGGGCGCGCTCGAGCTGGGCCTGCGAGCGGTCGAGCACCGCGGTCGCCTCGCGCAGCAGGCGGATCTCCTCGTCGCCGCCCGCGACGTGCGCGGCTCCGCACAGCGCGACGCCGATCGCCCGCCGGCCGCCGAGGGACCGCGCGCGCTCGAGCTCGTCGGCGGCGAGGCGCTCGGCCTGGGCCGTGCGTCCCAGCTCGGCGAGCGCGATGGCGAGCAGCGAGCGCCAGGGCAACGTGGACGGCGACACATGGTCCATCGCGACGGCACGCCGGCCGCACTCGGTGAGCTCGTCGACGGCGTCGTCCCAGCGGCGCTGCGCGATCCGCAGCACACCGCGGATGAGCAGGACCCACAGGCTCGAGTACACGACGGGCAGCGCGGCGGCGGAGCCGGCGAACTCGCCGTCGGTGAGCCACCGCTCCGCGTCGGCGATCTCCCCGCGCTCGATCAGCACCTCGCCGACGACGGCGACGGCGAAGCCCAGCCCGAGCGGCCAGCCGTAGCCCGTGGAGATCTCGTACAGCGTGCGGCCGTCGACGCCCGCGCTCGCGAGATCGCCGATCTGCGTGTACAGCTCGGAGCGGAACACGAGCACGCCGCCGACATCGATGACGGCGCCGCGCGCCCGCGCCCGCGCGAGGGCCTCGTCGAGCGCGCTCAGCGCGATGTCGTAGCGCTCGCTGACGACGAGCGCGCGGACCCCGTTGAACCACGACCAGCCCGCGGCCGTCGCGCCGCGCGGGTCCCTGTCGACCACGGCGCCGACGGCCATCTCGGCGGTCGGGGCCACCGGGTCCCCCGCCATCCCCATCTCGGCGGCGATCGTGCCGAGGACCGCGGGATCGCGGTCGCCGGCCTCGATGCGGCGCCGCAGCCGCGCGAGGACCTCGGCCGCCCGCGGCCGCGTGGCCGGGTTGATCCGCGTGACGTTCGCGAACGCGGCCTCGGTCCGCCCGAGCAGGTCGGGGCGACCGGCGAACGCCGCGAACTGCTCCTCGAGCACGTCGGCCGCGTCCGCGGCCTGCGCCTGGTGGCCGAGCATCCCGGCGAGCAGCATCGTCGCGTCGAAGCGCTGCTCCAGCGTGACGTCGGACACGAGCGCCTCGCGCAGGTGCCCGATGGCGGCGACCGGGTCGAACTGCGACTCGGCCGCCCCGAGCTCGAGCAGGATCTCCGCGCGCCGCTCGGGCGGCCCGGGCTCCTGCACGGCCCGCTGGAGGTACGTGGCCACCGCGTCGGCGGCGCCGCGCCCGGCGGCCAGCCGCGCGGCGGCGACGAGCTGCTCGAACGCCCAGTCGTCGCCGGCGGGCAGGCAGCGCAGGAGCTGCGCCGCCACCCGGTCGGGCGCCTCGCCCTCGTCGGCGAGCAGCCGCGCCGCGCGCGCGTGGTCGAGCGACCGCGCCCCCGCGCCCAGGCCCGCGTAGACCGCCGCGCCGACGAGCGGGTGCAGGAACTCGAGCGGCTGCGTCCGGCGCAGGATGCCCTTCGCGACGAGCTCGTCGCCGGCGACCGCCGCCGCGGCCTCGTCGATGCCCGCGAGCAGCGCGGCGTGCCGGAGCGGCGCGCCGTCTCCCACGACCGCGGCGGCGCCGGCCAGCGCCCGCGCCGCCTCGGGCAGCCGCGCGAGCCGCGCGGCGATCTCGCGCGTGACGCGCTCGGGGCTCGTCTCGGCCACGCGGACGACGTCCACGGCCCCGTCGAGCATCGCGCGCGCCAGCTCGCCGAGCAGGAACGGGTTGCCGCCGGAGGCCGAATAGGCCGCGCGGCACAGCGCGTCGTCGGCGGCCGGCGCGAGCGAGCGCAGCACCGCGGCGGCGGCCTCGGGTCCGAGCGGCGGGACCTCGAGCAGCTCGCCCTGGGAGCCGGCGTGCAGGCGCAGCGCGTCGAGCGCGGGCAGCGACTCCTCGACGCGCGCGGCGGCGATCAGCGCGACGGGGATGCCGTCGAGCCGGTGGGAGACGTGGGCGAGCACGCCGAGCGACGCCGCGTCGGCCCAGTGGGCGTCGTCGACGAGGATCGCCAGCGGCCGTTCCGCCGCGAGGTTGGCCGTGAGCCAGTACAGCGCGTGGCGCGCGGCGAAGGGGTCGTCGGGCGGCGTGCCGGTCACGCCCTCCACGGGGACGTCGAGCAGCGGCGCCGCGAAGCGCGCCGCGCCCGTGAACAGCGCGGCAGGGTCGGGGCCGCTGCCGCGCAGCACGTCGTCGAAGAGCTGGCGGACCACGCCGAAGGCGAACGCCCGCTCGAGCTCGGCGCCGCGCCCGTGCAGCACGAGCAGTCCGGCGTCCGCGGCGACGGTCCGCGCGGTCTCCAGCAGCGCGGTCTTGCCGACCCCGGCGGAGCCGTCGATCATCACGAGCGCGCCCGACCCCTGGGCCGCGCGGGCGAGCGCGGCCCGGATCGCTCGAAGCTCTCCGTCGCGCTCGAGCAGACGAGCGGATGTGAACGTTGCGGAAACCGCTATCCCTCGGGTCGGCGGGCCAAAACTCTACCGTTGCCAGAAGCGCCGCCCTGCGGGACATTCCTCGCCGTCCTCCCCAGGCACTTTTGAAGGAGTCCCCCAGTGAAACCGCTCATCGGCGGACCGGTCGCGCTGCTCGCGACCGCCGCCGCGCTCGCGCTTCCCACCGGCGCCCTCGCCGCCGCCGGCGCGCTCGACCCCACGTTCGACAAGGACGGCCGGACCGTCCTCCCGTACGCCGGCCGCCCGGCGGCCGCGATCGCCCAGCCCGACGGCAAGACCATCGTCGCCGGCACGACCGCCAAGGACGAGCTCGCCGCCTGGCGGCTGCGCGCCGACGGCTCCATCGACACCGGCTTCGACCACGACGGCGAGGCGATCGTGGCGCCCGGAGACCTCGCGGAGCTGACCGCCGCCGCGCTCCAGGCCGACGGCAAGATCCTGCTCGCCGGCGTGAGCTACAGCGTCAAGGGCCCGTACGCCGTGCTCGTCCGCCTGAACGCCAACGGCTCGCCGGACGACAGCTTCAAGACCGGCGAGGCAGGGCTCACCGGCAGCGCCGTGCCCGACACGATCACGGCGATCCTCGTCCAGCCGGACGGCCGCATCGTCGTGGCCGGCCGCGACGGCGACGACTTCGCCCTCGCCCGCCTGTACGCCACGGGCAAGAGCGACGGCACCGTCTTCGAGCCCGGCCAGTTCGGCGGCTACGACACCCCGACCGCGGCCGCGCTCCAGCGCGACGGTGGCATCGTCCTCGCCGGCACGAGCGAGGAGCTCGAGGTCGACCAGTACGCGCCGAAGGCGGTCGTGGCGCGCTACACGCACGACGGCAAGCTCGACGAGCACTTCGCGGGCACCGGCAAGCGCCTGCTCGGGTACGGTCCCCCCGCCGGCGTCGTGACGCAGGGCGACGGCAACGTCGTCGTGGAGCGCAAGACCGCCGACGCGGACTCGCGCACCCTGCTTTCCCGGCTCGCCGCCAACGGCGGCTACGACCCCACGTTCGGCCGCGGCGGCAACGCCGTCGTCGACCTGCACGGGCCCGACGCGCCCGCCGGGCTCGCCCTCCAGCGCGACGGCAAGCTCCTCGTCGCCGGCAGCGCGGGCTACGACTTCGCCGCCGCGCGGCTCACCGCTGCCGGTGCGCCCGACGCGAGCTTCGGGCTCGGCGGCGCCTCGCTGTTCGGCTTCACCGGCGTCAACCAGGCCTTCGCGGCGGCGCTCCAGCCCGACGGCCGGCTCGTGATCGCGGGCCGCGCGACCGTGGGCAGCACCGACCGCGTGGCGGTCGCGCGGCTGCTCGCCGACCCGCCGCCGGTCGTGCGCGACCGGGTCGCGCCCGTCGTCTCCGCCCTGAGCGCCTCCGCCCGCCGCGTGCGCTTCGCACTGTCCGAGGCGGCGGACGTGCGCGTCGTCGTCAAGCGCAGACGGGGCGGCGTCGTCCGCCGGGTCTCGCTGACCGCGCGCCCGGCCGGCGCCAACGCGGTCCGCCTGCGCGTGCGCCGCCCCGGCCGCTACCGCGTCACGGTCACGGCGACCGACCGCGCGGGCAACCGCTCGCTCCCGCGCCGGGCCTCGTTCCGACTCACCCATCGCTGATCCCCCGCCCCCTCACCAGGAGTCCCTCTCCATGTCCCAGGTCCTCGACCGCATCCGCAACGGCGTCGACACCGGCCAGATGTACGGCACGCTCGACGCGATCAAGGCGGAGCCCACGCTCGGCGTGTTCCAGTTCCGCGCCCGCAACCACTGGATCGAAGGCGCCCACAACCGCACGACGATCCAGGGCTTCTACGGCGCCGGCCAGGAGGACGCCTCGCGCGCGCTCCCGTTCACGATCGACGCCGGCGAGCCCGCCGTGCTGCTCGGCACGGACACCGGCGCCAATCCCGCCGAGCACCTGCTGCACGCCCTCGCCGCGTGCCTGACCACCAGCCTCGTGTACGTCGCGGCGGCCCGCAAGGTGCGCCTGACCGAGGTCGAGTCCACGCTCGAGGGCGACATGGACGTCCGCGGCGCGCTCGGCCTCTCCGACGAGGTGCGCAACGGCTTCTCGAAGATCCGCGTCAACTTCAAGGTCAAGGGCGACGCGCCCGAGGAGAAGCTGCGCGAGGTCGTCGAGCGCGCGCAGGCCCGGTCCGCGGTGTTCGACATGGTCTCGCACGGCGTGCCCGTCGAGGTCGGCGTGGTCACCGGCTGACATGGTCGAGCTCGCCGCCAAGACCGAGTCCGGCGCGCGCCTCGTCCGGCTCGCCGAGACGCTGGCGTCCGAGCTGGCGGAGCACGCCGCGCGGCACGACCGCGAGGTGTCCTTCCCGCACGCCGGCATCGACGCCCTCAAGCGCGCCGGCTACTTCGTCGCGCCGATCCCCGCCGAGCTCGGCGGGCTCGGCGTGACGTCCGTCCACGACGTCGTCGTCGCCTCGAGCCGCCTGGCTCGGGGCGACGCGTCGGTCGCCATCGGCGTGAACATGCACATGGTCCTCGTCCTGAACGTCGTGCTGCGCCGGCGGGCCGCGGTGGCCGCCGGCAACGACCGGCGCGCGGCCGCGTACGGCTCGTCGCTGGAGGCGATCGCGCGCGACGGCGTGATCATGGCCGCCGCGATCAGCGAGCACGGGCAGGACCTCACCCGCCCGCGCACGACCGCCGAGCGCACCGCGGACGGCTGGCGCATCGACGGCCGCAAGGCGTTCTGCACGATGTCGCCCGCCGCCACGGTCCTCGCGACGGCGGTGACGTTCGTCGACGACGACGGGGTCGAGCGCTACGGCTACGCCCAGATCCCGGCCGCCACGCCCGGCGTCGAGATCCTCGGCGACTGGGACGCGCTCGGCATGCGCGCCTCGGGCAGCCACAGCGTGACGTTCGACGGCGTGCACGTCCCGCGCTCAGCGCTGCGGGGCGGGTTCCCGGCCGGCGACGGCGAGGCGTACATGGACCGCAACACGGTCGCCGGCCTGTTCCACGCGTCGGCGTCGCTGGGCATCGCCGAGGGTGCGGCGTCCACGGCCGCCGCGGCGGCCGGCCGGCGCGGCGAGCCGGACGCCCGGGCCCGCACGCTGATCGCCGAGAACGCGATCGAGCTCGGCGCCGCCCGCGCGACGCTCGCGCGGGCGTGCACGCTCGTCGACGAGGGCGCCGCCGGCGTGGTGGCGCTGTTCGCCGAGGCGCAGGCCGCCAAGGCGTTCGTCAACGAGGCGGCGGCGCGGATCGTCGACCGGGCGCTCGCGCTGTCGGGCGGCGCCGGATACCTCAACGGCCACCCGCTCGCGCGCGCGTACCGGGACGTCCGGGCCGGGAGCTTCATGCACCCGCTCGGAGCCAACCGGGCGTACGAGCTGCTCGGCGACGTCGCGCTCGGCCGCGAGCCCGTCCTGCACTGACCGCCATGCGCGCCGCCCTCGCCCACGCCGAGCTTGACGACTGCCGCATGCGCGCCGCCTTCGGCCGTTTCGCGACCGGCGTCGCGTTCGTCACGGCCGAGGTCGACGGCGCCCCGCACGGGCTGATCGTCAGCACGTTCACGGCCGTGTCGCTGGCGCCGCCGCTCGTGTCGTTCTGCCCGGCCCGTTCGTCGCTCACGTGGCGGCGGATGCGCCGGGCCGGGCGGTTCGCCGTCCACGTGCTCGGCGCCGACGACGGCGAGTTCGCCAGGCGCGCGGCCGCGCCCGGCGCCGAGCGGTTCGCCGAGCCGCTGCCCGACCCGCTGGCCGTCATCGAGTGCGACCTCGAGGCCGAGCACCCGGCCGGCGACCACTCGATCGTCGTCGGGCGCGTCACCGACCTCCATCTGCCCGCCGCGACCGACCCGCTCGTCTACTTCGCGGGCGGCTTCGGCGTCTTCCACCCCACCGAGAAGGAGCCGCCATGTCCGTAGACACCGTCCTGTTGCGCGATCACGTGCGCGAGATGTACCGCGACGTCGCCGAGCGCCCCGACGGCGAGTTCCACTTCGCGATCGGGCGCCGGCTCGCGCAGAGCCTCGGCTACCCCGCCGACTGGCTCGACGCCGTCCCGGCCGACGCGCTGGTCTCGTTCGCCGGCGTCGGCCACATGCTCGACCTCGCGGCCATCGAGCCGGGCGAGACCGTGCTCGACCTCGGGTCGGGCTCCGGGACCGACGCCTTCGTGGCCGCCCACCTGGCCGGCCCGGCCGGGAGGGTGGTCGGCGTCGAGATGACCGACGCCCAGCTCGCCAAGTCGCGGCGGCTGAGCGAGGAGCACGGCGTGCGCCACGTCGAGTTCGCCGAAGGGCTGATCGAGGAGCCGCCGGTCGCGCCCGGGAGCGTCGACGTGGTCATCTCCAACGGCGTCATCAACCTCGCGCCCGACAAGGCGGCGGTGTTCCGCGCGGCGGCGCGCGCGCTGCGGCCCGGCGGGCGGCTGGCCATCGCCGACATCGTCAGCGAGCGCGAGCTGATCGAGCGCACGCGCAGCAACGCGATCCTGTGGGCCGCGTGCATCGCGGGCGCCGTGCCGGTCGACGACTACCTCGGCGCCATCGAGGCGGCCGGCCTGTGCATCCAGACCGTGCGGCCCAACGTCGCCTACGAGTTCCTGTCGCCGCGGGCGCGCGAGGCCGCCGACAAGTACGGCGTCACCAGCGTGTCGGTGCTCGCCGTCAAGTGTGGGTAGACCGCGCGTGCCGTGGTGCCGGCGAGCGTCAACGGCGGCTGGGTAGGGGACGAGAAGTGGCGCGTCGCCGCTCGTCCGCCAGGCGTGTGGCGGGAAAACCGCGATATGCGCGGTCAACCCGCCAATGGCGGGTTTTCGGCGCGGCCGGCTCGCTCACCTCCTTACCTGCCGCCGTATGCGCCGGAACTAGCGCGGCGGGCGCACACGGCCCTCGGCGAGCAGCGCACGGAAGCGGGGGAGCGCGTCGGCGACGCCATCGGCCACCGGCCGCAGCAGCCCGTCGCCGACCAGGGCGGCAAACCCTGAGCCGTCGGTCTGGCTCGGGAAGGGGAGCGGGTCGGAGGCGGCCGTGATCAGGCCGGCCGCCTCCGGCTCGGCCGCCACGACGAGGGCGACGAGGTCGTCCATGGCGATCAGCGGGCCGCCGAGGTCGTGCACCGCGGCGCCCTCGTGCTCGACCTGCGCCGCGCGGGCGAACGCGATGCCGACGTCCGGCGCGTACTGCATCTGCGCGCCGCCGCCGAACGGGATCCGGTAGCGGACGCGCGCGGCCGCCGCGACCATCGCGGTGGTCGGCGCCGACGTCAGCCCCTGGTCGCGACCCGGCCCGTACACCGTGTGCGGGCGCAGGCCGATCGACGAGACGCCGTAGTCCTCGAAGTAGCGCCGCGCGCTGCCCTCGTTGTCGCGCTTCTGCACGCCGTAGAGCGTCCCGGGCAGGTCGTCGGCGGCCAGCGTGCCGCCGGCGCCGTAGACCGCGATCGAGGAGGCGTAGACGACCGCGCCCATGCGGTCGCGGCGGCGCCGCACCGCCTCGAGCACGTTGACGGTCCCGACGACGTTCACCCGCGCGCCCAGCGCCGGGTCGGCGCGCACGAACGGCACCTGGAGCGCCGCGAGGTGGATGACGTCGGTGACCGCGTGCTCGTCGATCGCGCGCTCGACGACGCCGAGGTCGGTGATGTCGCCCCGCACGCGCACCAGGGCGCCGGCCTGCTCGGACGTGAGCGCGATCGGCAGCCGGTGGCCGTCGGTGGTCACGTCGAGCGCGACGACCGCGTGCCCGTCCTCGAGCAGCGCCCGCATCGTCCACACGCCGATCGCGCCGAGCGCCCCGGTGATGAGGAAGCGCCGCAACACGGATCAGTGCACGAGCACGGGCGCCGGCGCGGCGCCGTCCGCGCCCGGTTCCTCGACCGGCGCCGGCTTGCGCTTGGGCAGCAGCGGCGTGGCGATGACCAGCGCGAGGACGACGAGCGCGAGCGCCCACCAGTAGGTGGAGCCGAACGCGTCGGCCAGCGGGCCGGCGATCCTCGCCTTCACGTCCGGCGCCACGTTCGCGGCGGCGCCGATCCCGCCGCCACCGCCCCCGAGCCGCGACTCGATCGCATTCGCGAGCAGCACGCTCATGACCGCGGTGCCGATCGAGGCGCCGACCTGCTGGTTGATGTTGAGCGTCGTGCTCGCTCGCGCCACGTCGGACTGGCGCAGCGTCTGCATGGCGCCGGAGAACGTCGGCATCATCGTCGCGCCCATGCCCAGGCCCATGACGAAGAGCACGGCGCCGAACCACCAGTAGGACGTGTCGGCCGCGAGCTGGGTCAGCGCGAGGAACGACAGCCCGACGATGATCAGGCCGACGGGCACGATCCGCCCGACGCCGGTCTTGTCGCTCAGCCGCCCGGCGATCGGCATCGAGATCATCGCGCCGAAGCCCTGCGGGGCGAGCAGCAGGCCGGTGTCCATCGCGGTCTCGCCGCGCACGACCTGGAGGTAGAGCGGCAGCAGCAGCATCCCGCCGAAGACCGAGATCACGACGAGCACGAGCGTGAGCGTGGAGACCGTGAACGTGCGGTTCTTGAACAGGCGCAGGTCGATCAGGGGGTACGAGAGGCGCAGCGCGTGGCGCGCGAACGCGGCCAGCCCGACCGCTCCCACGAGGACCGGGACGAGCACCTTGGCCGAGCCGAAGCCGCCCGACGAGCCCGACTCCGCGAGCCCGTAGATGATCGCCGCGAGGCTGGGGGAGAGCAGCACGAGGCCGAGCCAGTCGAGCCGCTCGTCGTGCTTGGGCACGTCACGCGGGAGGATCCGCTGCGACATGGTCAGCGCGACCACGGCGATCGGCACGTTGATGAAGAAGATCCAGCGCCAGGAGAAGTCGTCGACGAGCCAGCCGCCGAGGATCGGGCCGAAGATGGGGCCGAGCAGCATCGGCACGCCGATCACCGCCATCACCCGCCCCACGCGGTCGGTGCCGGCCGCGCGCGTGAGGATCGTCATGCCCGCGGGCATGATCATGCCGCCGCCGAAGCCCTGGAGCACGCGGAAGAAGATCAGCGACTCCGCCGACCACGACAGGCCGGAGAGCGCCGAGCCGGCCGCGAACAGGGCGATCGAGATCATGTACAGCCGCTTGGTGCCGAACCGGTCGGCGGCCCAGCCCGTGAGCGGGATCACCGTCGCGAGCGCGAGCGTGTAGCCGGTCGCGACCCACTGGATCGTCGGCAGCGTCGTGTCGAACTCGCGCGCCAGCGTGTTGATCGCGACGTTGACGACCGTCACGTCGAGGATCGACATGATCGCCCCGAGGACGACCACGGAGGCGACGAGCAGCAGGTCTCGATCCAGCTTGTCGGAGCCCGCGCTGGACGACGGGGCGGGGAGCGGCGCCATTGACGCCCGAGACTAGCGACTGAGCGTGAAGCGCCCCACGAGCGCCTCGAGCGAGCTCGCCGTCTGTGCGAGGTCCTGCGCCGACGCCGCGATCTCCTGGGCGGAGGCGGACGTCTGCTCGGACGCGGCGGACACCTGCTCGGTCGTCGCCGACGAGCGCTCGGCGACCGTGGCGACCTCGTCCATCTGCTCGCGCATGCGCGCCGAGGACGAGGCGATCGCGCCGATCGCGCCGGCGATCTCCTCCATCCGGCGGCCGGTCTCCTCGACCGACTCGCCGAGCGCGAGGAACGTCTCGCCCGCCTGCTGGACCGTCGCGGCGCCCTGCTCGGTGCGGCCGGCGCCGGTCTCGACGACCGCGACCGCGCGCTGCGTCTCACGCTGGATCTCGCCGATCAGCTCGGCGATCGTGGCGGCGGCCGCCTGGGACTCCTCGGCCAGCTTGCGCACCTCCTCGGCGACGACCGCGAAGCCACGGCCCTGCTCGCCGGCGCGGGCGGCCTCGATCGCGGCGTTGAGCGCGAGCAGGTTGGTCTGCTCGGCGATGCCCGTGATCGTGGCGACGATGCCCGTGATCTCCTCCGAGCGCCGGCCGAGGTCGCGGATCGTCGTGGTCGCGTCGGTGGACGCGTCGCGCACGGAGGCCATCGCCTCGGTCGCGTCCTGCGCGGCGGCGGCGCCCTGGGTGGCGAGCTCGCGGGCGCGCGCGACGGCGGCCGCGGTCGCCTCGGCGGTCGTGGCCGAGGTCTCGCTGGCCGAGCTCAGCTCGTCGCTGAGCTCGCGCGACGTCGCGACGGTGCGCACCTGCTGCTCGGCGCCGTGGGCCACGTCGCCGATCGCCGAGGCGATCTCGCCGACCGCGCGGCCGGCCTCGTCGGCGGTGCCCGCCATCTGCTGCGAGGAGGCCGACACGGTGCCGGCCGCAGAGGAGACGTCGCTGATGAGCTCGCGCAGCCCGTCGACCATGCGGTTGTACGCCTCGCCGGAGGCCTGGGTGCGGTCGCGGATCGTGTTGACGGCGTCCGCGACGTGGCCGATCTCGTCGCCGGAGCGGTGCTCGATCGGCGTCGTGGCGGTGGTCACGGAGACGGTCAGGTCGCCGGTGGCGGCCGCGTCGAGCGCGCCGGCGAGCGCGTCGGCGTCCTCGGTCAGGCTCGTGAGCCGCTCGAGGATCGCGGCCACGCCGCGGCGGATCCCGCGCACGACGAAGAACGCGGCGCCGGCCGCCAGCACGACGGCGAGCAGCCCGGAGAGGATGCCGAAGCGGCGCGCGCTCGCGGTGGCGCTGCGCGCCGCGCCCTCGGCGGCCTCGTGGCGCGCCTCGACGTGCGCGCCGATCGCCTCGAGCTTGCTGAACACGATGCCGACGGCGGTGTCGGCCTTCTTGAGCGCGCGCAGCGCGGCCTCGCGGTCGCCGCTCTGCACGGCCGGGAAGAGCTGGGTGCTGACGGTCTCGTCGTGCGTGTGGTCGGCGTCGTTGGCGGACGCCGAGATCGCGGTGACCTGGGGGTCGTGCAGCTTCTCCACCGCGGCGGCGCCCGCGTCGGACGCCGTCACGCCGGCCTCGAAGTCGCGCTTGTAGCGCGGGTCCATCGTCGCGACGGCGCGCGCCTGGGCGACCATCTGCGCGCGGGTGCCCTCACGCTGGGCGGCGGCGCCCTCGTTGGCGCGCGAGACGTCCGACGCCTTCGTCCACTGGCGGTTCGCCTTCGCGGTGTAGAGCAGCGTCGCGCCGAGCGCGAGCGAGAAGAGCAGGCACACGGCGGCGAAGGCGGCGCCGAGCTTCCGACCGATCGTCCACGTCATAGGACGTTTCTCGGCACGCGCCCGGTGATCCTTAGCGCGAGCGCCGCCCGCGCGGCGTTCGCCCCGGCGGCGCCGTGCACGCCGCCCCCGGGATGGGCCGAGGCGCCGGTCAGGTAGAGGCGGGCGATCGGCGTCTCCGGGCGCGCCCGGCCCGGCGTGGGGCGGAACACGAGCTGCTGGTGGACCTGCGCCGTGCCCTGGTTGATCGCGCCGCCGACGAGGTTGGCGTTCGCGGCCTGGAGGGCGGGCGGCGTGAACACATGGCGGGCGCGGATCAGCGCCCGGAAGCCCGGCGCCCGCCGCTCGATCTGCGCCTCGACGCGCTCGGCGAACGCCGCGGCGTCGCCCGCGTCCCAGCGGCCGGTGAGCGCGCCGCCGGCGTCGCCCTTCACGGTCTGCGGCACGTGGGCGTAGGCCCAGCACGTCTCCCGCCCGGCCGGCTGGCGCGTGGGGTCGGCCATCGAGTACTGGCCCATGACGAGGAAGGGCCGGTCGGGGATCAGCCCGCGCGCGATCTGGCCGGCCGTGCGCGTGAGGTCGTCGAGCCCGTCGGCGACGTGCACCGTCGCGGCGCGGCGGGCGTCCTCGGCGGTCCATGGGATCGGCGCGTCGAGCGACCAGTCGACCTTCACGGTCCCGCTGTCGGGCTGGAAGGCGCGCAGGTCGCCGCGCAGGCGGGCGGGCAGGTGCTCCTCGCCGACGAGCTCGCGGTAGAGCACCGGGGCGATCGTGCCCGCGAGCACGGCGCGGCCGGCCGTGATCTCCCGGCCGTCGCGCGTGCGGACGCCGACCGCCGCGCCGCGGCGCACGAGCACGCGTGTCACCTCGGTGGAGCACTCGAGGCGGCCGCCGTGCGTGCGCAAGCGGTCCACGAGCGCCGCCGTGAGCCGGCCGGCGCCGCCCTCGGGCGTCGGGAACCCGTGCTGCTGCGCCAGCCCGCACAGCACCCAGCCGAACAGCCCGCTGCCCGCCGACTCCGGCGCCAGGTCGGTGTGCAGGGCGTTGCCGGCGAGCAGCCACGGCGCTCCGTCGCCGGCGAAGCGCTCCTCGGCCAGCCGCCGGACCGGCAGCAGCGCGAAGCGCAGGAAGCGCAGGAGCCCGCCCGGCCCCAGCGCGCGCAGCAGCCGGGCGCCGCCGCGGATGGGCGGGAACGGCCGCAGCAGCGCGTCCAGGAACGGCCCGCCGGCGCGCCGCCAGTAGGCGTACAGCTCGCGCCAGGCGGCGCCGTCGCCCGGCGCGAAGCGCTCGAGCGACGCTGCCGTCTCGTCGAGGTCGGCGGAGATCGCCGCGCACGTCCCGTCCGCCTGCGGGTGCGCGAGCGCCAGCGCCGAGCGGCGCCAGCGCAGCCCGTGGCGCTCGAGCTCGAGCGAGCGGATGGCCGGCGAGGCCACGGCGAGCGGGTAGAAGGAGCTGAAGAGGTCGCTCGTGAAGCCCGGCTCGGTGAGCTCCGCGCTGCGGACGGCGCCCCCGGGCTCCGGCTGGGCCTCGAGCACCAGGACGCTCCATCCCCGCTGCGCGAGCAGGTTGGCGGCCACCAGCGCGTTGTGGCCTGCGCCGATGGCGATCGCGTCGAAGTCGGCCGGCACGCGGGGTTCCTACCCCGCGGCGCGCCTCAGGACGTGCGCGGGATCAGCTCGCCGACGCCGGAGAGCTCGATCACGCGGGCCACGGGGCCGGGGGGGTAGACGAGCGTCAGCTCGCAGCCCACCTCCGCGGCGCGACGGGTCGCGGCGACGAGCACGTGCAGGCCGCTGGAGTCCATGAACGTCGTGCCGCAGAGGTCCACGCACACCTCCCGGACGCCCGAGGTGACCGCCGCGTCGATGGCGGCGTCCAGCTGCGGCGCCGTCGCGAGGTCCACCTCACCCTCGACGCGCAGCACGGTCCGCGAACCGGTGACTTCGGGTTCGATGCTCAGTAGGGGGAAGAGGGACAACGGGCGGCTCCTGGGACGGCTGAACGGGCCCAGAGCCGGCTGGCCTCCGCTCCCCACGGGCTCGGACACCCTCCTCCTGGTCTGTCTCCGTCCCGGTGGTCCGCGAACGCAGACCCCGAGCACCGCCACGCAGGGTAGCGACCCGGTCGGTCCGCGACGCCGCGGCGAGCGTCGCGCGGACGCGGTTGAGCAGGGCCTCGTCGATCATCGACACCTCCAGGACGGATGACACCGTTCCGGAAGTTCGTCGCCGACGCTCGGCATCAGTGCCGTCCACCCGGGGACCTACGCGGCTGCGAGGCGCTCGCCACGCGCTCGCCGGCAGCCAGACCGACCCTACCCGCCATGCGCCGCCTCCACGGCGCGTGGCACGGATTCTGACCAGGAGGACCGGGTAGGTCTCGGTGATGACGACCGAGCACGACGATCGCGAGCCGAGCGGCTCCGTGCGCACGGCGCTCGCCAACGCGCTGGTGGCCACGATGAAGGAGCACTACGGCAAGGGCCCGACGGGCGCGAAGGCCTGGATCCTCGACGACTACGTCTTCATCGCCATGGAGGGCGGCCTGACGCGCAACGAGGAGACGCTGATCGAGGACGGCAAGGAGGAGGTCGTGCGCAGCTACCGGCTCGCGTTCCAGGAGGCCGTCCGGGAGCCGATCATGGCCAAGGTCGGCGAGATCGTCGGCCGGCGGGTGCTCACCTACCACAGCCAGATCGTCTTCCATCCCGCGCGCGCGTTCGAGATCTTCGTGCTGGAGCCGCGGTCGTGAGGGTCGGCTACTTCCTCTCCTCGGAGGAGTTCGCGCCGCGCGAGCTGATCGAGCAGGCCAAGCGTGCCGAGCAGGCCGGCTTCCACGCCCTGTGGATCTCCGATCACTACCACCCGTGGAACGACGCGCAGGGTCACAGCCCGTTCGTGTGGTCGGTCATCGGCGCGCTCGCCGAGGCCACCCGCCTCCCGGTCACGACGGGCGTGACCTGCCCGACCGTGCGCATCCACCCGGCGGTCATCGCCCAGGCCGCGGCGACGAGCGGGGTCATGCACGAGGGCCGCTTCTCGCTCGGCGTGGGCAGCGGCGAGGCGCTCAACGAGCACATCCTCGGCGACCGCTGGCCCGAGGCCGACGTGCGCCTGGAGATGCTCGAGGAAGCCGTGGAGGTCATCCGGGCGCTGTGGCAGGGCGGGGACCGCAGCCATCGCGGCCGCCACTACACGGTGGAGAACGCGCGCCTCTACGACCTGCCCGACGAGCCGCCGCCCATCCTCGTCTCCGGCTTCGGGCCGAAGGCGATCGACGTCGCCGCCCGGATCGGCGACGGCTTCGTCACGACCAAGCCCGACGAGGAGGGCATCGAGCGCTACCGGTCGCAGGGCGGCAGGGGCCCGGTGCACGCCGGCACGAAGGTCTGCTTCATGGACAGCCGCGAGCGGGCCGAGGAGACGGTCCTGCGCCTGTGGCCGAACGAGGGCCTGCCCGGCGAGCTCGCGCAGGTGCTCCCGACGCCCGCGCACTTCGAGCAGGCGTGCGAGCTCGTCACGGGCGAGCACATCGCGTCGCCGCTCGGCCCCGACCTCGATGAGCACACGGCGTCGCTCCAGCAGTACGCGGACGCCGGGGTCGACGAGCTCTTCGTCCAGCAGATCGGGCCCGAGCAGGACGCGTTCTTCTCCACCTGGGCGAGCGAGGTCCTGCCGCGGTTCGCCCCCTAGGCCCTCGGGTAGCCCCTGCATATGGCGAAAGATCACGGTTCCAGCGTCAAGAACGACAAGCAGTACGAGGGCCTGCGCAAGAAGGGCATGAGCAAGAGCCGTGCGGCGGCGATCTCCAACTCCGAGGGGTCGTCGAGCCGCGGCGGCAAGAAGTCCGGCTCGGGCTCGTCGAGCAAGAGCAGCGCGAGCCAGGGCGGCACCTCGCAGCAGAAGAAGGCGGCGGGCCGCAAGGGCGGCAAGGCCGCGGCGAACAAGTCGTAGACGCGCCGGGGTTGTCCGGCCGCGGACACGCGCGGTCGCGCGCCCGTGCGTGTGGGTAAGCATGCGGCCGATGCCGCGACGCCCGCCGCTGCTGCGCCAGCTCACCGAGGACCGCCTCGGGATGGGGCGCGCCGCGCAGTCGGCGCGCTCGGAGACCCTGAAGCCGCGCACGGCGACGGCCGACCGCGTGGTCAAGTCGGTCTGCCCCTACTGCGCCGTCGGGTGCGGCCAGAACGTCTACGTCAAGGACGAGCGCGTCGTGCAGATCGAGGGCGACCCCGACTCGCCGGTGTCGCGCGGCCGCCTGTGCCCCAAGGGCAGCGCTTCCGAGCAGCTCGTCAACAGCCCGCTGCGGGAGTACCGCGTCAAGTACCGCCGCCCGCACGGCACCGCGTGGGAGGAGATGGACCTCGAGACGGCGATGGACCTGATCGCCGACCGGGTGATCGCCACGCGGCGCGAGACGTGGGAGGACGTGCGCGCGTCGGACGGCCTGCCGTACCGCCGCACGCTGGGCTTCGGGTTCCTCGGCGGCGCGACCCTCGACACCGAGGAGAACTACCTGATCAAGAAGTTCTTCACCGCGGCCGGGGCCGTGTCGGTGGAGAACCAGGCGCGCATATGACACTCCTCCACGGTCCCCGGTCTGGGGACCTCGTTCGGACGCGGAGGCGCCACCACGTTCCAGCAGGACCTCCAGAACTCCGACTGCATCCTGATCATGGGCTCGAACATGGCCGAGCAGCACCCGGTCGGGTTCCAGTGGGTCATCGAGGCCAAGGAGCGGGGCGCGAAGGTCATCCACGTCGACCCGCGGTTCACGCGCACGAGCGCGATGGCCGACCTGCACGTGCCGATCCGCGCCGGCACCGACATCGCGTTCCTCGGCGGCGTGATCCGCTACATCGTCGAGAACGACCGCGCGTTCGGCGAGTACGTCAGGCACTTCACGAACGCGCCGGTGATCCTCAAGGACGAGGCCGCGACCCCGGAGGATCTCGACGGCCTCTTCTCGGGCTGGAACGTCGACGACGCGCTCTACGAGACGGCGAGCTGGAACTACAAGGGCGTCGAGGGCGAGCTGACCGCGGGCAAGCACGAGCAGTCGGGCGACGTGTCCGGCAACCAGGCCCACGGCGCCCACGGCATGAAGCTCTCCCGCGGCGACCCGCCCGAGGTCGACCTCAGCCTCGAGCACCCGCGCTGCGTCTACCAGATGCTGCGCCGGCACTACGCGCGCTACACGCCCGAGATGGTGGAGGAGATCTGCGGCGTGCCGCGCGAGCGGCTGATCGCGGTGGCCGAGGCGCTGTGCGATGCCTCGGGCCGCGAGAAGACCGCGGCGATCTGCTACGCGGTCGGCTGGACGCAGCACACGACCGGTGTGCAGAACATCCGCGCCGCCTCGATCATCCAGCTGCTGCTCGGCAACATCGGCCGTCCGGGCGGGGGCATCCTCGCGCTGCGCGGGCACGCGAACATCCAGGGCTCGACGGACATCCCGACGCTCTACGACATCCTCCCGGGCTACATCCCGATGCCGCACCCCGTCACGGGCGTGTCGCTGGCCCGGTTCATCGAGAAGACCGGGCCCGACACCGGGGCGTGGGGGAGCCTGGACACGTACATGGTCTCGCTGCTGAAGGCGTGGTGGGGCGAGCACGCGACCGCCGACAACGACTTCTGCCACCGCTACCTGCCGACGATCGACGGCGATCACTCGGTCTATCCGACGATGATCGCGATGCTCGAGCGGCGCATGCGCGGGTACTTCATCGTCGGCCAGAACCCGGTCGTGGGCTCGGCGAACTCCGGGCTCCAGCGCAAGGCGCTGGCGAGCCTCGACTGGCTCGTGGTCCGCGACCTCGTCGAGACCGAGTCGGCGGCGTTCTGGGAGGAGGACCCCGGCTGCGGCACCGAGGTGTTCTTCCTGCCGGCCGCGGCGCACACGGAGAAGGACGGGACGTTCACGAACACCCAGCGGCTGCTCCAGTGGCACCACAAGGCGATCGAGCCGCCGCAGGACTGCCGCTCGGAGCTGTGGTTCGCGTACCACCTCGGCCGCCGCATCCGGGAGCGGCTCGCGGACTCGGCCGATCCTCGCGACGACCCGATCCGGCACCTGACGTGGGACTACCCGCTCGTCGGGGCGCAGGACGATCCCGACGCCGAGGCGGTCCTTCAGGAGATCAACGGCCGCGACGCGTCGGGCGCGTTCATCTCCAAGTACCAGGAGCTCGAGGCCGACGGGTCGACGTCGTGCGGCTCGTGGATCCACGCCGGGATCTACGCCGACGGCGTCAACCAGACCGCCCGCCGCAAGCCCGGCCGCGACCAGAGCTGGATCGCGCCCGAGTGGGGCTGGTCGTGGCCGGCCAACACACGGATCCTCTACAACCGCGCGTCCGCCGACCCGGACGGCAAGCCGTGGTCCGAGCGCAAGCGCTACGTGTGGTGGGACGCCGAGCAGAGCCAGTGGACCGGGCTCGGCGACCATCCCGACTTCGTGCCCGACAAGGCGCCGGACTACGAGCCGCCGGAGAACGCGAAGGGCGTCGAGGCGCTGCACGGCCACGCGCCGTTCATCACGCATCCCGACGGGCTCGGCTGGCTCTGGGCGCCGTCCGGCCTCGTCGACGGCCCGCTGCCGACCCACTACGAGCCGAGCGAGGCTCCGCTCGAGAAGAACCCGCTCTACACGGTCCGGGCCAACCCGACCCGTCAGCAGTTCGACCGCCCCGAGAACCCGTACAACCCGGTCGGCTCGCCCGTCTATCCGTTCGTGCTCACGACCTACCGTGTCACCGAGCACCACACGGCCGGCGGCATGTCCCGCAGCCTGCCGTACCTCGCCGAGCTCATGCCCGAGCTGTTCGTGGAGGTCAGCCCGGAGCTCGCGGCCGAGCGCGGGCTCGAGCACGCGGGCTGGGCGACGATCGTGACCACGCGCACGGCGATCGAGGCGCGCGTGATGGTCACCGACCGCGTGCGGCCGCTGGCCGTCGCCGGCCGCGTCGTCCACCAGGTCGGGCTCCCGTACCACTGGGGGCGCAAGGGCCTGGCGACCGGCGACGCGGCCAACGAGCTGCTCCCGCTGGTGCTCGACAACAACGTGCACATCTCCGAGTACAAGGTCCTGACGTGCGACGTCGTGCCGGGCCGGCGCCCGCGCGGCCCTGCGCTCGAGGAGTTCGTCGAAGGCTACCGGCGGCGCTCCGGCACCCAGCACGAGGGGAGGCACGAGGGCGAATGACCCGGATGGGGTTCTTCACCGACACGTCGGTGTGCATCGGCTGCAAGGCATGCGAGGTCGCCTGCAAGGAGTGGAACCAGATCCCGGCCTCCGACCACGGCTTCACGGGCGACTCCTACGACAACACGTTCGACCTCGGCGCGAACACGTGGCGCCACGTCGCGTTCGTCGAGCAGCGCACGAGCGCCGAGCGGGTGCCCGCCGAGTGGGGCCTCCAGACGTACCAGGAGGGCGACGGGATGCGCTGGCTGATGGCGTCCGACGTCTGCAAGCACTGCACCGAGGCCGCGTGCCTGGAGGTGTGCCCGACCGGCGCGCTGTTCCGTACCGAGTTCGACACCGTCGTCGTGCAGGAGGACATCTGCAACGGCTGCGGCTACTGCGTGCCGGCGTGTCCGTTCGGCGTGCTCGACCAGCGCAAAGACGACGGGCGCGTGTGGAAGTGCACGCTCTGCTACGACCGGCTCAAGGACGGCAAGGAGCCGGCCTGCGCGCAGGCGTGCCCGACCGACTCGATCCAGTTCGGGGAGCTCGAGGTGCTGCACGTGCGCGCGGGCGAGCGGCTGGAGAAGCTGCACGCGGCGGGCCACGAGTCGGCGCGGCTGTACGGCGAGGACCAGGACGACGGCGTCGGCGGCTTCGGCGCGTTCTTCCTCCTGCTCGACGAGCCCGAGGTCTACAACCTGCCGCCCGATCCCAAGACCACGACGCGCGACCTGCCGGAGACCTGGCGCGCGGCGCTGGCGGCCTCCGCGGCGCTCGGGCTCGGCCTGGCGGCCGCGGTGTTCGGCGGGCGGCGGTGAGCGCGCGGCCCGCGACCCAGACGGCGCCGTCCAAGCCGGTCATCAAGGAGCCGGTATGGACGTGGGAGATCCCGTTCTACTTCTACGCGGGCGGCCTGGCCGGGGCCGCGGCCGGCCTGTCGCGGCTCGCCGAGGCGAGCGGCAACGACGTGCTCGCCCGCCGGGCCTCGGGCGTCGCGCTGGCCGGCGCCGTCGCGAGCCCGGCGCTGCTGGTCTCCGACCTCGGCAAGCCCTCGCGATTCCTGCACATGCTGCGGCTGTTCAAGGTCACGTCGCCGATGAGCGTGGGGTCGTGGGTGCTGGCCGCCTTTGGGTCGGCGACGGGCCTCGGCTGGCTCGACCACGCGACCGGCGGCCGGGTGCCGGCGGGTCGGGCGGCGCGGACCGCGGCCGGCGTGCTGGGGCTGCCGCTCGCCTCCTACACGGCGGTGCTCGTGGCCAACACCGCGGTCCCGGCCTGGCACGAGTCGCGGCGGATCCTGCCGTTCGTGTTCGTCTCCGGCGCGGCGGCGAGCGCGGGCGCCGCGCTCACGGCGGTCACGCCGGCGCCATACGCCGGGCCGGCGCGGCGCCTGGCGGTGGCCGGCGCGATCGTCGAGGTCGCGCTCTCCGCGCGGATGGAGAGCGGGCTCGGCGAGCTCTCGGACGCGTACGCGACCGGCGACGCGCACAGGCTCGGCACTGCGGCCAAGGCGTTGCTGGTCGGCGGCGCCGCGGTGGGCCTGGGCGCAGCGCGGTCGCGCGGCGCGGCTGCCGCGGCGGGAGCGTTGATCACCGCCGGCGCCGTGCTCGCGCGCTGGAGCGTCTTCCGCGCGGGCTTCACGTCCGCCGCGGACCCGCGCCACACGGTCGCGCCGCAGCGCGCGCGTCTCAGCTCTTGACCTCGGCGAGGCTCCGCTCGAGCGCGGCCATGAGGTCTGGGATGGGGGCGGGCTCCTCGTCCTCCTCGGGGATCTCGATCGTCTGCCCCTTGGCCTTGCGGCGCAGGATCTGCTTGAGGCGCTTCTCGTAGGAGTCCTCGTAGCGCTCGGGGTCCCACGGGCACGAGAGCGCGTCGATCAGCGCGACGGCCTGGTCGACCTCCTTCTTCGCCGGCTTGTCGCGCTTGGTCGGGGTGGGGACGGCCTTGGAGGGTCGCACCTCGTCGTGCCAGAGCAGCGTCGTGAGCACGAGCCGCCCGCCGCGCGCGCGGATCAGCGTGAGGTACTCCTTCGTGCGCATCACGAAGCGGCCGAGCGCGGCGCGCTCGCTGCGCTCCATGACCTCCAGGAGCAGGCGGTAGGCGCGCTGGGTGCCCTCGGCGTCGCCGAGCGGCATCAAGACGTACGGGTGGTCGAAGTAGACCGGGTCGACGGCGGCGACGTCGACGAACGCCTCGATGTCGATCGTGCGCGTGCGCCGCGGGGCGGCCGTCGCGAGCTCGGCGTCGGTGAGCACGACGAGCTCGTCGTCGTCGGTCTCGTAGCCGCTGGCGATCTCCTCGTACGGGACCTCGACGTCCTCGTCGGCGCAGAAGCGGTGGATCTCGACCGGCGTGTGGTCCTTGGCGTGCAGCTGACGGAAGTGCAGGTCGGTGTCGCGGACGCCGCTGAACAACGCGACGGGCACGTTGACGAGCCCGAAGCTGAGGCTGCCGGACCAGAGCGAGCGGGCCATCAGGCGTTCGCCAGGCTCGCCTCGAGGGCGGCCAGCAGGTCGTCGGCGCCCTCCGGCTCCTCCTCCGGGGGCGGCTCGATGTTCTTGCCCTCCGCCTTGGCCTTGACGACGGTCAGCACGTCCTCCCGGTAGCTGTCCGTGTACGCGGCGGGGTCGAAGTCCGTGTACAGCCCGTCCACGAGCGCGGAGGCCATCTTGATCTCGCGGTCGGCGGGCTTGCGCTGCACGCGGGCGAGCTCGTACTCGCCGGGGTCGACGAGGTCGGCGTGGAAGCGCATCGTGTGGAGCGCGAGGACGTCGCCCAGCGTGCGGATGACCACCGTGCGCTCGCGGTTGTGGAAGACCCAGCGCCCGACGGCCGCCCGCTCGGTGCGCTCGAGCGCCGCGTGCAGCAGCGCGTAGGCGTCCTTGCTCTTGTCCTGGGCGCCGAGGTAGTAGGTGCGCTCGTAGTACTCGGGCGCGATCTCGCCGGCGGGCACGAAGTGCTCGACGTCCAGGCGCTTGGACTGCGATCCCGCGGCCGCGGCCAGCTCCTCGTCGGTCAGCTCGACCCACTTGTTGCGGCTGACCTCGTAGCCCTTGACGATCTCGTCGTAGTCGACGGGCTTCTTGGGGTGCCTGGGGCAGATGCGCCGGTGCTCGATGCGGCTCCCGTCCTTCGCGTGCACCTCGCGGAAGTGGACGGTCTTGGACTCCGTCGCCGAGTAGACCTTGATCGGCACGGACACGAGCCCGAACGCGATCGTGCCGTTCCAGATCGACCGGGGCGCCATGGCGGGTCGCATACCCGCGCAGGTCGCGCGCGATGCCCTACGCCTCCGGCCAGAGCGCCGCTCGGAGGCGGCGCAGCTCGGCCTCGAGCGTCTCCATCTCCTCGTGGCCGATGAGATCCGCCCACGCGTTGCGCATGTCGCGTATCGCCTCGCGAGCGGCCCGCTCGGCCGCGTGGGCGCGCGCGGTCGTCATGACGAGCTTGGCGCGGCCGTCGGCCGGGTCGGGCTGCCGCGTGACGTAGCCGAGACGCTCGAGCTCGTCGACGGCGTAGACGACCGTCGCCTTCGTGAGCCACGAGCGCTCCGCCAGCTCGGTGATGCGCGCGCCGCTCGGCCCGATGTGCTGGGCGACGGCGAGCAGCGCCGGGCGCAGGTCGCCGAAGCCGCGACGGGCCAGCTCGTCGGCGACGATCTGCTGCCCGGCGATCGTGACGTCGCGGAACAGGTTCCCGAAGTTGTCGCTCCCGCTCGGCCGCCGCCGCGGGAGGAAGCGCTCGGCTTGACTTTCGTTCGATTGTCTAACCATAATTGTTAGAAGCTCAAACAGTATCGACCGGAGAGGACGGCTCCATGGCCTGGCTTCAGAATCCCGCGACGGGCGAGCTCGCGCAGCTCACGCCCGACTCCTCCGGGAGGCGTGTCGAGATCGACCTGTGGCTCCAGCCGGGCGCCGCCGTCGCCCGTGCCCACATCCACGACCGTCTGACCGAGCGGTTCGAGGTGCTCGAGGGCGAGGTCGGGCTCCTCGTGGATCGCGACGAGCGCGTCGCCCGTGCGGGCGACGGCGTCGTCGAGGTGCCACCGGGCACCGTGCACGACTGGTGGAACGCGGGCGACGGCGTCGCGCACGTCCGTGGCGAGGTCGTCGGGACGACTGCGGCCCGCTTCGTGGGCATGATCGAGGCGGTGTTCTCGCTCGGCGCACTCGGGCGCGTCGACGGCAAAGGCGCTCCGACGCCGCTGTGGCTCGCCGCCGTCATGCGCGAGTACCGCGACGTGATCCGCATCGCCCGCCTCCCGGGCTACGTCCTCGCGCCGCTCGCGGCGATCGCCAGGCGCGCCGGCCATGACCCCCTGGCGGCCGAGCTCCACGGCCCGACGGCCGCGTGCGCGCTCGCCGCGCCCGACGACCCGCGGGGCTGGGCGACACAGCGCCGAGCGCTCAGCTCGGCGTAGCCGCGCGGCGTGGGCGCCTAGCCGTTCGGCGCCGTCACAGACGCGTAACCCGATCTCCTGTCGGGCGCGCAACCGTGACGGGGCGATGAGGCGCACGATGATGCTCTGCGGCGCTGCCGTCACGGCCGCGCTCGCCCTTCCCACCGCCGACGCCGCCGCGGGTGCGCGCGTCCACTTCGAGGCCGCGAAGGCCGTCGAGGCCAAGCTCTCCTTCCAGGCCAGCGCTCCCGGCGCCGACTGGGGTCGCGCCGGCCATGAGTCGGCCGTGCTCGACGTGATCGTCGACGGCCGCGAGGTCGCGAACGTGGTCACGTTCGCCGGCGCGGAGCGGTTCACTTACACGACCGGGCTCGGCCGCGTGGCGCCCGGCCGCCACGACGTCTCGGTGCGGTTCGACCGCGCCAAGTCGCCGCCCGCGGTCCGGAGCGCCGAGATCGAGCGGCTGCGGCCGATGCTCGCGCCGTCGGACGACCTCGTCGCCCGCTACGCGCCGATCCTCTACGGCCGCAACCTGCCGGAGATCGCCGGCGAGTACGAGAACAACCACACCGACGTGCCGCTGCTCGCGTACCACACGTCGGCGGCCGACGCCGCCGGCAACCGGACGATCGAGTACACGGTGATCTGGTCCAACGAGGACGGCGGGACCAACACGCCGGCGCTGATGGCGCGCTGGGGCCGGACGACCGACATCGAGTGGATCTACCGGGTCACGGTCGACCCCCAGGGCCGCCGTCTCAGCGACGCCTACCAGGCGGCCAACCACCAGACGCTGCCGTTCGACGGCGCCCGCGAGGCCGACCACCCGCTGCTCCAGACCGCGACCGCCAACAACAACACGTCCGCGGTCGTCGACCCGGCGGTGACGTCGGGCTACCGGTTCTTCCTCGACACCGCCGAGGCGCTGCCGGCCGGCCGCGCGCGCGAGGTCGAGATGGACCTCCATCCCTGGTCCTACCAGATCATGGCCGAGGAGATGGCGCGCGAGGGGAAGGTCGAGCAGCCCGGCTCGCCCGACACGCCGGAGATGTCCGACCAGCGCAACTACCTCTTCGCCGAGATCAAGAAGGCCACGAGCTACCCGGCCGGCCCGCCGGCGGCGGGCAGCTGGGTCGGGACCGCGGTGCAGGTCAAGCTGAAGGGCGCCGACCGCTGGTACGCGTCCAACCACGGCGTGCCGGACTGGTCGATCCAGCGCGACGACCCGGCGGCCACCACGGTCGAGCTCCCGTCCGGCGCCGCCCCGGGCGACGTCGAAGCGATCAAGGCCGTCGCGGTGCCGGTCGGCTCCCCGCCGAGCGACTATCGGATCGACGTCACCGCGATCAACCGCGGCTTCATGCTCGACTCGGCGTTCCTGCCCGGTGCGTCGTTCGTGCAGTGGAGCGGAACCGAGACCCTCACCCCGAGCCGCCCGGAGGTGCTGCTGTGGCACGCGCCCTGATCCTCGCCGCGCTCGTCGCGCTCACGCTGGCACCGGCCGCGCGAGCCGAGCTCCCGCTCGGCTCGCCGTCGCTGCCGGAGACGCGCACGGTCGACCGGCTGGCCCCCGGGCTCACCTACACGAAGATCGCCCGCGGCCGGCTCTCGGAGCGGGACGGCTGGACGGCCGACGTCGCCGTGGTGTCCGACCGCGCCGCCGCCGACGACCTCGCGCGCCGGCTGCGGGAAGCCGGGTTCGACGCGGAGGTCTCGGCCCTCGAGCGTCCTCCGGACGACCGCGAACCGGGGCCGCTCGGCTACCGCGTGCGCTCTGGGCTGTTCGCGACCAAGGCCGAGGCCGACGCCCGTATCGCCGCGATCCGCGCGGCCGGGCTGCCGGCGCGAGGCTCGGTCTTCACGGCCGAGGACGGCGGCCCGACGAGCGGGCCGTGGGTCGTGCACGTGCTCGCGGTCGATCCCGGCAGGTACCGCGGGAGCATCGCCCCCGAGCTCTCCAACGACGTCGTCGCCGACCGCGAGCCGCTGTCGTCGCTCGCCGCGCGCCACGGCGCCCTGGCCGCGGTCAATGGCGGCTACTTCGTGATCGGCGAGAGCGACGGGACGCCCGGCGACCTCGCGGGCTCGTCGATCCTCGCGGGCCGGCTCGTCTCCGAGGCCGTCGACGGCCGCACCGACCTGCTGCTGCGGTCGGGCCGCCCGTCGATCTCCGCGCTGTCCGACCGGCAGTGGGTCACGTCGTCCGACGGCGCGCGCCGCCTGCTCGACGGCGACAACCGCAAACCAGGACTCATCAGGGCGTGCGGCGGGAGCGGGGGCGACCTCCCGACCGAGCTGCCCCTCCACGACATCACGTGCACCGACCCGAGCGAGCTCATCCTCTCGACGCCGATCCTGGGCGCGCCGACGACCGCAGGCGACGGCGTCGAGGCGCTGCTCGACGCCGGCGGGGTCGTGACCGCGCTGCGCGAGCCGCGCGGCGGCCCGGTGCCGGCCGGCGGGCGCGTCCTGACGGGCACCGGCGACGCCGCCGACTGGCTGCGCGCCCACGCCGCGCCCGGCCGCCGCCTCGTCGTCGGCACGCGCGTGCGGTCCGAGCGCGGCCGGCTGCGGCTGCGCGCGGGACTCGACGTCGTCAACGGCGGCCCGCGGCTGCTGCCGCGCATCACCGCCGAGGCGGAGGGATTCGACCACCCCGGTGACCCCGGGTTCTACTACGCGTTCGCCCTGCGCCGGAACCCGCGCACGATCGCGGGCGTGACGCGCGACGGCCGGCTGCTGCTGGTCGCGGTCGACGGGCGCGCGCCCGGCTATTCGGCAGGCCTGAGCTTCGCCGAGGAGGCCGCGGTCATGCGCGCGCTGGGGGCGCGTGCGGCCGTCAACCTCGACGGCGGCGGGTCGACGACGATGACCGTCCGGGGCACGGTCGTGACCCGCCCCTCCGACGCGACCGGCGAGCGCCCGATCGGGGACGCGATCCTGCTCGAGCGATGACGGATCACCGGCGGCGCGCGTCGCTCACGAGGCGGCGCCCGTGATCGACACGCGCCCGTCGGCCGACACGGTCGCGCGCATCGCCGGCACCGCGACGTCGCGCGCGAGGGACGGGTTCTCGAGGGCGAAGACGGCGCGGCGGCGGCGCAGCCGGCCCGCCCGGACGGTGGCGAACAGCTCCCAGCGGCCCGGCGGCAGCGTCGCGGGATCGAGCGAGGCGGTGAAGCCGGCCCAGCGCCGCCGCGGCCCGAGGTCGGGGCGCTCGACGGGCGAGGTCGCGAGCCGCCGCGCCCGCAGCCGCATGCGCAGCCAGCGCAGCCGCCCCGCCGGCACCGCCTCGATGCGAAGCGTCTGGTCGCCGGGCTCCGCGCATCCGAGCCCGGGGACGCAGCCGTGGCCGGACAGCTCGAGCCGCTCGCCGTTCAAGCGCACGTCCTCCAGGTGGACCGCCAGCGCGAGGTCCTTGTCGCGGCGCCCCAGCCGCGGCGGCGACGGCATCGCGACGTCGGCGTAGTAGCGACCGCGGCGCCGCCGGACCGGAAGCCCGCTCCGCTCGATCTCGAGCAGCTCGTCGAGCCGCCCGGTCCGGACCAGGTGGTAGCGCACGCGGGCGCCGGCGCGCAGGCCGTCGCACGCCCCGGGCGCCGCGCCTTCGAGGAACCGCGCGGTCCAGTCCATGAACAGCGCCCGGTACTCGTCGTCGGCGTCGGGCAGCAGCCGGAGGTGGAAGCGCAGGTCGTGCGCCAGGACGCTGCGCTCGTAGCGCCGCCGCTGCTCGGCGTCCTCGTGCGCGGCGAGGTACGCGAGCACCTCCTCGATCGCTGTGATCCGGTCGCGCAGCGCGCGCAGCTCGTGCCGGCGCTGGGTGATCGAGAGCGCCCCGCCCTCGCGCACCCGGTAGCGGTAGACCGGCTCGGCGATCACGTCGACGCTCGCGGCCTGGAAGTGCGCCGGCACCACGACCGGGATGTCCTCGTGGATCCGGCCGTCCGGGAACCGGTAAGCGTGCGCGTCCCAGAACGCGCGCCGCCACAGCTTGTTCCACGCCGTGCGGTCCTCGAGCAGCGGCGCGAACCGGCGCACGTGGGTGCGCAGCCGCGTGCGCCCGAACGTCGCCGCCACGTGCGGCGCCTGGGTGAGACCCGCCGCGGTGATGCGCTGCACGTTGCCGGTCGCGAAGTCCGAGCCCGTGCGCTCGAGCGCGCCGAGCAGCCGCTCGTAGGCGTCGGGCGGCAGCACGTCGTCGCTGTCCAGGAACGCGAGGTACTCGCCGGTCGCCGCCTCGATGCCCGTGTTGCGCGCCCGGCTGAGCCCGCCGTTGGGCTGGCGCACGAGCCGGAAGCGGGCATCGGCGGCGGCGAAGCGCTCGGCGATGGCGGCGCTGGCGTCGGTCGAGCCGTCGTCGACCATGACCGCCTCGAAGTCGCTCACCGTCTGGCCGGCCAGCGAGCGCAGGCACTCCTCGAGGTAGTCCTCGACGTCGTAGATCGGGACCACCACGCTGATCCTCGGCGCAGACACGCGACGAGATTCTGACGATCGGGGACAATCGCCCCATGGGCGAAGTGAAGATCGACTGGGGCGCTGCGTCGGTGGACGGCGGCCGGCTCACCGTGCCGCTGGCGGGCGAGCTGCCGGACGGCTTCAAGGCGCGGCTGACCCGTGTCGTCGAGCGGCTCGACCGGGGCGGCAGCGCCTGGGGCGAGATCAAGGTCGGCAAGGCGAAGCTGCGCGTCGACGCCGTCGCCGCCGGGTCCGAGCGCGACCTGCGTCACTTCCTCGAGGCCGCGGTGCTCCAGGCGAGCGCGGACGCGGACGACGAGGACGACGACGAGGCCGCGGGCGACGGGCGTTCCGAGGAGGACCAGGCGCTGACCGACGCGTTCCGCGCGTTCGCCGAGGACGGGGACGCCTAGGACTTCTTGCCGTCGACCGCGCGCTGGAGCTGGGCCTTGTTCATGCGCGAGCGGCCCTCGATGTTCAGGTCCTTCGCCTCGTTGTAGAGCTGGTCGCGGGTGCGGCCCTTCGGGCGGTCGGTGCCCGAGCGCTGGCCGCCGCGCCGTGAGGACGACATGTCCTGCGTCGACGTGCGCGAGCGCTGGCGCGACTCCCCGGAGCGGGCGCGCTCCTTGTTGACCGTGCGCGCGGCGATCTCCTCGGCGCGCGACTCGGAGGCTCCGCGGTCCTTGGCGCTGTCCTTGATGTGCTCGTACTGGCGGGCCCTCTTGGTGCCCTTCTTGACTCCGCGGGGTGGCATGTGTCTGGCCTACCCGGTCGCGGGGTAGCGGAGTCGTCATGCGGCTGCTCGGAGTCTGGCTGACGTGGTGGCTGATCCTCGCCGCGCTCTACCTGCTCATCGACGACAGCGTGCTCGTGCCGGAGCTCGTCGTGGGCGTGTTCGCGGCCGCCGTCGGCGCGACCGGGGCGACGCTGGTGCACCGCGAGCGTCGGGTGCTCCTGCGCGGCGAGCTGCGCTGGCTGTGGCCGGTGCCGCGCGTGCTCGCCGGTCTCGTCGGCGACCTGTGGCCGCTCGCGCGCGTGCTCGTCCAGCGCGGGCTGCTGCGGCGCGGCGGCGCCGGCGTCACGTTCGAGGTGCCGTTCGACGCGACCGGGGACGGGCCGCACGACACCGCGCGCCGGGCCGCGACCGAGGCGCTCGGCTCGCTGGCGCCGAACACGATCGTGGTGCGGATCGACACCGACCGCGGCGTCCTCGTCGCGCACCAGCTCGCGCCGAGCGACGACCCCGCCCGCCGGGCGAGCCCGCTGTGAACGTCTGGCTGTGGGCGGCGGCGGTGCTGACGGTCCCGCTCGCGGTGCTGGCGATCGTGGGGATCCGGCGGCCGCTGCTCGAGGGCGTCGTGGCGCTCGAGGCGGCCGGGATCGACGCCACGCTCGTCCTGCTCCTGCTCGCCGAGGGCACGCGCCGCCAGGCGTTCGCCGACCTGGCGATCGTGCTCGCCGCGATGTCCTTCGCCGGCAGCATCGCGTTCGTGCGCTTCGTGGAGCGGCTGCGCTGATGCGCGACGCGATCTCCTCGGCGCTGCTCATCGCCGGCGTCGCGGTCGAGCTGCTCGCGTGCTCGGGCGTGCTGCTCATGCGCGACGCGCTCGACCGCTTGCATTACGCCGGCGCGGGCACGCTCGCCGCGCTGCTGCTCGCCGCCGCCGTGCTGGTCCGCGACTCGTTCTCGCTGATCGGCGACAAGGCGATCCTGCTCGCGGCCTTCGTGCTAGTGAGCGCGCCGGTGCTCACGCACTTCACCGCGCAGGCCATCGACCGCGAGTCGCGGCGATGAGCGCCCTGCACACGGTCGCCCTGTTGGCTGTGGCCGTCACGGCGACGGCGACGGTGCTCGTCCGCGAGCCGCCGCGCCAGCTCGTGGTGGCCGGCTTCTTCGGCCTGGCGCTCGCCGTGCTGTTCATGGTGCTCGGCGCGCCGGACGTGGCGCTGTCGCAGATCGGGGTGTCGACGGTCGCGGTGCCGGTCATGGGGCTGCTGACGCTGGCGCGCATGGCCCGGCGCGAGGACGAGGAGGACGAGTGAGGCGCGCGCTCGGGCTCCTGGCGCTCGCCGCCCTCGGCGCGCTCCTGGTGTGGGCGGTCACGGGGCTGGCCGACTTCGGGCACCCGCGCGGTCCCTACGCGACCGCGGGCGTCGACCTGATGCTGAAGGAGCGGCACGTGGACAACACGGTCGTCGGCGTCACGTTCGACCTGCGCGGGATCGACACGCTGGGGGAGGAGCTGATCCTGTTCTGCGCCGCGCTCGGAGCGACGCTGCTGCTGCGCAGCCAGCGCGGCGAGGGCCGTGCCGAGGAGGCGGCGGAGCGGTCGGAGGCGGAGCGCCCGCGGATCCCGCCGTCGCTGCGCGCGGCCGGCGCGTACCTCGTCGGCCCGACGCTGATGCTCGCCGTGTACGCCATCGCCCACGGCTACCTCACGCCGGGCGGCGGCTTCCAGGGCGGCGTGATCGCCGCCGCGGCGCTGCTGCTGGTGTACGCCGCCGGCCAGCTCGTCGCGATCGAGCGGGTGCGGCCCGTGGCGCTCGTCGAGCTCGCCGAGGCGGTCGGCGCCGCCGCGTACGTGCTCGTGGCGATCGGCGGCATCGTGTTCGCCGCCGTCGCGATGGGCAACTTCCTCGGCTTCGGCACCGAGGGGTCGCTGATCTCGGGCGGCACCATCCCGGTGCTCAACGCGGCGGTGGGCGTGGAGGTCACCGGCGCGCTGACGCTGATCCTCACCGAGTTCCTCGACCAGGCGCGCCTGCGCCACTCGCGCTCGTGAGCGTGCTGCCGTACGTCGTCGCCGCGTGGCTGCTCCTCGTGGGCGTCTACGGCGCGATCACCAGCCACCACCTCGTGCACCTGGTGATCTGCCTGGCCGTCGCGCAGTCGTCGACCTACGTGCTGCTGCTCGCGATCGGCTACCGCACCGGCGGCCGCGCGCCGATCTTCTCCGACCTGCCGCCCGGGACCCCCGTGGTCGACCCTGTCGTGCAGGCGCTGACGCTGACCGATGTGGTGGTGGAGGCGACCGTGAGCGCGGTGCTCTTCGCGCTCGCGCTCCAGGCGCACCGGCGCTTCGGTACCGCGGACCCGGACCGCATCGGCACGCTCCGGGGCTGACCGGGTGACCATCGCCGCGCTCTCCATGCTCGTGCCGATGGCGGTCGCCTGCGCGATGGCCGGCGCCTCGGCGTTCACGGACCGGCACCAGGGCGTCGTGGCCGTCGCCGGCGCCGTGGCCGCGCTCGGGCTGACCATCGCGCTGCTCGCGCGGCAGGACACGCGCCTGCTCGTGTGGTTCGGGGGCTGGGAGCCGCGGAAGGGCGTGGCCGTCGGCGTCGGCTTCGCGATCGACGGGCTCGGCGCCGGCCTCGCGGCCTTCGTCGGCGCGCTCGGCGTCGTGTCGCTCGTGCTCGCCGCGCGGCTGATCCGCGTGGAGGGCGCGACGTTCCATGCGCTGATGCTCGTGTTCGTCGCCGCGATGATCGGCTTCTGCCTGACCGGCGACCTGTTCAACCTGTTCGTCTTCTTCGAGCTGATGAGCGTCTCCGCGTACGTGCTCGTCGGCTACGAGGTGCGGCGCCGGGCGGCGCTCGAGGGCGCGCTCACGTTCGCGGTCACGAACACCGTCGGCTCGATCCTGCTGCTGCTCGGCGTGACGCTGCTGTACGGGCGCACCGGCGCGCTCAACCTCGCGCAGATCGGGCGCACGCTGACCGAGCAGCCGGCCGACGGGCTCGTCGTCGTCGCGTTCGCGCTGATCGCGTGCGGGCTGTTCGTGAAGGCGGCGGTCGTCCCGTTCCACATGTGGACCGCGGACGCCTACGCGGTCGCGCCGACGCCGGTCTGCATCCTGCTCGCCGGCGCGTTCTCCGAGCTGGGCCTGTACGGGATCGCCCGCGTGTACTGGACGGTCTTCGACGGGCCGCTGGGCGCGCACGCCGACGCTCTGCGCGCGATCCTCGTCGTGGCCGGGGTGCTCACCGGGCTCCTCGGCGCCGTGCTGTGCGCGGCGCAGCACCACCTCAAGCGGATGCTCGCGTACGCCACGATCGCCCAGGTCGGGCTGTTCCTGGTCGGGCTCGGCCTGCTGTCGGCGGACGGCCTGGCGGGCAGCGCCGTGTGGGTCGTCGCCGACGGCCTTGTCAAGGCGGCGCTGTTCGGGTGCGTGGCGATCGTCCAGCACCGCTGCGGCGACATCGAGGAGCGCGACCTGCACGGCCGTGCGCGGGACCTGCGCCCGCTCGGCGTCGTGTTCGTGCTGGGCGCGCTGATCATCGCCTCCCTGCCGCTGAACGGGTCCTTCCTCGGCCGCGCGCTGGTCGAGGACGCGGCGCTCAAGGCGCCGGGCTACGCGTGGGTGCCGACCGTGCTGCTCGTCGTCACCGGCCTGGTCGGCGGCACGCTGCTGCGCGCGGCGGCGCGGGTGTTCTGGGGCGCCGGAGCCGTCGCGCCGCGCGACCCCGCCGGGGAGCCGGAGGAGGAGGAGACCGGGGACCGCGAGGGGTCGGCGTCGCTGCTGTGGATCGCTCCGGTCGTGATGATCGTCGCCGCCGTCGCGTGGGGGCTGGTGCCGGGGCTGGCCGACGCGGCCGGCCGCGCGGCGGCCGCGTTCGTGGACTCCCACGGCTACGCGGCCGCCGTGCTCGACGGCCGGACGCTGCCCGTGCACGCCCCCGAGATCCCCGCACCCGGCCTCACCGCGTACCTGTACGCGGCGGGCTCGCTCGCGCTCGCGGGGGCCGTGGCCGCCGTCGCGCTCGCGCGCGTGCCCGCGCTGCCCGCGCCGCTCGGCCGCGCGGTCGACGCGCTGCGCCGCATCCACAGCGGCCGCCCGGGCGACTACGTGGCCTGGACCGTCGGCGGCGCCGCCACGCTGGGCGGCGTGTTCGCGCTCACGCTGCTCTGATCAGGCGCTGTCGACCCGCTGGTTCGCCGTGCCCTCGCCCGTGCCGCTCCGCGGCACGCCGGTCGGCTCGGGGTGGGGCCTGCGGAACGACATGGCCGAGCCCAGCGACACGAAGAGCAACAGGCCGCCCGCGACGACGACCCAGATCAGCCCGCCCCACACGCCCGTGAAGATGAACAGCACGACCGCGATGGCGAGGAAGACGGCGCCGACGAGATATCCCATGAGCCGGGTCGTACCCACGCGCTCAGCCGTGTATCCGCGGGTCCGGCCCTGGGTAGCCCAGGGTTAACGCACCCGAGAACGGAGGTCGCAATGGCGGACAAGAAGGCACGCGACGTGATGAGCGCCGATGTCGAGTGCATCGGCGAGGACGAGACTGTCCTGGACGCCGCGCGCAAGCTCAAGGAGCTCGACGTGGGCGGCATGCCGATCTGCGGCCAGGACGATCGCCTCAAGGGCATGCTCACCGACCGCGACATCGTCGTGAAGGTGCTGGCCGAGGGCAAGGACCCGGCGTCGACGAAGGCCGGCGAGCTCGGCCAGGGCGACGGCGAGACCGTGACGATCGGCGCCGACGACTCGATCGACGAGGCGCTGCACACGATGACCACGCACAAGGTCCGGCGCCTGCCGGTCATCGACGGCGACCAGCTCGTCGGCGTGGTCAGCCAGGCCGACCTGGCGACGCACATCGACGAGGAGCGCGTGGGCGAGCTCGTCGAGGCGATCTCCGCGGCGCCGTAGCGCCCGGATGGACGCCAGCCCCCTTCGTCCCGGAGAGCAACAGCCTGAAGACGGTGCGGGAGGCCGCGGCCGAGTGCCGCGGCTGCCCGCTCCACGAGAAGGCGACGCAGACCGTCTTCGGCGAGGGGCCGCGGCGCGCCCGCCTGATGATGGTCGGCGAGATGCCCGGCGACCGGGAGGATCGGGCCGGCCACGTGTTCGTCGGCCCGGCGGGGCGCGAGCTCGACGCCGCGCTCGAGCGGGCGGGCATCCCTCGCTCCGACGCGTACGTGACAAACGTCGTCAAGCACTTCAAGTTCCGCGAGCGCGGTAAGCGGCGGATCCACGACACGCCGAAGAAGGGCGAGGTCGACGCGTGCCTGCCATGGCTGCGCGAGGAGCTGCGCCTCGTGCGGCCGCAGGTGCTCGTGTTCCTCGGCGCGACGGCGGCCAAGGCGCTGCTGGGCTCGTCGTTCCGGCTGACCCGCTGCCGCGGGCGGCCGCTCGAGTCCGACCTCGCGCCGTGCGTGATGGCCACGATCCACCCGGCGGCCATCCTGCGGGCCCCGGACGGCGAGGCGCGCCAGGCCGAGCGCGAGGCGTTCACCCACGACCTCGAGGCGGTCGCCGCGCACCTCTGACGGGGCGGCGTGTGGCTCCGGACCGGAGGCCGGCCGCGGCGAGGGAGCATTTCGTCTCAAACGGCGACGCGTGGCGCCGCGATTGCGACGAAATGCTCGCTATAGGTGCTTAACGTCGCAATCGTCGCTACGGCCCGTCGCGATTGCGACGAAATGCTCCCTCGCCGGCGCCGCCTCCTCGCGTCCCTGACCCAGCGCAGTTGACGTCCCTCAGCCGCGAGCGGAGCGCTCCGGCCAGCGGCCCGGAGACGTGCGACTGACCGAGGAGGCGCGCGAATCGTGCTGGCGCGCGCGAGCACGGCCTGCGGAGCTGGCTGCGCATGCTCGACGGTGGTTACGTCGCGCTCGCGTTCGCGTACGCGGCCGTGAGCGTGATGGCAGGCTTCACGGCCATGGCGCTGCCGTGGATGCTCGAGAGCCAGCAGCTCGGCGGGGAGTGCCGGCCGGCGCTCGGAGCGCCGAGCGTCGCGCTGAGCCTCGCGGCTGTCTGGCTGGGACCGGCGGTGCGCTGATGCGCACGCTCCATGCGGCGCTCGGCAGCCTGCTCTTCCTGGTGGCCGCCCCCGGCGTGATGGCCGGGGCCGTGCCGTGGCTGCTGACGGGCTGGGACGCGGCGGACCGGCCGGCGATCGCGTTCTGGGCGGGCGTCGCGCTCGTCGTGGCGGGCGTCGTCGCGCTCGTCCAGGCGTTCGCGCGGTTCGTGCTCGAGGGCCGCGGGACCCCGGCGCCAATCGCGCCGACCGACCGGCTCGTCGTGGGCGGGCAGTACCGCTACGTGCGCAACCCGATGTACGTGGCGGTCACCGCGACGATCGCCGGTCAGGCGCTGCTGCTCGGCCGCTGGGCGCTGCTGCTGTGGGCGGCGCTGTTCTGGGCCGTCACGGCGACGTTCGTGCGCGTCTACGAGGAGCCGACGCTCGCCGCCCGCTACGGCGCGCAGTACGAGTCATACCGTCGCGCCGTGCCCGCCTGGCTCCCGCGGCTGCGCCCGTGGCGCGGCGACCGCTGATCCCTTCAGCGCCAGGCGAACGGGTCGTCGGCGGTCGTCTCGACGCCAGGGTCTTCCACGTCCTCGACGACAGGGTCGATGGGCGTCTCGACGACCGTCCCAGTGCCGACGCCGGAGCCCTGCGCGGGCACGATGACGGGCGTCACGACCGGCGCCACGGGCGCGGCCGCGGTCTCCCACTTCTGCCAGCCGTCGAGCCACTTGTGCTGAAGCGCGAACGTGACGCCGGCGCCGACGACGAACTCGATCGCCGCGGCGATCTGCGCTGCGGTCGACGCCTCGTCCAGGTGCAGGCCCGGGAAGTTCTGGCCCAGCCAAGTGGCGGCGGAGCCGGCGGCGAGGGCGATGACGGGGCCGAGGAAGGCGACGACCCGGTTGAGCGGGAACGGCGCGGATGCGGATGCGGGTGCGGGTGTAGTGCTCATGGCACCTCCGGTCGTCGGCTGACGGACGCGACCGTACACCCGATTCGGCCCCTCAGGGGCGAATCACCATTAACAGGATTCACCCAAAAAAAGGCTTGACTTGACGTCATCAGCCTGCCTAGGGTTGGCAGCAGTTCGACGGCACCGAGCCGGCGCAGCAGGCAAGACTGAAGTCCGCGGCGATGGGCAGCGCCGCTGCGGTCTGCTGTTCGCCTGTGCGGCCCTCGTTACCGCCTGACGCCCGAGCGGATCCCGAGAGGAAGGATGGCCGATGCCAGCCAGCCTGACGTACCCCGGCGTCTACATCGAGGAGGTGCCGAGCGCCGTACGGACGATCGTGGGGGTGCCGACGGCGATCGCGGCGTTCGTGGGCTCGGCGGCGCGCGGCCCGACCGACGCACCGGCCCACCTCACCAGCTGGGCGGACTTCCAGCGCAGCTTCGGCGGCCTCACGGCCGACGGCGCGCTGGGCTACGCGGTGTTCCAGTACTTCCAGAACGGCGGCGGCGAGGCGGAGGTCGTCCGGCTCACCGGCGCCGGAGCCGAGGCCTCCACGCTCGACCTCGGGGGTGGCTCGGAGCTGACGGCCTCGAGCGCCGGAACGTGGGGCGACGGCCTGCGGGCACGGGTGGACTATGGGCCCGTCGACGACGGCGAGACGTACAACCTAACGGTCCGCGACACCGCGACGGGCGCCACCGAGCGCTTCACCGGCATCACGACGTCCGCGGGCAGCGCGCGGCCCGTCGACAAGGTGCTGCGCAGCTCCGCGCTCGTCAGCTCGACCGGCGACAACACGGTGCGGCCGGCGGCGAGCGCCGACCCCGCGCCGGGCAAGGACCCGTTCGCCGACCCGGTCGGCGGCGCTCCCGCGACGTACGTGCAGGCGTCCGGCGGCGCGGCCGGCGCCGACCTGACGGCCGGCGACTACACGGGCAGCGAGGCGGACAAGACCGGGCTCTACCAGCTGCTCAAGACCGACATCTTCAACATGCTCGTGCTGGCGCCACAGACGGTCGGCGGCGCCGTGCCCGACGGCGTGGCGGCGACCGCGCTGGAGCTGTGCGTGGACCGCCGCGCGATCCTGCTGGTCGATCCCCCGGCGGCGTGGGACAGCGTCGCCAATGCCGCGACCGGCGCGCCCAATCACCCGCTGCTGGGCGACAGCGCGAGGAACGCGGCGATCTACTTCCCGAACGTCCTCTTCGCCGACCCGCTCGACAACGGCGTGCCGAAGGCGTTCCCGCCGTCCGGAGCCCTGGCCGGCGTGATCGCCCGCACCGACGGCCAGCGCGGCGTGTGGAAGGCGCCGGCCGGCACCGACGCGTCGTTCAGCGGCGCGGTCGGGCCGAGCCTGGAGATGAACGACCTCGAGAACGGCCGCCTGAACCCGATCGGCGTCAACTGCATCCGCCGCTTCCCGCTCATCGGCACGGTGAGCTGGGGCGCGCGGACAATGCGCGGCGCGGACTCGCTCGCCGACCAGTGGAAGTACCTGCCGGTCCGGCGCACGGCGCTCTTCATCGAGGAGTCGCTCTTCCGCGGGACCAAGTGGGTGGTGTTCGAGCCCAACGACGAGCCGCTGTGGGCGTCGGTCCGGCTCAACGTCGGCGCGTTCATGAACTCGCTCTTCCGGCAGGGCGCGTTCGCCGGCAGCACGCCGCGTGATGCCTACCTGGTGCAGTGCGACAAGGACAACAACCCGCAGGCGGAGGTCGACAAGGGGGTCCTGCACATCCTCGTCGGGTTCGCTCCGCTCAAGCCGGCCGAGTTCGTCGTCATCGAGATCGAGCAGCTGGCCGGCCAGCTGCAGGTCTGAGAGGAGCCTGGATGCCGCCTTTCACCGTCAACTCCGGTCGCCTCGACCCGTACAAGAACTTCAAGTTCCGCGTCAAGTGGGACAACCACTACGTCGCCGGCATCAGCAAGGTCGGCGCGCTCAAGCGCACGACGGAGGTCGTCCGTCACCGCGAGGGCGGCGACGAGTCGAGCAGCCGCAAGTCGCCCGGCCGCACCGAGTACGACCCGATCACGCTCGAGCGCGGCGTGACGCACGACGTCGACTTCGAGGCGTGGGCGAACAAGGTGTGGGACTACACCAACGCGCAGGCACAGGTGCCCGACCAGGAGGTGTCGCTCGCGGACTTCCGCAAGAACCTCGTGATCGACGTGTTCAACGAGGCCGGCCAGAAGGTCCTGTCCTACCTCGTGTTCCGTGCCTGGGTCTCGGAGTACCAGGCGCTGCCGGACCTGGACGCGAACGCCAACGCGATCGCGATCCAGCACATCCGGCTGGAGAACGAGGGCTGGGTGCGGGACACGACCGTCGTCGAGGTGCCGGAGCCCCGCTTCAACGACCCGGTGGCGTAGGCCGCGGCTGGAGCGATGACGGCGCGGCCGCTGACGGCCGAGGAGGTCCTCTCCGCATGGGAGCGCGGGAGAGCGCTCTCGCCGGCGGCGCGTGCGCTCGCGCTCGCGGCGCTCGGAACCGGCGAGCCCGAGGACGCGCTGGCCGGTCTGCCCGTCGGAGACCTCGACGCTCGTCTGCTCGACGCCCGCGAGCGCACGTTCGGCGCCTGGGTGGAGGCGGTCGCGAGCTGCCCCGAGTGCGCCGCCGACCTCGAGGTGCGCTTCCGCGTGGCCGACGTGCGCGTGGAGCCGCCGGACGACGGCGCCGGGCCCCTGAGCGTCACGGCCGGTGGGCGCTCGCTGGTCTTCCGGCTGCCGCGGGCCGGCGACCTCGTCCGCTTGGGCGGCACGGACCCGCGGCGGGCGCTGCTCGACCTCTGCCTGATCGACGGTCCCGCCGCCCTCGGCGAGGACGACGTCCGCGCCGTCGCCGACGCGATGGCCCTCGCCGACCCGCAGGCCGACGTGCGCCTCGCGGTCACGTGCGAGGCGTGCGCGCACGCGTTCGAGGCGCCGTTCGACATCGGCGGCTACCTGTGGAACGAGATCGAGGCCCGCGCCCTGCGGCTGCTCGGCGACGTCCACGCGCTCGCCCGGGCGTACGGCTGGAGCGAGCGCGAGGTGCTGGCGCTGAGCGACGAGCGCCGCGGCTTCTACCTGGAGGCGGTGAGCGGGTGAGCGACTTCCTCGGCCGGCTCGCCGCCCGCGCCATGGGGACGGCGCCCGCCGTCCGGCCGCGCCCGCGTGCCCTGTTCGAGCCGGAGGCGATCGCGGGCGGGCAGCCGCTCGAGGTCGACGAGGAGCGCGAGGCACCACCTGCCCCGCGTGCGCGGCAGGCCGTGACGCCCGAGGCGTCGCCGACGACCACGCGCGCGCCGGCGGCGCCGCCGCCGGCCGCCGAGGCCGACGCGCCGACCGCGCCGAGCGCGCCGCGGGCGCGTCCAGAGGCGCCCGCCGCCGAGCGGATGGCGCAGGCGCCGCGGCGCGAGGAACCGCCCGTGCCGCGCCCGCGGCCTGTCGCCGACGCTGCGCAGACGCGCCCCGTCGTGATCGACCACACGCGCGAGGTCGTCGCGGCCGTGCCGCCCCCGCCGCCGCCGGCGGGCGAGCCTGCGCCGCCGCCCGCACGGGCGTTGGCCGCGCGGCGCCCGCCTGAGGAGCCCGCCGAGACGCCCGCGCCGCCGCTGCCGCCGTCCCCGAGCCCGCCGCTGCGCAGCCAGGCGCTCGCGCGGGCGCGCAGCCTGGCGCCGCCTCCCGCGCCCGGACCGCGCGCCGGCGCCACGCCGGTGCCCGACGCGTCGCCGTCGGCGGCATCCAAGCCAGTCGTGGAGGTGACGATCGGCCGCCTCGAAGTCCGGGCCGCCACGACGGGCGAGCCCGCGCGGCCGGCGCCCGCGCCGCAGCGCGCCGACCCGCTCAGCCTCGATCGCTACGTACGCGAGCGCGCGCGGGGGGCCCGCCCGTGAGCAACCCGCTCGCCATCGCCGCCGTCACGGCCACGCTGCGCAACCTGCTCTTCCAGGGCGTCAGCGGCGTGCTCGCCGGCACGCAGGTGACCGCGCGCCCGCCGGATCGCGCGCGGGCCGACATCACCGGCAACCAGCTCAACGTCTTTCTCTACCGCACCTCGATCGACGCGGCGTGGCGCAACCAGCCGCTCCCGACGCAGGCCGGGCCGTTCGAGGACGGCTACCCACCGCTCCCGCTCACCTTGCACTACCTGCTCACCGCGTACGCGGACGGCGACGACGAGGTGCTCGGCAACCAGATCATCGGGCGGGCGATGAGCGTGCTGCACGACCGGCCGGTGCTCGACCCGGCGGCGATCCAGACGGCGGTCCCGGGCAACGACCTGCACTTGCAGTTCGAGCGCGTCCGGCTGACCAACGCCCACCTGACCGAGGACGAGCTGTTCCGGCTCTGGACCGCGTTCCAGACCGAGTATCGCCTGTCGGTCGTCTACGAGGCGTCGGTCGTGCTGATCGAGAGCACGCGATCGGCGGGCGCCGCGCTCCCGGTGCTCCAGCACGGGCCGGGCGGTCGCGGCCCGGTCAGCCAGGCGGACACCGAATCGCCGTTCCCCGCCCTCGAAGGCGCGGAGCTCCCGGACCAGCGGCCAGTGATCCTCCCCGGCGACGTGCTGCGGCTCGTCGGCACCAAGCTGACCGGCGCGAGCGTGTCGGTGCGGTTCGGGCACCGGCTCCTGGCCACACCTGTGACCGTCGGGCCGGCGCAGATCGTGTCGGCCACCGACACCGAGGTTCGCGTGACCGTTCCCGCGGGCCTGCCGGCCGGCTTCGTCACCGTCGCTGTCCTCGTCACGGACGCGGGCGGCGAGGTCATGGCCTCGAACGAGCTCGCGCTCGCACTCGCGCCGGCGATCGCGAACGCGCCCGTGGCCGCCGCCCGGGACGCCGGCGGCGTGGCGACGATCGCTCTGGACTGCGCCCCGGACGTGCTGCCCGAGCAGGACGTGTGGCTGATCCTCGGCTCACGGCAGGTCCACGCCGCCGCGCGCACCACGTCCGCCGCGACGCTCTCGTTCGCGGTTGCCATCGACGCCGGGACCTATCGCCTGCGCCTGCGGGTCGACGGCGTCGACAGCGTGCTCATCGACTACGCCGCGACGCCGCCGGCGTTCCGCGCCGACCAGAGGGTGGACGTGACGTGAGCGCGACCGACGCCCAGCGCGCGAGCAGCGACCGGTACCTCGGCCTGGCGCTCGAGTGGCTGCGGCTCACGCTCGAGCATGTCGGCTCCCGCCGTGCCGGCGCGCCGGCGCTCACGCCTCCGGACCAGGCGGCGAGCGCCTCGCGGCTGCGACGGCGCCGGCTCATGCCGGAGACCGGCCGCCTACAGCTGCCGCCCGGCGACATGACCGCCGAGATCCGGCGACTCGGCGACGAGGTGCGCCGGGCCGCCGGCGCCGAGCCGCGGCCGCTGTTCGTGGACCTCGCGGACCGCTTCGAGCTGCGGCCGTTCGAGGTCAAGGTGCTGCTGCTGTGCGCGGGGATCGAGCTCGACCCGTACATCGGCGAGCTGTGCGGCCGCGCTCACGGCGACGCGCGTCTCAGCCACCCCACGTTCGCGCTTGCCTTCAGCGTGTTCGCCGATCCCGACTGGGCGGCGATCTCGCCGCGCCGCCCGTTGCGCTACTGGGGTCTCATCGAGATCAACCAGCCGCCAGGGCAGCCGCTGACCACGAGCCCGCTGCGCGCGGACGAGCGCGCCGTCAACTACGTCAAGGGCTCGGTCGACGAGCTCGACGATCGCCTGGAGCCGCTCATCTCGGAACAGCCGCCGGTGACGCTGGACGCGCTGCCGCCGTCGCAGCGCGCGGTCGCCGACCGGCTGCGACCGCACCTGCGCGCCGAGGACGGCGCGGCGGCGGTGGTGCAGCTCCTCGGCAGCGACGCGCCGAGCAAGCGCCTGGTGGCGGCCGCCGCCGCGACGGCCGAGCAGCGCAGGCTGTACAGCCTCGCGGTCGACGCCCTGCCGAGCGACCCCGCCCAGCTCGACAGCGTCGCGCGACTGTGGCGCCGCGAGCGGGCGCTGGGCGGCCCCGCGCTGTACCTCGACGCGCTCGAGGCCGAGCTGACCGGCGCCCACGGCGCCGGCGCCGCGCTCGCGCGCTTCCTCGGCCGCGCCGGCGGCGAGGCGCTGCTCGACGTGCGGGAGCCGTGGCCGGGCCTCGACCAGCCGAGCGTGTCGATGGACGTCGGCCGCCCGACCGGCGAGGAGCAGCGGGACGCCTGGGAGCGCGCGCTGGGGCCGGGCTCGGAGTCGGCGGCCGGAGCGCTCTCCTCCCAGTTCGACCTGCACGCCGGCGCGATCGCGCGGATCGCGAGCGGGGTGCGCGACGCGCCGAGCGACGAGCTCCGCGACCGCGCGTGGGACGCCTGCCTCAGCGCGACGCGCACGCGCCTGGACGCGCTGGCCCAGCGCGTGGAGCCGAAGGCGACGTTCGACGACATCGTCCTCCCGGACGAGGAGCTGGCGCTGCTGCACCGGATCGCCGAGCAGGTCGGCGAGCGCGACACGGTCTACGGCCGCTGGGGGTTCGGGCGCCGCATGAGCCGCGGCTTCGGCATCAACGCGCTGTTCGCCGGGCCGAGCGGCACCGGCAAGACGATGGCCGCCGAGGTCATCGCCCACCACCTGCGGCTGAACCTCTACCGGATCGACCTGTCGGCGGTGGTCAACAAGTACATAGGCGAGACGGAGAAGAACCTGCGCCGGGTGTTCGACGCCGCCGAGGAGGGGTCCGCGCTGCTCTTCTTCGACGAGGCGGACGCGCTGTTCGGCAAGCGCAGCGAGGTCAAGGACAGCCACGACCGCTACGCGAACATCGAGATCAACTACCTGCTACAGCGCATGGAGGGCTACCGCGGGCTGGCGATCCTCGCGACCAACATGCGCAGCGCGCTGGACACCGCGTTCATGCGGCGGCTGCGCTTCGTGGTCAACTTCCCGTTCCCGGAGATTCCCCAGCGGCGCGAGCTGTGGGAGCGCGCGTTCCCCGCCGAGACGCCCACCGGCGCGCTCGACTTCGACCGCCTCGCGCGCCTGCCGGCGACCGGCGGGATGGTGCACAACATCGCGCTCAACGCGGCGTTCACGGCCGCCAGGGATGACGGCGAGGTGACGATGCCGCTGGTCCTCGACGCGGCCAAGACCGAGTTCCGCAAGCTCGAGATGCCGGTGCCCGAGTCCAGCTTCGCGTGGGAGCAGCCCGTGGGGACGGCGCGGTGAGGGTCCGCGTGCACGTGGAGCGGCTCGTGCTCGACGCGCCGGTGGCCGCGGGCGACGCGCGCGCGGTGCGGGCGGCGCTGGAGCGGGAGGCAGCCCGCGCCCTGGCCGAGCACGCCGGGCTCGCGGCGCCGCGGCCGGGTGCGTACGATCGTGCGCCCGCGCCGGGGGTGATCTTGGCAGCATCGCCGCGCGCGACCGGCCGGGTCGTCGGCCGCTCCGTGGCTGCCGCCGTGGGCGGGGCGATCGGAGGGCGGCCGTGAGCGCGGGGGCCATGCTCCAAGCCGCGCCCGCGGGCCGCTGCGCGTGCGGCAAGCCGATCGTCAAGAACGGCATGTGCGAGGACTGCGCGCGCCGGCGCGGCCTCCTTCAGCGGACGGCGATCGACGCGCGCGCGGGCGGCGTCGCGCCGGCCTCCGTGCACGAGACGCTGGGAGGCGCGGGCGCGCCGCTGGCGCCGCGGGTCCGCGCGTCCATGGAGCCGCTGTTCGGGCGCGACTTCAGCTCGGTGCGCGTGCACACCGGCCCGGACGCCGAGCGCTCCGCGGCTGCCGTGGGCGCCGACGCCTACACCGTCGGGTCGAACGTCGTGTTCGGCCGCGACCGCTACCGCCCCGAACGCGTGCAGGGCCGGGCCCTGCTGGCGCACGAGCTCGCGCACGTCGTCCAGCAGGACGGCGCGCGGAGCGCCGGGCCGATCGACGTGCAGCCCGCCGGCACGCGCCTGGAGGGCGAGGCGGACCGTGCGGCCGCCCGGGCCGCGGCGGGCGCGCCCCCAGGGCCGATCAGCCGGGGCGCGCCGCCCGGCGTGCAGCGCGGCCAGGCCGGCGGGTGCGTCGTGCCATCGAAGACCGACGGGCAGGTCGGCGAGGACGTGCACAAGGTCATCCAGGGCTGGTGCGCCTCGCAGCACGCGCCGTGCCGGGGTGAGGAGCCGATCCCGGGCGGCGGCGAGGCTGGCGGCACCGGCGAGGCCGATCTCTTCTACGAGCCGCCGAAGTCACGCGAGACCGAGATCGGCGAGATCAAGCCGATCACGCAGCAGTTCAGTTCCGCGCCGTGGGAGCAGCTCGAGAACTACATCCAGGCCTACAAGGTGTACTCCACCGGTCGGGACGTCAAGGCGATGTACTCGTGGCTGCCCGGCCCGCCGAACGGGATGTATCCGTTCCCGTCGCCCACGAGCAAGCAGTTCCTGAACTGCTCGGCGTCCAACGACGGCGTGTACTTCTACTGGTGCACGAAGACCAAGCGGCGCCGCAACAAGCCCGAGCGGGTCGAGATCTCCGACGAGCTCCGCAAGGACCTCAAGAACAAGCTCAAGAAGATCCGCGACGACTGGAAGACCAAGCAGGGAGACCCGCAGAAGGACCCCGGCGAGGGCCCGCATGCGCCGCCGATCCCGCCGATCATCCCGGGCCCGGGCGAGCCGCCCGGTCCCGAGGCGCCCATCGACGAGCCGCCGAAGGGCAAGCCGGACGTGGGCGAGCCGGACGTGGGCGAGCCGTCGCGGCCGGGGCGCCCGTCGCGGCCGGGGCGCCCGTCTCAGCCATCACTGAGCGCCCGCGACATCGCCAAGCTCCTGCTCCTCGTGGCCGCAGTCGCGATCGTGGCGTTCTTCGGCGGCGCCCTGCTGGGGGGCTTGGCTGCGCTCGGCCGCTTCCTGCTGGCGGCGGGCGCCGCGCTCGCGGCGCTGTTCTTCGGAACCGGGGCAGCAACGGCCGGCGGCGGTGGGGGCGGTACCGGCGGGACGGGCGCGCCCGGCGGCGCCGGTGGCGAGGCCGGTGAGGGCGGCGAGGGGGCCGGCGACGTGCCCGAAGCCAAGGGCACGGAGCCCGGCAAGGGCGGCACCGGAGAGAAGCCGGGCACCGGCGAGCACGGCGGCACGAGCGAGCACGCCGGCGCTCACCCAGGCCCGGGGCCGTCCAGCGGATCCGACGCCGGCGACGCGCTCGACGACATCGGCGAGGCCGGCGAAGGGCCCCCGCCGAAGCCGGAGGATGCTCACGAGGCCGCTAAGGATGGGCGCAAGGTCACGGACGCGGCCGCCAAGGGCGGCGGCGACCCCGCGAGCGACGAGGCCGCGCAGACCGCCAAGGACATCCAGGGCGACGTCGATGAGGCCGAGAAGCAGACCGGCGAGGCGAAGGGCAAGCAGGGCACCGGGACCGGCAAGGCGAAGCCCAAGCCCAAGGCCGAGCCCGGCGCGGGCGAGCGTGCCGGCGGCAAGGGCTCCGGGCAAGGGCTGCGCGACACGAGCCGGCAGCCGATCTCCATCCCGGCGGGCTACATCACCGACAAGACGGCCGAGGGCGACCAGTTCGAGGCGCCCGTGACGGTGCTGCGCGGAGAACGGCCGCGCGTCCGTATGAAGTTCACCGTCACTGCGGTCCAGGGCCGGGTGGTGACGCTCGCGCTGCGCGAGCCGTGGACGGTCACGCTGCGCGGCGGCCAGGTCATCGGGTCCGACGCGGGCGACGAGTACCAATGGACCCTCCCGCCGGAGCGCCGCCGGTGAGCGCCGTCGCCGCGCCGATCCCCGCCACCGCCGCGCGCGGCCGCTGCGCGTGCGGCAAGCCGATCGTCAGGAACGGCATGTGCGAGGACTGCGCCCGCGAGACCCGGCTCCAGCGCTCGGCGATCGACGCGCGCGAGGGCGGCGTCGCGCCGACGTCGGTGCACGCCGTGGTCGGCGGCGCCGGCGAGCCGCTGGCGCCACCCGTGCGGGCCTCGATGGAGCCGCTGTTCGGGCGCGACTTCAGCTCGGTGCGGGTGCACACCGGCCCGGACGCCGAGCGCTCGGCGGCTGCCGTCGGCGCCGACGCGTACACGGTCGGGTCGAACGTGGTGTTCGGCCGCGACCGCTACCGGCCGGAGCGCGTGCAGGGTCGCGCGCTGCTCGCGCACGAGCTCGCGCACGTCGTGCAGCAGGACGGCGCGCGCCGCCCACCCGGGACGATCGGCGTGCAGCCGGCCGGCACGCCCCTCGAGGGCGAGGCCGACCGCGCGGCCGCCCGCGCCGCCCGCGGCGCGCCGGCCGGCCCGATCACCCGCGGCGCGCCCGCCGCCGTCCAGCGCGGACAGGCGGGCAATTGCGTCATACCGGGCGTCGACGACAACGAGGTCGGCCGTCGGGCGCACAGGGTCATCCAGGACTGGTGCGGCTCGCAGTACGCGCCGTGTCGCGGCGAGGAGCCGATCCCGGGGACCGGCCCGGGAGGCGGCGTCGGCCGCGCCGACCTCTTCTACGAGGCCCCGAAGTCGCCGGAGACCGAGATCGGCGAGATCAAGCCGATCAGCCAGGCCGGGCAGGTCGACCCCCACGGGCAGCTCGAGAACTACATCCAGGGCTACAAGCGGCTCCACCCGACCCAGGACGTCAAGCGCATGTACGGCTGGACGCCCGCGGTGCCGCCGAACGGCATGTATCCGTTCTACCCGCCGCCGAACGGGGACCAGTGGCTCAACTGCTCGGCGCCCACGAACGGCGTCTATTTCTACTGGTGCACGAAGTCCAAGAAGGACAAGGACTACAAGCCCAAGCCGATCGACATCAGCGACGAGCTGTGGGAGCGAATCCGCGAGCGGATCAAGAAGATCCAGGACAAGTGGAAGGAGCCGCCGGTCCCGGTCCCGGACGACCGGCCGGACGTGCCCGACCAGCCCGGCGACCGGCCGCAGCCGGACAAGCCCGTGCCGCCGCCGATCCCGATCCCGGACAAGCCGACCGTGCCCGACCGGCCGACGGTGCCCGACAAGCCGACCGTGCCCGACCGGCCGACGGTGCCTGACAAGCCCACCGTCCCGGACCGGCCGACCGTGCCCGACAAGCCGAACGGCACGCCGCGGCCGGACAAGCCCAACGGCGTGCCGAAGCCGGAGAAGCCGAACGGCAAGCCCGAGCCCGACAAGCCGCGTCCGCGTCCGCCCGTCCGGCCGCCGCAGCCGCAACCTCAGCCGCAGGCGTTCCGGATCCCGGACTGGGTCTGGATCACGGTCATCGTGATCTGCGCGATCGCGCTCGCGATCCTCCTGCTGCCCGAGGAGATCGTGGCCGGCATCGTCGCGGGGCTCATCTGGCTCGGCCGGCTCATCATCGGCGCAGCCCCGGCCCTCGGCGCGCTGTTCGCGGGCCGCCCCGCCTTCGCTGCGGAGGGCGGCGGGGGAGGAACCGGCGGTCAAGGCGGCCAGGGTGGTCAGGGTGGTCAGGGTGGTCAGGGGCCTCCGGTCTCCGGCGACCCCGAGGGGACGAGCGTCGACAAGGCGATCGGCCAGCTCGAGGGCGCCGCGGGCCAGCCGCCGCCGGCCACGTCGCAGGAGGCCGCGAACCAGGCGGCTCAGGGCGCCAAGCAGATCACCGGCGTCGCCGCCGGCGGCAAGCCGGCCACCGATCCCCGCGCTGCCGAGATGCGCCAGGCGGCCAAGGACGCCGCACCGCGGGCGGATGCCGCGACGAAGGCCACGGCGCCCGGCGCGGGGCCCGGCGCGGGCGCCACCGGGCCGCGGCTCGGCCAGCCGGCGCCCGCCACCGAGAGCGACGTCGTGGCCGGCGACCCACCGCCCGGCACCAGGACGCAGTTCCCGATCACGATCCTCAGCGGACTGACCGCGGACACGCCGGTCGGGAGCGAGGTCGTGGCGACGGTGCGGATGGAGGTCGCGACGCGGTTCACGGTCGACGTGCACTTCCGCGTGACGTCGAAGGCGGGCGGCACCTTCAAGCTGCTCGTGACCCAGGGCTGGTACTCGAAGTCGCACGACCTCGGCACCGCCGCCGGGATGACCTACACCTACTCGTTCGGGCGCCAGAAGTGAGCTGACATGGGCGCCTGGTACCACTCACTCCAGCTGCGAGGAGCGACCCGCGAGGAGGCCGTCAGGGCGGCGGAGACCATCGCGGACCGCTTCGGGGCCGGGCCGCCGGCCGGCGGCTGGACGCCGGTGTTCCCGGAGGAGATCTACGACGCCCGGGCGCTCGAGGCGTACACCGCGCCGATCCCCGCGATCTACCTGTGGACCGCCGACAGCGACAGCTGGGGCGCCGTCGTCGTCTCCGGCCGCGTCCTCGCGGCGCACGACTCCGCCCGCGAGCGCGCCGACCCGGGCACCCTCGCGGCCGCGCTCCGCACCGCGTTCAACGTCGACGTCAGCGCGGCCGACGTCGCCGCCGACCTCGAGCTCGACCCCGACTTCGCCGAGGAGGCGATGGACCGCTTCGCCCGGCGCCTGGGCGTGGCGACCGCGCTGAACTCGCTCCGGCTGATCGCGCGCGGCGAGGCGGACGGCCTCGACGCGGCGGACGTCGAGATGCACGGCGCCTCCGAGCCCTCCGGGCCGCTCGAAGCCCACGTGTACGCGTGGCTGCGCGCGATGCCGCCGAGCCTAGGCACGCGGCTGGAGCGCGTGCTGACGCGGGCGCGCGCCGCGCTGGGCGGCGACGCGCCGGCCGTGACCGCGATCCGCCGTGGGGACACCGCGCAGGAGGACGTGGACCTCGACGCCTTCCTGGCGCTCGCCGACGCCGGCGACCTGCGGAGCGCGATGCTCTCGTTCGGGACCTTCTCGGTCCACTATCACGCTCCGGCGCCTGACTACCAGACGTTCCACCTGCGCGGCGAGGGCGAACCGGGCGAAGCGCACCGGGAGCTGCTGATCCTGGCTGGGCCCGGCCTGGACGCGTACCACGCGTTCGTGGGCGCGGCGCCCGCGGACGCCGACTCGCCCGAGCTGCGCGAGCTGGTGACGTGGCCGCCGTCCGGCCATCTCGCCGACTGGCTCTCGCCGGAGCTCGCGCAGGACTGCGGCGGCGCGCAGCGCCTCGCCGACGCGCTGCCGGAGCACGAGGTCAGCGAGCCGCCCGAGGGCGGCGTCCTCGTCGTCCTGCCGCTCGCGCCGCGTGACGCCGTGACCGAGCGCGGCCGCGCGCTGCGCCGCGCGTTCGCGGCCGCCGTCGAGGAGTGCGCGGCATGACCTTCGAGCCGCCCAACAACCCGCGGCTGCTGCGCGGCGGCCTCGTGCTCATCGACCCGGCGACTGCGGCGATCGTGCGGGTGATCTCGCTCCAGTACAACCCGGACACGATCACGCGCACGCTCCAGGTCCAGGGCATGGGCGAAGGGGCGGCGCGCTCGGAGGCGCTGCGGCTCAAGGGCCCCGCCGTGGAGACGTTCCGCGTCGAAGCCGAGCTCGACGCCACCGACCAGCTCGAGCACCCGGATCAGAACGCGACCGCCGCTTCGCATGGCGTGGCGCCGCAGATCGCCGTGCTCGAGGCGCTGATCGAGCCGCGCTCGGCTCAGCTGCTCGCCAACCGCGCCCGGGCGAGTGCCGGCCAGCTCGAGATCGTCCCGATGCAGACGCCGCTGCCGGTCTTCGTCTGGAGCCCGGACCGCATCGTCCCGGTGCGCGTGACGGACCTGACCGTGACCGAGGAGGCGTACGACACCCGCCTGCATCCGATCCGCGCGCGCGTGACGCTCGGCCTGCGCGTGCTCACGGTCACCGACCTCGGCTACGACCACCGCGGCGGCGCGCTGTTCATGGTCGCGCTCCAGTCCAAGGAGGCGCTCGCCCGCTTGGTCGCCGCCCCGCAGCTGAGCGCCTTCGGAGTGGAGAGGATCCCGTGAGCCAGGGCCCGTTCTCGCCGACCAGCCGCTACGCCACGATCGAGATCGCGCAGTGGACCGATCCGACCGGGCGTCAGCACGCCTTCGTGCGCCGGCGCTTCGTGCCCGACCCCGCTGATCTACAGGAGGCCGGACAGCACGCCGTTGCGGCGGGCGACCGGCTCGACACGATCGCCGCCGCGGCCTACGGCGACCCCGGGCGCTGGTGGCAGGTGGCCGACGGCAACCGCGCGCTCCGGCCCGACGAGCTCCTCACGCCGCTGGGCCGGCGCCTGCGGCTGACGCTCCCCGAGGGCGTCGTGGGGGTGACCCTTGCTTAAGGGCGTCCTCATGACGCTCTACATCGGGCCCGCGGTCCCGGTGCCGGCGAGCCAGACGGTGATGGACGCCCTCCAGAGCGTTGAGGTCACCCAGAGCGCCGGCAGCCACGGCGCGTTCCAGCTGCGCTTCAGCCTCAGCACCAACTCGCCGCTGCACACGATCTTCCTCGTCTCGGGCGGCGCCGTGCCGCCGCTCGTGCGCGTGGTGATCGTCGTGACGGTCAACGGCACGCCGCAGGTGCTCATCGACGGCGTCGTGACCACGACCGCGATCACCGCCGGCGCCACCCCGACCCAGCAGACGCTGACTGTGACCGGCGAGGACCTCAGCCGGGTCATGGACTACATCGACTTCAGCGGCGTGCCGTACCCCGCCATGCCGCCGGAGGCGCGCGTCGCCCTGATCCTCCTCAAGTACGCGGTGTTCGGTGTCACGCCGGTCGTGATCCCCAGCGTCCTCCTCGACGTGCCGCTGCCGACCGACCGCATCCCGAAGCAGGTCGGCACCGACCTGCGCTACGTCTCCAAGCTGGCGCGCGACGTCGGATACACGTTCTACTTCGAGCCGGGCGTCGTGCCCGGCCAGAGCTTCGGCTACTGGGGGCCGGAGATCCGCATCGGGGTCCCGCAGCCGGCGCTCAACCTGGACTTCGACGCCGACCAGAACGTCGGCCGGCTGTCGTTCGGCTTCGACACGACCAAGAAGCAGCTGCCGGTGCTGTTCATCCAGAACCAGCAGACCAAGGTCCCGATCCCGATCCCGCTGCCCGACGTGACGCCGCTGAGCCCGCCGCTCGGGCTGATCGAGCCGCTGCCGAAGCGCATCGTCCCCGTCCGCGGCACCGCCAAGCTGTCGCCGATCCAGGCCGCGCTCATCGCCATGGCCAAGGCTGCCCAGAGCGCGGACGCGGCGTCCGCGACCGGGAGCCTGGACGTGACCCGCTACGGCCGCGTGCTCCAGGCGCGCCGCCTGGTCGGCGTGCGCGGCGCCGGCCCGGCGTTCGACGGTCTGTACTTCGTCAAGTCCGTCACCCACCACATCAGCGCGGGCGACTACACGCAGGACTTCACGCTCGTCCGCAACGGCCTCGTCTCGACCGTCCCGGAGGTTCCAGCATGACCGAGCTCGGCGACCTGTTCGCCGTCGACCGCGGCTTCGACGAGGACGCGGCCGACCGCGAGGGCAAGTTCTACGGCAAGTACCGCGGCACCGTCGTCCAGAACATCGACCCGCTGGCGATCGGGCGGATCCAGGCGATCGTCCCCGACGTCTCGAACATCGTGCCGACCTCGTGGTGCATGCCCTGCGCGCCGTGGGCGGGGATCCAGACCGGTGTGTACGCGGTCCCGCCGATCGGCGCCGGCGTGTGGATCGAGTTCGAGCAGGGCGACCAGGACTACCCGATCTGGAGCGGCTGCTGGTGGGGCTCGGCCGCCGAGGTACCGCCGATGGCGTCCGCCACGCCTGCCGTCATCCCGCACCTCGTCATCCAGACGCCGGGCCAGAGCTCGCTGGTCATCAGCGATGCGCCCGGCCCCACGGGCGGCATCCAGATCCGCAACAAGGCCGCGATGATCCTCATCAACGAGACCGGGATCACGATCTCGAACGGCCAGGGCGCGACGATCCAGATGACCGGGCCGACGACCACCGTCAACGCGGGAGCCCTGGTGGTGACCTGATGCCTGGCCCGCTCTACCACGCCGGTGGCGTCGCCACCTGCTCGCACACCACGGGGCAGATCGCCTTCGCGCCCACGAACGCCCGCGTGTTCGTGATGGGCGCGCCGGTGGCCGTGGCCACCGACCAGTTCATGATCGCCGGCTGCCCGTTCACGCTGCCAGGCACGCCGCCGGTGTACCACCCGTGCGTGATCGCGACGCTCGCGCCGTCGGCGCGTGTGAAGGTCATGGGCGCGCCGGCGATCGTCACGGTCGGGCCCAGCGTGTGCCGCGCGGCCGACCAGGCGCCGCAAGGGCCCGCCGTGCACTCCGCCAACCAGACGCGGGTGGTCGCGCAGTGAACGTCGACTGGTCCTGGCGCTTCGACGACGCGGGCGCGACCGCCACGTGCGACTACCCGGCGCACGCGCTCCAGATGATCGAGCAGCTGCTGTTCACGGCCGCCGGAGAGCGCGTGATGCGTCCCGACCTCGGCAGCGGCCTGCTCCAGCTCCCGTTCTCCCCGAACACGCCGGAGGTCGCGGGCGCGCTGCGCTTCTCGATCCAGGCGGCGATCCAGCAGTGGCTGGCCGACGTGATCGAGATCGCCGAGCTGGACGTCTCCAGCGAGGACGCGACGCTGACGATCCGGCTCGCTTACACGCTGCGCGCGACCGGCGAGCAGCGCACCGACACGCTCGTCGGGCAGGTCGGGGCATGAGCCTGGAGTGCCGGGGCGAGCAGCGGCGCGCCCGCGTGCGCGAGGCGGGGCTCAACGGGCTCGACTACGTCGAGGTCTCGGAGGACCAGCTCGTCCTGGAGGTCACGTTCCTCGAGAAGGCGCCGGACGAGATCGGCCTCGACAACGTGCGCTTGGACGGGGGAGAGCGGATCACCGGCATCCGGATCGTCGACGTCCGGCTGTGCCGCGAGGACGACCCGGACCTGGACGACTGCATGCGCGTCACGGTCGACCGCCCGGGCGACTTCTCGCCCTACACGCTGTGCGTCGTCGAGCCCGACCCCGACGGCGGCCCCGGGCGCGAGCCGCTCGCCGGGTTCGATCCCCGCTACGCCTGCGTCGAGTTCTCCTTCAAGGCCGGCTGCGACACCGGCCTGGATTGCGCGCCCGCCGACGACTGCCCGCCGCCGCGGTACGACGAGCCCGAGATCTCCTACCTCGCGCGCGATTACGAGAGCTTCCGCCGGGCTATCCTCGACCGGCTCGCGCTGGTCATGCCGCAGTGGCAGGAGCGCCATGCGCCCGACGTCGTCATGGCGGTCGTCGAGGCGCTGGCCTACGCCGGCGACCAGCTCGCCTACTACCAGGACGCCGTCGCGACGGAGGCGTATCTCGACACGGCCCGGCGCCGCGTCTCGGTGCGCCGCCACACGCGGCTCGTCGACTACCCGATGCACGACGGCGGCAACGCCCGCGCGTGGGTGTGCCTCGAGGTCGGCGCCGAGCTCGAGCTCCCCGCGGACGACGTGCTGTTCCTCACGGTGCCCGGCCTGCCCGTGGCGGTGGCGTTCCCCGGGATCGACCCGCGCCTGCTCGCCCCGCCCGTGTTCGCCCCGATGGCGGCGGGGACGATCAGCCTGCGGCCCGCGCACAACCAGATCGAGCTGTGGACGTGGGGCAACCACGAGTGCTGCCTGCCCGTCGGGACGACGCGGGCGACGCTCGCGGACCCGGACCAGCAGCTCGCGCTCGGTCCCGGCGACGTGCTGATCTTCGAGGAGATCGTCGGGCCCGTGACCGGCAACCCGGCCGACGCCGATCCCGCGCACCGCCAGGCCGTCCGGCTCACGGAGGCCACCGCCGGCCGCGACGACCTGTACGACGTGACCGTCCTGGAGGTCGTCTGGGAGCAGGAGGACGCGCTGCGCTTCCCGCTGTGCCTGTCGTCGATCGCCGGCGAGGACTGCCATCCGGTCGCGCCGGTCAGCGTCGCGCGCGGCAACGTCGTGCTCGTCGACCACGGGCGGCCGATCGACTTCTGCGGTGAGGGCGAGGGCCTCACCGTACCCGACCCGCCGCCTGCGCCGGCCGCCTGCGACTGCGAATGCATCCCGTCCGACCCGGAGCCGGTCTCGGTCGCGTTTCGGCCCGCGCTGGCCGGCGCGCCGGTCACGCAGGCCGCGCCGCTCCCGTCCGACGCGGTGCTCGCCCGCGCGCAGGCGCGGATCGCCGCCGGCCTCGTCGACGCCCTGACCGACTGGCTGCGCGCGCTCCTGACCCGACTGCGCGCCGGCGAAGCGCTCGAAGACGACGAGCTCGCGCAGCTGCGGACGATCTTCGGCCCGGCCGCGGTCGCCGCCGCCGGCCTGGGCCTCCAGGCGCCCGCGCGGGCCGCGGCCGCCGACCCGGCCGACGCGCTCGAGTCGCTCATGGGCGACGAGCACGAGCTGCTCACGCGCAAGTTCCAGCGCACCGAGTCGCTGGCTCGTCGCGCCTGGGCCGGCGAGGTGCTGGGCGACGACCGCGTGGCCGAGCTGGCCGCGCTGTGGGGCGAGCGGTTCGCCGGCGCCCTGCGGCCGTCGAGCGCGGCGGCGTGGGGGCCGGCGGCGTCGGCGCTCGCCCACGACCCGCGCGAAGCGCTGCCCGCGGTGCGGCTGCTCGACGCGGACGGCGGGGCCTGGACGCCGGTTCGCGACCTGCTCTCCGCGACCGGCCGCGACCGGGTCTTCGTCGGCGAGGTCGACGACGACGGGGTCATGTGGCTGCGTTTCGGCCTCCCCGCGACCGCCGCGCTCCCGGAACCGGGATCGCAGCTGACGGCGAGCTACCGCGTCGGCAATGGGACCGCCGGAAACGTCGCGGCCGAGGCGATCGGCCGCGTGGCGCTGTGCGAGACCCGCACCAACGCGATCGTGCGCGTGCGCAACCCGCTGCCCGCGGCCGGCGGCGTCGACCCCGAACCGGTGTCCGAGGTCAAGCTGCTCGCGCCCGGCGCGTTCCGCCGGACGCTCGAGCGCGCGATCACCGCCGACGACTACGCGCAGCTCGCCGGCGCGCTCCCCGGCATCCAGCGGGCGATCGCGCGGCTGCGCTGGACCGGGTCCTGGTACGCCGCCGACGTCGGGCTCGACCCGCTCGGCACTGACCAGCCCGACCCGCGGCTGCTCACGGCGGCCGCCGACCGGCTCGCCTCCTACCGGCGCATCGGCCACGACCTCGAGGTCGCGCGCGCCGAGTACGTCGCCCTCGACGTCGAGCTCGAGGTCTGCGTGCAGGCGGGGTTCGACCCCGGCCACGTGCGCGAGCGGCTGCTCGCGGCGCTCGGGCCGAGCGGGCTGTTCGCGCCCGACCGCCTCAGCTTCGGCTCGGGAATCGCGCTCAGCGCGGTCACCGCGGCCGCCCAGGCGGTGCCGGGGGTCGACAGCGTCCGCGCGGTCCACTTCCGGCGGCTGTTCGAGCTCGACGACAGCGCCCTCGACACCGGCGTGCTCGCGCTCGGCCCCCTGGAGATCCCGCAGCTCGACAACGACCCGAGCTTCCCGGAGCGCGGACGGCTCGTCCTGACGATGCGAGGTGGCGGATGAGCTGCGCGTGCGGTGGACAGGGCAATCTGCCGTGCGGCTGCTGCGAGGGCATCGGCGCACGGCCACCGCAGCCCGCGCTGCGCAACGCGCCCGGACTGCCGGAGATCTCCTACCGGCTCGGGACCCACGGCAGCGTGCTCGACGCGATGCTGGCACGCCTCACGAGCCACGAGTTGCCGGACGGGCGGCGGCCGCTCCAGGCGCTGCGCACGCGCCGCAGTGACGACGCCTCGATCGCGCTGCTGGACGCGTGGGCGGTCGTGGAGGACGTGCTCGCCTTCTACGCCGAGCGCATCGCGAACGAGGGCTACCTGCGGACGGCGCTCGAGCGCCGCTCGGCGCTGGAGCTCGGGCGCCTGCTCGGCTATCGGCTGCGGCCCGGCGTGTCGGCCACCGCCTACCTCGCCTACACGGTCGACGACGGCGCGACCGCCACCGTCCCGAAGGGAAGCCGCGCCATGAGCGTCCCGGGCCCCGGCGACCTGCCGGCTTCGTTCGAGACCTCCGAGGACCTCGACGCCGACGCCGCGTGGAACGACATGACGCCGCGCCTCACGCGACCCCAGAAGGTGCGGTCGGCGGCCGAGCTCCAGGCCATCTACGTGAACGGGGTCACGACCCTGCTCAAGCGAGGCGACCGGCTCCTCGTCGAGATCGCGGGCGACGGTCAGGAGCGCGTCGTGACCGCGGTGACGGTGGACGACGAGCTCCAGCGGACGCTGGTCGAGTCCGAGCCCGCGTCGCGGGCCGAGCGGGCCAAGCGAAGGCGGGTCAGGCGGGCCGACGGGGCCGAGGAGACCGGGCTCGGCGACCTGCTCGACGCGCTGCGCAAGCCCGCCAGCGTGCCGCCTCCCGCGGCGGCCGCGCTCGTGCGCACGCCCGCCGGCGTGTTCGGAGTCCGCTCCGGCGCCACGCCGCAGATCCTCACGGCCCTGGAGCCGGCGCTCGGCGAGCACCTCTACGAGGCGTACGGCAGCACGTCGGCCTCCGCGGTCGACCAGCCGGTGGTGTCCGCGCTGCGGCCGGCGGCGCCGTTCGGGGCCAACGCGCCGCTCCAGCCGCCGCCGCCTCCGACCGGCATCGGGAGCGCGGGCGACCCCAGCGAATGGGACGTCGTCGGCCTCGCGGCGGCGGTCAAGGAGGGCGACGGGCTGACCGACCTGCCGCTCGACGCGGTCTACGACAAGGTCGCGGAGGGCGATCCGCTCGTCTGGGAGCGGGACGGCGAGCCTCACCTCGCGCGCGTCGTCGCGGTGCAGACCACCGGCATCGCGGCCTACGGCATGTCCGGGCGCGTCACCGTCGTCACGCTCGACTCGCCGTGGCTCGGCAAGGGCGACGACATGCGCACGCTGCGCGCCACTTCGGTCTACCTCGAGCCCGCCCGGCTCGTCCTCGCCGAGGAGCCGTTCCCCGACGACGTCGGCGGCGCGTCGATCGAGCTCGCCAACCTGATCGAGCCGCCGCCGGTCGGCCGCTGGCTCGTCGTGTCGGGCGAGCGCACGGACATCCCGGGCGCGAGCGGCGTCAACGGCAGCGAGCTCGTGATGCTCGCCGGTACGTCGCAGCAAGCCGATCCCGAGCGGCCGAACGAGACGCCGCACACCGTCCTCGAGCTCGCGACGGCGCTCGCGTACACCTACAAGCGCGAAACCGTGCACATTCGCGGCAATGTGGTGAAGTCCACGCACGGCGAGACCAAAACCGAGGTGCTGGGGTCCGGCGACGCGCGCGTGCCGCTTCAGACCTTCCCGCTGATGTCGGCGCCGCTGACGTACCTGCCCGCCGCGAACGCGCTCGGCGCCGCGTCGACGCTCGCCGTGCGCGTCGACGGCGTGCTGTGGCAGGAGGCCGACTCGCTCTTCGGGCTCGGCCCGGCGAGCCGCGGCTACACGACGCGGACCGGCGACGACGACAAGACCAGCGTGGTCTTCGGCACCGGCGTCTACGGCGCGCGGGTACCGACCGGGACGGAGAACGTCGGGGCGACGTATCGCGCCGGCACCGGTCGCGGCGGCAACGTCAAGGCCGGGCAGATCAGCCAGCTGCTCACGCGGCCGACCGGCGTCAAGGACGTCGTCAACCCGCTGCCGGGGAGCGGAGGCGCCGACCGCGAGAGCCTCGACTCGGCCAAGCGGAGCATCCCGATCTCGGTCGAGGCGCTCGACCGGCTGGTCGGCATCGACGACTTCGCCGCCTTCGCGCTCGCTCGCGCCGGCATCGACAAGGCGGCCGCCGCCTGGCTCACCGACGGCCGGCGGCGCTTCGTCCACCTGACCATCGCGGGCAGCGACGACATCCCGATCGCGCCGACGTCGGACCTCTACCTGGCGCTCGTCGAGGCGCTGGCGGCATGCGGCGACCCGCACCTGGAGGTCCAGGTCCAGGTGCGCGAGCTGGCGCTGATCGCGCTAAGCGCGGGCGTGCACGTCTCGCCCGGCTACGAATGGGCGGAGGTGGAGCCGCGGCTGCGCGCGGGGCTGCTCGACGCGTTCTCGTTCGAGCGCCGCGACCTGGCCGAGGACATCGTGCTCAGCCGGATCCTCGCCGGCGCGCAGGCGGTGGCCGGCGTCGACTACATCGACGTCGAGGGGCTGGCGGGGATCCCCGAAACGGTCACCCCCGGCATGCTGCGCAACCTGGCGTCCGTCCTCAAGCCGCCGCCGCGCCAGCGCATCCGCGTGCACGGCGCGCGGGTCGAGTTCGTCCGGCGGCGGCGGAGCGGCCGCACGCGCCGGGTCCCGGTGGTCCGGCCCGCGCAGCTCGCGCTGCTGACCGCGGCCGCCCCCGACACGCTGCTGCTGCGGGAGGTCAGGCCGTGAGCTCCGAGCGCGTCTACAACTGGCTGCCCGCCGTCTACCGGGAGCGCGACACCGAGCTCGGCGAGCCGCTGCGCGCCCTGCTGGACGTGATCGGCGAGCAGCTCGACGCCCTCGAGGAGGACATCGCCCGGCTCTACGAGGACTGGTTCATCGAGACCGCCGAGGACTGGGCGGTGCCGTACATCGGCGACCTGGTCGGCTACCGCACCCCGCGGCCGCTGGGCGAGACGGCATCCGACCGCTCTGCCGAGGCGCTGCGCCGCAACCAGGTGCTGTTCCCCCGCGCCGCCGTCGCCAACACGATCCGCTCGCGCCGGCGCAAGGGCACGCTGGCGCTGCTGGAGGAGCTCGCGCACGACCTCGGCGGCTGGCCGGCGCGCGCGGTCGAGGCGTACGCCCTGCTGGTCGCGACGCAATCGCTTCAGCACCTGCGGGCCGACCGCGGACGCACGGTCGACATGCGCGACGGCGACGCGCTCGCCCGCCTGGGCGGCCCGTTCGAGCAGCTCGCCCACTCGCTCGAGCTGCCCCGGCCGGTCTCCGCGCGGCGGCGCGCGCGCTTCGCGATCCCCGACGTCGCGCTGTGGGCGTGGCGGCTGCGGCCCTACTCGCTCACGCGCTCGCCGGCCTACGCGGTCGATCGCGCGCGCAACCATTACACGTTCAGCATCCTCGGCAACGACGCGCCGCTCTTCACGCGCCCGGACCCCGAGCCGGCCGCCACGCACGTCGCCGATGAGCTCAACGTGCCGGCGCCGGTGACGCGCCGCGGGCTCGAGACGCGCCTGCTCGACTACTACGGAGAGCAGGGGACGTTCAGCCTGTGGCGTGACACGCTGGACGAGCCCATCCACGTCGCCGAGATCGTCGCCGCCGACCTCAGCGAGTGGGCGTACCGGCCGCGGCGCGAGCAGGTCGCCGTCGACCCGGTGCTCGGCCGCATCGCCTTCTCGCCCCGCAACGCGCCCGACCAGGGCGTCTGGGTGACGTGGCACTACGGGTTCCCGGACGACCTGGGCGGCGGGGAGTACCCGCGGGCGCTGCGCGCGCCGGACCCGCGGCCGCTCTACCGCGTGGGTCCGGGCGAGCCGCACGAGCGGGTCATGGACGCGATCGCGCAGTGGCAGCAGGACCTCGACAACGCCGACGACGAGGACGAGCGCGGCCGCCTGAGCGACGCGGTCGTGGAGATCGCCGACAGCGGCGCCTACCAGGAGGTCATGGACATCACGCTGCGGCGCGGGCAGCGGCTCGAGCTGCGCGCGGCCGACGGCGCGCGGCCCGTGATCCGGTTGCTCGACTGGTACTCGAACCGGCCCGACCAGATGCGCGTGCGCGGGCTGCCGGAGCCGGACGGCGGCGAGCCGTGCCCGTACCCGGCGGCGCGGCTGATCCTCGACGGCCTGCTCATCACCGGCCGCAGCGTGGAGCTGATCGGGGAGCTCGGGCAGGTCACGATCCGGCACTGCACGCTCGTGCCGGGCTGGGCGATCGACAGCCACTGCCATCCCCGCAACGAGGAGGAGCCGAGCCTGGAGCTGGACGACACCACCGCCTGCGTGGAGATCGAGCGCTCGATCCTCGGCTCGATCCGCGTCAACACGAGCGAGGTCACCACGGACCCGGTTCGGATCTGGCTCTCCGACAGCATCCTCGACGCCACCCGCCCGGACCTGGACGCGCTCGGCGGGCCTGACGGCGCGCACGCGCATGCCGTCGCCCGGATCGTCCGCACGACCGTCCTCGGCGAGATCCACACGCACGCGATCGAGCTGGCCGAGGACGCGATCCTGCGCGACGTCGTGCGCTGCGCCCGGCGCCAGATCGGCTGCGTGCGCTTCTGCTACGTCGCGCCCGGCTCGCGCACCCCGCGCCGCTACCGCTGCCAGCCGGATCTCGTCGGCGCCGCCGACGCGGCGCGCGTCGCCCCGCGGTTCGAAAGCGTGCGCTACGGGACGCCGGCGTACGCGCGGCTCTCGCTCGGGTGCGCGGACGAGATCCGGCGCGGCGCCCACGACGAGTCCGAGATGGGCGCCTATCACGGCCTCTTCGAACCCCAGCGCACCGACAACGTGCGCGCCGCCCTCAGCGAGTTCGTGCCGGCGGGCATGGAGGCGGGCCTGTTCTTCGCGACCTAGGGATACGACATGCACGGTGACTTCTCACAGCTGACGTTCTCGCCGCTCAACCACTTCTCGTCGGTGCTGCGGCTACAGGGACGCGTCGACGTCGACGCCGACGCGAACGAGGCGACCGCGATCCTCCTGCACTACGTGCGCACGCTCGCCGCCGACCTGATCGGCCCCTACGGCGGCCCGGCGGCGGACGCCGGCTTCGAGATCGACGTGACGCGTCAGTCCGGGCGCGTGACCGCGATCTCCGCCGGCGCGGGGCGCTACTACGTCGACGGCGTCCTCGCGGAGAACACCGGCGACGACCCGGTCGACGTGCCGGAGAAGCTCCCGGTGCTCGCCTATCTGAAGGTGTGGGAGCGGCTCGTGACAGCGGTCGAGGATCCCGGCATCCGCGACATCGCGCTCGGCGCCGGCGGGCCGGACTCGTCCGCGCGCACCCAGGTCGTGTGGCAGGTCATCCTCACGGCCAGCCCGCCGGGCTCGAAGGGCGCGTTCACGCTCAAGAGCAAGGCCGAGAAGGACCTGCGCGCCGAGCTGCTCACGCGCTGGCGGGACGGCTGGCACGACGCGCTCCAGCCGGTCGGCGTCGCTCTCCTGCGCGCCCGCGCCAAGTCGGGCGACGACGATCCCGAGCCGTGCGCGCTGTCGCCGTTCGCCCGCTACCGCGGGCCGGAGAACCAGCTCTACCGCGTCGAAGTGCACGACGACAGCACCTTCAAGTGGTCGCGCGACAACGGCTCGGTCGTGTTCCCGATCGACTCGATCACGCAGTCGCAGGTCGTGGTGAGCACGCTCGGCCGCGACGACCTGCTCAGCCTCGAGGTCGGCCAGTGGGTCGAGGTGATCGACGACGCCTACACGGCGGCCGCGGCGCCTGCGCCGCTGTACCGCGTCGCGCTCGTCGAGGAGCTCGACCGGCGCGTCACGCTCGATCGCGTGGTGTCCGGCGATGTCGGCCGCGATCCCGACCTGCACCCCTTCCTGCGCCGGTGGGACCAGCTCGGGGACATCGAGGACGGCGTGGTCCCGATCACCGAGGGATCGCCCGGCGACGTCTGGCTCGACCTCGAGGACGGCGTCCAGGTGCAGTTCGAGTCGGGACCGTACCGGCCCGGCGACTACTGGCTCATCCCCGCTCGAACCGAGACCGGCGACGTGATCTGGCCCTCGACCGACGGCGAGCCCGACGCGCTGCGGCCGCGTGGCCCGACCATCCACTACGCCCCGCTGGGGTTCATCACGGACACGGCGGTCGTCGACCTGCGCCTGGTGTTCGACGCGCTCGCGAGCTGACGCTCGGCGGTATCGTCGCGCCATGATCCGGGTCTTCCTCGCCGCCGTCCTCGCCGCGCTCCTGCTCGCCGCGCCGGCATCCGCCGAGCCGAGGCTCACCGTCGGCAAGCCGCGCCTGCGGGCCGCGCTGCACTGCTCGGGCCGGCTCCACAGCGCGGCGAAGCGGCCGATCATGCTCGTCACCGGCACAGGGTCGAGCGGCGACGAGTTCCACGTGTTCGAGAAGGGGGCGGTCGACGCGCACGGCGCGCCCGTGTGCTGGGTGAACTTCCCCCGCGCCACGACCGCCGACGTCCAGGTCTCCGTGCAGTACCTCGTGTACGGGCTCCGGGTCATGGCGCGGCGCGCCGACCGCACGGTCGCCGTCTTCGGCATCAGCCAGGGCGGGTTGCTGCCGCGGATCGCGCTGACGTACTGGCCGAGCCTGCGCCGGAAGGTCTCCGACGTCGTCGCGGTCGCCGGCACCCAGCACGGGACGAGCGCCTTCAAGGCGTCCGGCTGCCGGCCCCAGGGCTGCGCGCCCGCGGTCTGGCAGCAGGTCCGCGGCTCACACTTCCTGCGCGCGCTCAACCGCAAGGGCCGGGACGAGACGCCCGGCCGCCGCACCCCCTGGACGACCGTGCGCTCGAGCACCGACGAGGTGGTCCAGCCGCAGACCGGGCGCCACCCGACGTCGGCGCTGCGCGGCGCCGGCAACGTCCTGATCCAGTCCGTCTGCCCCGGCCGCCGCGTCAGCCACATCGGCAGCGCGGTCGACTCGGTGACCTGGGCGGCGCTGCTCGACGCGCTGCGCCACAAGGGCCCGGCTCGCGCGTCACGGCTCCCGCACGACGTCTGCGCGCACCCGTACGGGCCCGGCCTCGACGAAGCGCAGACCACGGCGTTCGTCGCCGCCGGCCCCGGACTGGCCGCGAGCCACATCGCGACCCAGCCGCGGACGCCGCGCGAGCCGCGGGTGCGCGCCTGGGCGCGGCGCTAGCGCGCGACGCGGTAGCGGACGTGCGTGACGGCGGGGGAGGCGATCACCTCGACCGGCTCGAGCTTCGGATCCCCGACGCCGGCGAGCAGGCGCTCGCCGCCGCCGAGCACGATCGGGACGATGTGCAGGTAGAGCTCGTCGAGCAGCCCGGCCGCGAGGTATTGGTTGACCGTGCTCGCACCGCCGGCGATCGCGACGTCCTTCTCGCCGGCGGCGGCGCGGGCCTGCTCGAGCGCGGACTCGATCCCGTCGGTGACGAAGTGGAACGTGGTGCCGCCCTCCATCGCGAGCGGCTCGCGCGGGTGGTGCGTGAGCACGTAGACCGGCGTGTGGAACGGCGGCTCCTCGCCCCACCAGCCGCGCCACGACTCGTCCCACTCGCCGCGGCCGGCGGTGAACATGTTGCGGCCCATGACATAGGCGCCGTTGTTGACGGGGAGCTGCGCGGCGATGTCGGAGTCGATCGAGTCCTCTCCGCCCTCCATGCCGTGGCTCGCGCGCCAGCCCGCGGTCGCGACGACCCAGTCGTGCAACCGCTCGCCGCCCTCGCCGAGCGGGGTCTCGAGGCTCTGGTTCGGACCGGCGACGTAGCCGTCGAGGGACACGGAGATCTGGGAGGTGACGTTGCTCATGGGGGATAGGACCCTACGACGAGTCCAGACTCATCGCCGCGGCTCGGGCCACAGCCACAGCGCGGTCAGGTAGACCGCCGCGGCCACGAGCGCCGAGCCCGCGAGGCTCACGTCGACGCCGCCGGCGAGGTCCGCCAGCGGCCCGGTGTACAGCGACGTGCTCACCGCGCACACGCCGAACGCCGAGCCGGCCGCCCACGCGGCGATGGCGCGCAGGTTCCACCCGCCCGTGAACCAGTAGCGCCCGCCGCGCCGCCCCTCGTTGAAGGCCTGGAGGTCGACCGGGTCGTAGCAGCCGCGCCGGGCGACGAGGAAGCCCAGGAGGTTCACGACCACCCACGGCACGGCCACGCCGTTGAGCACGAGCGTCATCGCCGTGATCGAGTCGACGGCGTCGAGCGCGAACGTCCCCGCGTAGAGGAGCACGATCGCGGCGGCCGAGGCGATCAGCGTCGTGTGCACGCGCCGCAGCCGCGGCACCAGCGCCTCGAGGTCGAGCCCGCTGGCGTAGAGGTTCAGGACACCCTGGCCGACGCCGCCGGCGAGGCCGACGACGACGATCGCCGGCACGTACCAGGCGGGCGCGGCCGCCACGAGGTCGGCCACGTAGGACTCGCCGAGGCGGCCGATGGCGACGGCGGTGAAGGCCCCGAACAGCGTCGTGGCGAACAGGCCGCCGAAGACGCCCAGGGCGGCGGCCGCGAGCACGGGCCCGTCGCCGTAGCGCTCCTGGGAGATGCGGCGCGTGTAGTCGCCCAGGCTCGGCGCGTAGGAGAGCGGGCCCGCCGCGGCGACGGTCACGGCGAGCATCCACGTCTGCCAGAAGCCGCCCAGCACGTAGTCGCCGCCGGCGTACCCGGCGTCGAAGGCGCCAGCGAACGCCACGAGACCGAGCAGGAGGAGGCCGCCGACGACCGGCACGACGATGCGCTGGAGCGCGACGACGGTCGCATGGCCGTAGAGCGCGACGACCGCGATCTCCAGCGCGATCGCCGCGTACCCGACGGCCAGCGCGCCGTCGCCGGTCGGCGTGCCGAGGATGCGGTGCGCGGAGGCCACGAGTGCGTCACCGGACGTCCAGACCGCGATCGCGGCGTAGGCGAGCGCGAACGCGAGCGTGAGCGCGGAGCCGACGAGCCGCCCGGTCACGCCGAAGTGCGCGCCGCTGGACACGGTGTTGTTCGTGCCGGTGCGCGGGCCGAGCAGGGCCAGCGGGATCGTCACGAGCGTGCCGATCGCCAGCCCGACCGCGCTGGCGCTGACCGCGCTCCACCACCCGAGCCCGAACGTGATCGGCAGCCAGCCGAAGACGATCACCGAGAACGCCAGGTTGCCCCCGAAGAAGACCGCGGCGACGTTCGCCGGGCGCGAGTCGCGCTCCGCCTCCGGAATGTGCTCGATGCCGGTCTCCTCGATCACGTGGCGGGGCACCGTACAGTAGATTGAAAATTCAGTCAAGACCGGATAGCCTGAAGGTCGCATGGCCGTCCGCAAGGGAGTCGACCGCCGGGCCGCGATCCTCGACGCCGCGATCGCGGTGATCGCGCGGCGCGGCGTGCGCGGCCTCCGCGTCGAGCAGGTGGCGGACGAGGCCGGCGTCGCGGTCTCGCTGCTCTACTACTACTTCGCCAACCGCAACGGGCTCGTGCAGGCGACGCTCGAGCACGCCAACGAGCGGGCCGCCGCGACGCTCCAGGCCGGCGGCAGCGGGCGGGAGACCGTCGAGCTGACGCTGCTCGCCGAGCTCGACGTGGAGGCCCGCGACACGTCGGTGGTGTGGGGCGAGGTGCTGGCCTCCGCGGTCTTCGAGGCGGACCTGCGGGACCAGCTGCGGGACGCCAGCGGCACCTGGAGCACGCTCGTGGCGCAGGCGATCGCGGACGGGGTCGCCGACGGCTCGATCCCGGAGACCGTCGATCCCGGGGCGGCCGCGGAGCGGCTCACCGCGCTCGTCGACGGGCTGAGCGCCCGCTGGCTGGCCGGCGTCATCGACCGCGAGCGGGCGAGCGAGCTGCTCGCCGGCGCGGTGGCGCGCGAGCTCGCGTAACGACTTGCGCCGTCCGGGAGACTTGTCCTCATGGGCTTCACCCGTGGCTTCCGGCGCCGCCATCCCGAGACGCCGGCCGGCGTCGAGCTCCCGCCGGGGCAATACCTCACCGACGGCTTCCCGGTCCTCTCCGCCGGGCCGACGCCGCGCGTCCCGCTCGACGAGTGGGAGTTCACGATCACCGGCTCCGTCGCCGAGGAGCGCCGCTGGAGCTGGGAGGAGTTCCAGGCGCTCCCGCGCGAGACGCCGACCGTCGACATCCACTGCGTCACATCGTGGTCCAAACTCGGCACGGAGTGGGAGGGCGTGTCGGTCGACACGCTGCTCGACGGCGTGGAGCCGCTCGGCGCGTACACGATGGTCCACTCCTACGGCGGCTACACGACCAACCTCGCGATCGAGGACATCACCGACGGGAAGGCGTGGGTGGTGTACGGATACGACGGCGAGCCGCTGAGCGCCGAGCACGGCGGCCCGGCGCGCCTGCTCGTCCCGCACCTGTACTTCTGGAAGAGCGCGAAGTGGGTGCGCGGCATCGACGTCATCGACGACGACGAGCCGGGCTTCTGGGAGTCGCTCGGCTACCACGACCGCGGGGATCCGTGGCTTGAGCAGCGCTATCAGGGCGATTGACAGGATCGTCGCCTGGCGGCCGGCGGAGATCCGCCAGGTGATCCGCGAGACGCCGACCGCGGCGACGCTCGTGCTCGGCGTGGACGGCTGGCCCGGCCACCGCGCCGGCCAGCACCTCGACGTGCGCCTCACGGCCGAGGACGGCTACACGGCGCAGCGCAGCTACTCGATCGCCTCGGCGCCCGAGGACGGCGTGCCGGCGATCACCGTCGAGCGGCTCGACGACGGCGAGGTGTCGCCGTACCTGGTCGACGACGCGCGCGCCGGGGACCGGCTGGAGGTCCGCGGCCCGGTCGGCGGCTGGTTCGTGTGGGACGCGAGCCAGGGCGGCCCGCTGTGGCTGATCGGGGGCGGCTCCGGCGTGGTGCCGCTGATGTCGATGCTCCGGCACCGGCAGCGCGCGGGGAGCGACGCGCAGGCGCGTCTGCTGCTGTCGGCCAGGACGCCGCGCGACGTGTTCTACCGCGCGGAGCTCCAGGCGTTCGACGTGACCTACACGTACACCCGCGAGGCGCCCGCGGGCTGGACGGGCTACGCGCGCCGCGTCGACCGCGCGATGCTCGCCGAGGCGGGCTTCCCGCCCGCCGCGCGCCCGCGCATCTTCGTGTGCGGCGCGACGGGCTTCGTCGAGGGCGTCGCCGCCGAGCTGGTGGGGCTCGGCCACGGCGCCGACAGGATCCGGACTGAGCGCTTCGGCGCGACGGGGTGATGGCGATGACGGACGAGAGCACGTTGGACGGCAACGCGGCGGCCGGAGTGCTGGGCGCGGTGTTCCGCTTCGAGGCGACGACCACGGTCGTGACGTGCGCCTCGTGCCGGGCGGCCGGGCCGCTCGGCGGCGCGGTCGCGCACGTCAGCGACATGGGCACCGTGGTCCGCTGCCGGCAGTGCTCGGCGGTGCTGATCCGCGCCGCCGAGCTGCGCGACCGCGTCGTGGTCGACCTGCGCGGGGCGGCGACGATCGCGGTCTCCGTTCCCGGGTAGCACCCGGGGATGACCGCGAATTCGACTCCTGAACAGCTCACGAAGTACCTCACCGACGTCCACGCCATCGAGGTCCAGGCGCTCGCCCAGATGCGCCTCGCGCCGCGGCTGGCGGGCGCGACCGAGCTCCAGCGCATCTTCGTCGAGCACGAGAACGAGACGGCCGACCACGAGCGGCTGGTGCGCGAGCAGCTCGAGCGCCGCGGCGGCAAGCCGTCGCCGGTCAAGGACATCGCGGGGCGGGTGGGCGGCTGGGGGATGATCCTGTTCGCCCGCGTCAACCCGGACAGCCCCGGCAAGCTCGCCATGCACGCGTACTCCTACGAGCACATGGAGGAGGCCGCCTACGAGCTGCTGGGCCGCATCGCCGCGCAGGTGGGCGAGGAGCCGGTGCGGGCGATGGCCGAGCAGATCGCCGCCCAGGAGCGCGCGATGGCCGAGCGGATCGCCGCCCACTGGGACCAGGCGGTCACGGCGTCGCTGGCCGACAAGGGCTCCGAGGACCTCGAGAAGGACCTCGTCAAGTACCTGCGCGACGCGCACGCGCTCGAGGCCCAGGCGATCCAGCTCCTGGAGAGCGGCCCCCAGATCGCCGAGCTGGCGCCGCTGGCCGAGCTGTTCCGCGAGCACCTCGAGCAGACGCGCGAGCACCAGCGGCTGATCGACGAGCGCCTCAGCGCCCACGACAGCGGCCCGTCACGCTTCCAGGCCGGCGCGCTGCGCGCGGGCGCGCTCAACCTCGGCACGTTCTTCAAGGCCCAGCCCGACACCCCGGCCAAGCTCGCCGGCTTCGCCTACGCGTTCGAGGCGCTGGAGGTCGGCGCCTACGAGCTGCTCACGCGCGTCGCCGAGCGCGCCGGCGACGAGGCCACCGCCGACGTCGCGCAGCGCATCCTGGCCGAGGAGCGTGGCGCCGCCGAGCGCGTGGCCGCGACGTGGGACGCCGCCGCGGAGGCCGGGCTCGAGGCGACCGTGGGCTGACCCAGGCCGGGGCTACTCGGGCTCGAGCTCGAGCTTGAGCTTCCCGGTCGCGCTGTACAGGCCGGCGCCGGTCACGATCGGCGCCGGTGCCGGCGTCCGTTGCAGCGGGATCCGGGGCTCGGCGAGGGCGTGCGCGCGCGTCGCGGCGCACCAGCCGAGCCGGCGGTAGGCCTCGAACCGCTGGTCGTTGAAGAACTGATCGACCGTGCTGTGATGCGGGAACACGCCGTCGACGACCTGGTAGTCCTGAAGGTCCCACGGCGAGTCCTCGCTGACGACGCTGCGCACGTAGAAGAGCCGGCCGGGAGGCTCGTCCTTCGGCCGGTCCGGATACTGGATCGTGCCGACGGCGCACACCGCCTTGGACCGGGGTGGCACGTCGGAGCCGTCCGCGCTCTCCTTCAGAAGGCGCGTGGTGTCGTCCATCTCGATCGTGACGTCCAGCTCGGCGCGCGCGAGGGCGATCGCGTCGCCGAGCGCCTTGCTCGGCGATCCGCCGCCCGCGTCGAAGCAGTAGATCGTCCGGCAGCCGCGCCGCAGGAGCTCGACGAGCCCGAGGTTCTCGTAGTGCCCGCCGTCGGTGACGTAGAGGAACTTGTCCTCGAGACGGTTGCGGCCGAACAGCTCTTTCCAGAGGTAGTGCGGGCGTGGGCGCTGGAGGCGCCCGGCGAGCGACGTGCTCGGGTCGTTGACGTAGCGCGGGTTCGGCACCCACACGCCGAGCCGGATGTTGGCGAGCGCCAGCAGGAACGTGAGCGGCCGGTACGTGAGCTTGCCCATCGACGGCGAGACGGCGGCCCCGGACATCGCGACCGCGGCCGGAAGCGTCACGTCGCGCTGCCGGGTGGGATGGAGCGCCTCGTAGTCGGTGGTGAGCGCGGCGCCGGTGAGCGGCCCGCCGATCGCCGCGTGACTGAACGTGAAGCTCGCGACGGAGCGGCCCGGAGGGGTCGCACCGGGATCGGAGATGTTCGCCGCCGCGCACACGATCAGCGTCGGCCACCCATGGCCCACGTCGGTCTTCGACAGCGTCACCAGCTCGTCGAACGGCCGCTCCTCGGCGATGACACGTGAGCGAGCCTTGTCGCCGAACACGCGCCGCAGGGCGAACGCCGACGCCAGGCGCCGCCGGTAGAACGGATGCAGCGAGACCGTCGTGAGGTCGACGAAGAGTGACATCGCCACGAGCACGCCGACGACGACGATCAGCAGCGTCGCGCCCTTGTCCTCGCTCTGCACGGCGAGCAGGACGCCGAAGACGGCGACCGCGATGAGGAGCAGCGGGCCCGCGAGCATGACGACGAGCGCGACGATCACCTCGCGGACCCGCCTGACGTACTTGCCGAGCGAGTGCTTGGCGGCGTCGATGATCTTCTGCCGATCCCGTACGGCTCCGCGCGCGTGCGTGTACGCGGCGATCGCCAGCGCGACGACCGACGAGAACGCCGTCCCCGCCGAGCGCACGGCCGCCTCGCCCACGGTCACGTCCCGCGGCCGCGCCGCGAGCGCGGCCAGCCACGGGACCGCGACGAGCACGACCGCGGCGGCGCCCGCCGCGAGCAGCAGGCGCACCTCCCACGTCTGTGACGCCGTCTGGACGATGTCCTTTCCGGGCCGCCAGACCACGTCGAGGACCGCCAGCGCGGCCGCGAGGCCCGCCACGACCACGATCGGGATCCAGATGTAGCCCGGCACGGCGATGTGCCCGTCCGCGATGCCGTCGTACAGGCCGTCCAGCAGGAGGCCGGCCAGCAGCCCCGCGATGAGGACCGGCAGCCCGATGAGCAGGACGTTCACCAACAGGCCGCCGACCATCCGCATCGCCAGGTACAGCTTCGCCAGCCCGGTGGGCGCGAGGTAGCTCAGGTGGTTGCGGAGGTACTGCTCCTCCGGAGAGCCGGGGGCGAAGGGCGGGCCGTGCTCGCCGTCGAAGGCGTCGGGATCCGAGTCGGCCTTCTCGCCCCGGTCCGAGGTCTTCGCGACCATGCAGAACGCCGACGCGATGTACGACCCCCCGGACACCGCCGACACGTAGGCCGTCCTGCGGAGCACGTCGGACGCCTGAAGCGCTTGGAGCGCGCCGAGGTTGAAGGCGGCGGACCGGATGCCGCCGCCGGAGCAGCAGATCCCGATCCGGTCGGGATCGTCGGGATCCTCGTAGAGGCCCGTGTAGCCGGCCGCGGGCTCCTCGCGGAAGCCCGTGAGGAGCCACTTGCGGCGAGCGTTGCCGTGTCCGGGCGTGCGGATGAAGCGGCAGCGGCTCAGGATGCCGCTGTCGGTCCCTGCGGTGTCCGTCATGGCGCGACGCTACGCCCGGCGCGACGCGCAGGTCAAGTCGATCACCCCTTCGCGAGCGCGGCTCCGAGGTCCTGGGCCGAGACGACCTTCGGCGCGCCCTTGCCGTGGGCGACCGCGAACGTGGGTGTCCCGGTCACCCCCAGCCGCGAGGCCTCGGCGTTCGCCTGGGTCAGGGGCTGCTGCGCCGCCGAGGTGCCGGCGTAGGCGAGCGCGGCGCCCGCGTCGACGCCGGCCGCGGAGGCCACCGAGCGCAGGAAGGCGTCGGTCACGTAGCCGGAGTTCTCGGTCTTCTGGGCCGCGTAGAACGCCTCGAGGAACGGCCACAGTCGGCCCTGCCGCTCGGCGCCGGCCGCCACGCGCGCCGCGCGCACGGAGTCCGCGCCGATGAACTGGAGCGTGCGGGCCTGGAGCTTGACCTTGCCGGTCTTCACGTAGTCGCGGACGAGCGACGGGAGCGTCGTGCGCGACGCCTCCGCGCAGATCGGGCACTGGAGGTCGACGAACTCCGTGACGGTGATCGGCGCTTTCCGATCGCCCAGGACGCCGTTGCGCTCGGGGATGCCGGCGAACAGCGCGGCGGCCTGGGACGGGGAGCGGCTCGTGTCGCCGCCCGACGACACCGCGACCGCCACGGCGACGACGACCGCGGCAAGCCCGAGGGTGGCGCCGAGCTGGTAGAGGCGGCGGCGCTGTCTGGCGCGGGCGGCGATCGCGCGCTCGGCGGCGTGGCGCTCGGCGCGGCGCTGCTCGCGCAGCTCGCGCTTGGTGAAGGCATGGGACATGGAAGAGGACTCCTTGGGGTTCGCGTTCATCTGACGGGTTGAGGTGCGTCAGATGCACGCGGGTGGCGCCCGCCCCAGCGGCTGCGGCGCGGGGCCGCGACCGGCGCCGGCGGCCCGCGCCGCCGGAAGGCGCCACCAGGAGTGCGCCGCGGTCTGAGGCCGCGGGGCGGCGGGCCGCAGCGCCCGCACGACGGCGGGCGCGGCGCGCAGCGCGGCCGCCAGGACGGCGCCGGCCAGCACGCACAGCGCGAGCAGGCCGAGCCAGCCGCCGCCGAGCGGCGCGCCGCCGACCGCGCTCGCGACGAGCGCCTGGCCGCCGCACGTCGCGACGACGCCGGCGGTCGACACCGCCCACGTCCGCACGAACGGCGGCCGGGCGGCGGGCGCGCCCGCGCGGGCGACCAGCAGGCCGAGCGCGACCGCGTAGACCACGACCAGCGCGGCGCCCCAGAGGCCGATCCAGCCGCGGCCGGACGCCTCCAGGCAGCTCTCCGCATGGCCGCCGCAGAGCACCACGGCGCGCGCCTGGTCGACGCCCGCCGCCAGCAGCGGGACGAGGAACAGCGCACGGAGGGTCAGCGGCACGCGGTGCACGTGCGGCCGAAGGTAGGGGCCGTTTCTCAGGGCCGGGTAAGCGTGGCGAGCACGCGCCGCACGGACTGCTCGATGCTCTCCGCGGCGCCGCGCACGCGCACGTCCGGCTCGGCCGGCGCCTCGTACGGCGCGTCGACCCCGGTGAAGCCGGGCAGCTTGCCGGCGCGGGCGCGCTTGTACAGCCCGTGCGGGTCGCGGCGCTCGCACTCCTCCAGCGGCGTGTCGACCCACACCTCGACGAAGTCCAGCCCCGCCTCCTCGTGGAGGTTGCGCGCCCATTCGCGATCGGCGGCCGCGGGGGAGACGAGCGCGACGATCGTGACCAGGCCGGCGTCGGTGAACATGCGGGCGACGCTGGCGACGCGCCGGGAGTGCTCGGAGCGGTCGGCGGGGGAGAAGCCCAGGTCGCCGCTCAGCCCGTGGCGGACGTTCTCGCCGTCGAGCAGGTACGCCGGGCGGCCGATGCCGACGAGCGCGCGCTCGAGCTCCTCGGCGATCGTCGACTTGCCCGACGCCGGCAGGCCCGTGAGCCAGACCGTCGTGCCGCGCAGGCCGAGCACGCTCCAGCGCTCGCGCCGCGGCAGGGCCGGCTCGTGCCAGATCACGCCCGGCGAGTGCGGGCCGGTCGGCGGCCCGGGGTCCTCGTGCGCGCGCAGGACCATGCCGGCCGCCACGGTGTCGCGCGTGGCCTCGTCGATGAGGATGAACGCGCCCGTGGAGCGGTTGCGCGCGTACGGCTCGGCCATGACCGGCGCGGCGAGGTCGAGGTGGACGCGCCCGATGTCGTTGAGGCCGAGCTCGGTGGCGACGGCGCCGTCGCGCAGGCGCTTGAGGTCGACGCGGGCGCCGATCGCCTCGACCGCCGCGCGCACGCGGCGCGTCGTGTGCTTGAGCTGGTAGCGGCGGCCCGGCCGCAGCGGGCTGTCGGCCATCCAGCACAGCCGCGCCTCGAGCCGGCGGGCCGCCGTCGGCGGGTCGTCGACGCCGCAGATCATGCTGCCGCGGCCCGCGTCGAGGTCGTCGGCCAGGTGCACGACGACCGACATCGGCGGGAACGCGGCGTCCAGCGGCCCGTCGAGCGTCTCGATCCGGTCGACGGTCGTGCGGTCGCCGCGCGGGAGCACGACCACCTCGTCGCCGGGCCGCAGGATCCCGCTCGCCATCTGCCCCGCGTAGCCGCGGTAGTCGGTCGCGCGCACGACCCACTGCACGGGGAGGCGCACGTCGTCGAGGTTGCGGTCGCGCGCGACCTCCACGCGCTCGAGGTGGCGCAGGAGCGGCGGGCCCTCGTACCAGGGCGCGTTGGCCGACGGCTCGACGACGTTGTCGCCGTGCAGCGCCGAGACCGGGATGGCGAGCGCGTCGGCGACGCCGAGCTCCTCGAGCACCTGCGCGAACTCGACTTCGATCTCGCGGAAGCGCTCCTCGTCCCAGCCGACGAGGTCCATCTTGTTCACGCACGCGACCATGTGCTTGATGCCGAGCTGGGCGGACAAGTACGCGTGCCGGCGCGACTGCTCGAGCACGCCGTTGCGCGCGTCGACGAGGACGACCGCGAGGTCGGCCGTCGAGGCGCCGGTGACCATGTTGCGCGTGTAGCGGACGTGGCCCGGGGTGTCGGCGATGATGAACGAGCGCTCGGGCGTGGCGAAGAAGCGGTACGCGACGTCGATCGTGATGCCCTGCTCGCGCTCGGCGCGCAGGCCGTCGGTGAGCCGCGCGAGGTCGACCTCGGCGTCGGCCACCTGGTCGGCCATCAGCGACTTGGAGTCGTAGAGCAGCCGGCCGATCAGCGTGGACTTGCCGTCGTCCACCGAGCCGGCGGTGGCCAGGCGCAGCAGGGAGGCCATCAGAAGTAGCCCTCGCGCTTGCGGTCCTCCATCGCGGCCTCCGACGTGCGATCGTCGGCGCGCGTGGCGCCGCGCTCGGTGAGCCGCGTGGCGGCGGTCTCGGCGATCACGGCCTCGACGTCGGCCGCCTCCGAGCGCACCGCGCCGGTGATCGTCATGTCGCCGACCGTGCGGTAGCGGACCTTCTCGGTGAAGGCCGCCTCGCCGTCGCCCGGCCCGAGCCACTCCGAGACCGCGTAGAGCATCCCGTCGCGCTCGAAGACCTCGCGCTCGTGGGCGAAGTAGATCGACGGCAGCTCGAGGCCCTCCTCGCCGATGTAGCGCCAGACGTCGAGCTCGGTCCAGTTCGAGATCGGGAACACGCGCACGTGCTCGCCCGGGGCGATGACGCCGTTGTAGAGGTTCCACAGCTCCGGCCGCTGGGCGCGCGGCTCCCACTGCCCGTGCGCGTCGCGGAACGAGAAGATCCGCTCCTTGGCGCGGGCGCGCTCCTCGTCGCGGCGCGCGCCGCCGAACGCGGCGTCGAAGCGGTGCTCGGCGATCGCGTCGAGCAGCGTCACGGTCTGGAGCCGGTTGCGCGAGAGCCCCTCCTCGACGGCGCGGCCGGCCTCGATCGACGCCTGCACGGAGGCGACGATGAGCTGCTCGCCCAGCTCTTCGACCCGCCGGTCGCGGAAGTCGAT
>Ga0081539_10000368_pt1 | contig 98580 bp, 100 predicted proteins | sample TabmetS4T2R2_FD_71023 | JGI IMG/M metagenome (GOLD analysis project Ga0081539, IMG submission 71023) | Tabebuia heterophylla rhizosphere microbial communities from the University of Puerto Rico - S4T2R2 | ecosystem: Host-associated > Plants > Roots > Rhizosphere ... | reverse complement strand
TGGAAAAATTGACCCCAGAAGAGAAGGATTTAGTAGCTCGATCCCTCAATCACCCGATGACGCAATTCTTCAATATCGCACAATGAGACAATGACTGAGCTGACTGCTGACCGCTGACTTGAGGGGAGAGGAGGGTGTGATTCCACACCCTGATACAGGTAGAAGCAACGTGTCACTATTTGATTGCTTGTGGATTGACCGGAGACCCGACCGCACCAGTGATGGGAAGCGGGGGAGCAACGAACATAAATTCATATACGCCATCTTTTGCACAGTCGGTAGCAATACCTTCGAGATCAAAAATCTCGCCAACGAGCATGCCAGCGTGAACGATAAGAATGATGTGCAGTGGCTGGAATACATCAGGGGTCTCATTGGGAATGACTTCCGTGCCCCAGGTATCTGTAGCATAGCCAGCGACTTGTTTTTCACACAACCACGCCGCGCAGGAAACTCCGAGTCCCGGCGCTGAACCGCCGCTGTAGTCTCCCCAACTACCACGTGAACGAACTTGGGCAATTTGACCGGTACGGATAATAATGATGTCGCCTTTTCCTACACTGACTTTGCCTAGGGCTGCCGCGCCGTCAAGGTCGGCGGGGTAAATCGCCTCGCCTGGCTCAAGCCATTGTTTCCCCTTGTAACGCGGAATATCGAGGAGTACGCCACGAGTGATAATTTTGTTGGTCGCGTTCTCGATACCGTTTTTCTTGGCCCCGGTGCTGGTCACTTCGTTCGCTGCATAGCCGTTGTACATTTTGTCTTCGTACATGATATGCGCCAATGCATCCCATTGCGTCGCACATTGCAGCGGCATGGTCACGGCATCATCAGTATAACGAATATTCGGCAAATGATTCTGTGCGCCAGCGGCAACATCACATCCATCTTGTAACATGAAGTGAATAGGGTTAAAGCGCCCAAATGATCCTGTCTGTGGTCCTTTGTCATCAAACGGAATAGCGAGGGAAATCGATTTTCCTTGCTTAACTAATTTTGCGGCTTCTACCACTTTCTCTGGCGTAATGTAGTTCAACGTTCCGAGCTGATCGTTTGGTCCCCATTTGCCCCAGTTTTTGTATTTCTGCGAGAGCTCTTTTATGTCGTTTATCGTGTATTTTTCTGGCATAGTATGTCTCCTTCTGGCCCCGTCTTTCCACATCTCTCTGTTGTTCGTCAACTCCGGGCTTCAGAGCCAAGGACAAGACCAGGCGAGAGTGGGTATCCCCGGAGGAACTCCTCGATCGAGAGGCGCTTTTTTCCTTCGAGTTGCACTTCGGTCAGCGTTAAAGCCCCGGTGCCGGTAACAACCACGAGACCGACTGGAGTGATCTCGATGATCGTGCCAGGAGCAACGGCAGATTGATGAACATGCGATTCAACTTGGGCAGCAAAAATTTTCAACAATTTCCCGTTCGCAGTCGTGTAAGCTGACGGCCAGGGATTAAACGCACGAATGTGCCGCTCGATCACAACCGCTTCTCGACTCCAGTCAACGCGGCCATCCTCTTTCTTGATCAGCGGCGCATAAGTTGCGTCGGCTTCGTTTTGCGGACGAGCGACCACCTGATCATGTTTTAATAAGCCAAGTGCTTCCTCTAGGACCTCGGCACCGAGTCGTGAAAGTTTGTCGTGGAGGGAACCGCCGGTATCATCAGGAGCGATAGGAACAGCTTTTTGCAAGAATATATCGCCAGAGTCCATGCGCTCGCTGATGCGCATAATGGTGATGCCGGTCTCGGTTTCTCCGCAAGCAATCGCCCACTGAATCGGACCAGCACCACGATATTTTGGTAAGAGAGACGCATGTACATTAATACAACCTAGAGGGGGAAGATCGAGGATGGCATTAGGAAGAATCTTTCCATAAGCGGCGACGACGATCAGATCAGGTTGCCACGCTTGCAATTGTTCCAATACGCCAGGAACGCGTAATCTCGTGGGTTGGCACACTGGAATGCCGCGCGACTCCGCGAGCACCTTCACCGGCGGTGCATGCATAGCCATTCCACGACCGGAAGGTTGGTCGGGCTGGGTCATCACGCCGACGATCCTGTCTTCTCCATCGAGCAGCTGTTGCAGCGAAGGCACAGCGAACTCGGGAGTACCCATGAAGACAATACGCATAGTGAGTTAAGAGTTAAGAATGCAGAGTGAAGAATGAAACGAATGAAGAATGAAAGAGCAGAGTAACATTTCGCGTTTTTGCCTCATAACTCTTCACTCTGCACTACTCCAACGGTTAGATGGCCACTGACTTTTTGGGCGAAGGTTCGAGCGGCCGTCCCTCACGCAGCAGCTTTTTCACTCGTCTGGTGTAGAGTTCCTTTTTCAGGCGACTAATACGATCAATAAAGAGCTTCCCATCGAGATGGTCGAGTTCATGCTGAAGCGCGACGGCAAAGAGGTCTTCGGCCTGGAGAACAATTTCTTTCTCGTCAGGAGTCCACGCTTTGACTTCCACTTTTGCCGAGCGCTTGACTTCCGCAGTGTAATCCACCACGCTTAAACAGCCCTCTTCCCAAATCACCTCCCCTTCACGAGCAGTGATAACAGGATTAATGAGTTTGATAAGATCTTTTCCGGGTTCTTCATGGTTGATGTCGAGCACCACAATGCGCTGTGGAATACCGAGTTGTACCGCCGCGAGCCCAATGCCAGGAGCATCGTACATCGTCTGCACCATATCATCGACTAACTGCACGAGATTGCCAGTGATATTGTCGACCGGGCCAGCGTTCTGCTTGAGACGAAGGTCAGGATAGTGAAGAATTTCTCTGATCATTGTTGACCTATAACATGTCGTATGGATCGACATCAACGACGAGCCGCACTCCGGCCGCGCGGATCTGTGCACGCAATTGCTCAGCGGTTTTTCGCACCACAGCGTGCAACACGCGACGATCCTCGCTTTTGATCAACACGTGCCAGCGTGTTCGACCGTTTATCCGTTCCAGTGGCGCGGGCGCAGGGCCAAGGATAATGGGGAGAGCTTTTTGTAGGTCACGCGTGTTCGCAACTAAATGTTCAGCCACATGATTGGCAGACGCTCGCACTTTCTCTTCGTCTTGCCCCTCACATCGAATGCACACCATCCGCACAAATGGAGGATACCCAAGTTGTTTGCGATAGCGTAACTCGTGAGTTGCGAAGCGAGTAAAATCCTGTCGAGCCGTAAAGCGCACGCTGTAATGTTGTGGAAGATACGTTTGGAGAATGACGCGACCATTTTCATCCCCACGCCCGGCACGACCGGCGACTTGCGTCAACACTTGAAATGTCCGCTCTGCCGCACGAAAGTCAGGAAAGTGCAATGAGCTATCTGCTCGTAATACGCCAACTAGTGTCACGCCTGGAACGTCGTGTCCCTTAGCAACCATTTGCGTCCCGATGAGAACGTCCAGCTCATGCGCTCGCCAGGCTTTGATGACACGACTGAGGGCTCCGCGACGACTCACGCTATCACGGTCCAGTCGTGCAGTTCTAGCGTCAGGAAGAAAGTTGCGTAATGCTTCTTCCACTTGCTCAGTACCAAAACCTGCACCGGTAAGGGAAGATTCACGGCATGCAGGACACTGATCAAACGCTGACTGTGCGAAACCGCAGTAATGACAGCGCAGTAGTCGTCCCTTGAGGTGAAAGGTGAGCGTCACACTACACTGCTTACAGGTGACGACTTCTCCACACAGCTGACACTGTAAGTAATTAGCATATCCGCGGCGATTGACAAACAACAGGCTTTGCTTGCCAGCCTGATAATTCTCAACCAGAGCCTGTTTTAATAGAGGAGAAAAGATAGCATCCCCACCTTCACCTTTTCTTTCTTTCCGCAGGTCGACAACCTCAATCACCGGCAACGGGCGCGACTCGACTCGCTCAGGTAGTGTCAGCATCGCATAACGTGTAGTTTGTCCGTTCGCGTAGCTTTCAAGTGAAGGAGTCGCCGATCCGAGGATCACGGGACAGGAAGCAAGCTGCCCGCGCATCACCGCAAGGTCGCGTGCGTTATAGCGCACACCATCCTGCTGCTTATATGCCGTATCGTGCTCTTCATCGACAATCACGAGCCCAAGAAGGTGCATGGGCGCAAAGACCGCTGAGCGTACACCAACGACAATGCACGCTTCTCCTCGTGCGATTCGTCGCCATTCGGCCCATCGCTCACTCGCGACCAGCCCGCTATGGAGCACTGCCACCTGCGCACCAAAGCGCTGTTCGACTCCCTCGACCAACTGTGAGGTCAGTGCAATCTCCGGCACGAGAAGCAGTACGCTTTTCCCTAGCGCCACAGCTTGTTGCGCAGCTTGGAGATACACTTCAGTTTTTCCGCTTCCTGTAACGCCGTATAACAAGAAGGTCTGGAAACGCGTAGCTTGCACAGCGGCATTGATCTCTTGTAACGCCTGTACTTGCGGTGCAGAAAGCATGATCGCGTTTTCTCTGCTCGCGATATCAGCCCGAGGTTTCGCTTGCACCTGCAAAGCATGCCTGTGCCGCGGAAGATGCTCTCGTACTTCTACAATCCCGACTGCTTCGAGATGTTGGAGGGCTTTATTTAATGCAAGTGTAGGGAACTGTCGCTTGAGTATCTTCGTCGTTACTCGGGCCTTGGCGCGAAGGAAGGTCACGATTTGCTGTTCAGTAGTTGAAAGAGAACTGAGCGACAGTATTTCCTCGTCTGCAGAGCCAACTTCTTCTGAAGAAGCAGTCAGAGGTTTTCTTCCTTTCTTCTGCTTTTTTAATTTTACTATTCGATCACTTTCACTGCGCAATCCACTTGGGAGTATTGTACTCAGCATCTCTCCAGGTGACGTAAGATAGTAGCTCGAACTCCATCGCCATAGACGTAGTATGTCTTGAGAAAAAACAACATCTTTTTCTACTACATCAAGAATATCCTTTATATTTTTTCCTACAAGAGAATCTACCGAAGACAAAAAGGAAGTTATAATTCCCGTTGTTTTTCTTTTATTTACAGAGACAATCACACACGATCCTAGAGTTATTTTTGTAACAAGAGAATCTGGTACGTGATAGGTCAATTCTCCAGTAGAAACAGTGGAAAAAGGCAGTGCCACCAAGGCAAACAGTGGCGAGGAAAATTTTTCAGAATTAAACATTTGACAAATTAGTTTTCGTATTGCATAGTAAGTGTTCGGAATACATTGATTGTTGACAATGCATTATGGCATCCTCTAGCAACAGTGTTTTTAGCTCTCTTCTCTCGCGCCTTCCCTTTGGAGATAAAAGCTATCTGACCCTGGATATCGGTTCAAGTTCAGTCAAGATGCTTGAGGTCAAGGGACGAGGTAACTCCTTACGCGTATTACGAGCCGGGATCATGCCGATTGTTGAGAATGCAGTACAAGGAAATATCGTGCAGAGTCCTGAAAGTGTTGCCGAGGCTATTCGTACTCTCATTGACGAGCATGCCATTAAAACGACTAATGTCATTACCGCTGTTCCTGGTCCCTCCGTAATCATCAAACGAGCCAACTTCCCAGCTCAAGATTCGAAAGAACTGCAAGAGACGATTCTGTTCGAGGCTGGGAACTTCATTCCTGAAAGCTTAGAAAACGTAAATCTCGACTATCAAGTTCTTGACCAGGAAAAAAAATCTGACAATGTCGATGTTTTGTTAGTAGCCGTCAGGAAGGACGTTATCAATAGCTATATCGCCGCTATTAGCGAAGCTGGTCTTACCCCTGTTGTCGCTGATGTGGACTACTTCGCTTTGGAGAACATGTTTGAAGTCAACTACACCCTTGATCCTGACGAAATTGTCGCTCTTATCAATATTGGGGCGCATTACTCCCTCATTAACGTAATGAAAGGTGGAAGATCAGCATTTACTGGAGATGTCCCAGTCGGAGGTCAACAGTTTACCGATATTTTAGCGAGAGAATTAGGGGTCAATCACGAGAAAGCAGAAGATGCAAAGATCAACGGTATTCTGACAGGTCACAGTTCAGAAGAGGTTGAACGGATCATTTCCTCAGCCTCAGAGCAGTTACTTGATGAGATACAACATGCCTTAAGTTTTTTTGGCTCTGGCTCGAGTGAAGAACAAATTAGCACCATATATTTGAGCGGTGGGACAGCCCAGCTCCCTGGATTGGCTGCAAATATGAGTCAAAGGCTGCGCATTCCAGTCGATGTCTCTGACCCATTTCGTCGTATTAGCGTTAGTAACCAAGACGAAGAGTTTGTTCGGCAGAATGCGTCTAGCTTCGCAGTAAGTGTTGGATTAGCAACGAGGAGGCCTGGAGATAGATGATCCGCATCAATCTCATATCTGCTAGGGAAGTCGAGGAAGCCTCGTCTCGAAAGACAGAGTTCATCTTCCTTGGTCTTGGTCTTATCGTGCTTTTGGGTGTGCTTGCTTGGACCCATCTAAGCGCACAGAACACATTACAAGAGGCAACAGCGCAAGTCGAAAAGTTAGAGAACGAAGTAGCAACAATTCGTAAACAAAACGAGGAAGTCGAAAGACTTGAAAAACAAAAGAGAGATACCGAAAAGAAACTAAAAGTTGTTCGCGCCCTGACTTCAGCTGAGCGCCGCTCGGCTTCGGTACACATTCTTGACGACCTGAGTTCTAGCACTCCGGAATATCTTTGGCTCACCGATTTTACAGAAGTGAAAGGCTCAGCAAAGATCAACGGCAAGGCAGTCGACAATCAGACGATTGCGTCTTTTGCGCGTGATTTATCACGCTCCAAATACTTTCAGAAAGTCGAAATTCGCGAAACTGCTCAAGAAGACCCCTCAGATCCAAGAACGAGAAGCCTGCAAAGTCAACAAAGCGGTGCCAATGTGTCGATCCCGGTCAAACGATTCCAGATTGAAGCGTCAGTCAACTACCTTCCGACGGCAGAGAAGCAGGCGGCTCCTGAGGCAGAAGCTACGGGAAAAGCGCAAAAACCACAGGGAAGGGAATAAGAATGGAACGATTCTTTGAACTCTCTCTCAGCCAGCGCATTCTTGCCTATGGGGTTGTCTTTTTACTTATCGCAGGCCTGTTCTGGTATATGTTTTACAGCCCGACGACTGAGCAAATCGCGCTTAAGCAAGCCCGTCAGAGTGAGCTAGAGGTCGAAAAGGCTAGTCTCGAGAGCAAACTCAAGGATCGCAAGAAATTACGTGAAGACATTGTTGAAGTTGAAGCACAGTTTAAGGAGGCCACGACTCAGCTACCAGAAGAAAAAGAGATTCCCGAACTCCTCCGTCAAGTTTCCAATCTTGGGCGTGACTCGGGACTCGAAATCACTCTTTTCCGCCAACAAGCCGAGGTTTTACACGATCTGCACGCAGAAGTCCCGGTAGAGATGGCAGTTCGCGGAGGCTACCACCAGATCGCGTTGTTTTTTGAAAAAGTGCGACATCTCGCTCGGATCGTAAATATTAGTGATATCGGGATCAAAAATCCACAGATGGTTGACGGTCGGTTACAAGTAGACGCTTCTTTCTTTGCTACGACGTACCGCTTTCTCACAGAAGAGGAACAAGCTCGGATCGCAAAACAGAAAGAAGAGGAAGCTAAGAAGAGCGGTAAAAGCGGGAGTGAGTCATGAACGCTACGCGTTCACCTCGGTATTGGGCTGGTATTGTTTGCATAGGACTGCTCTCGTTAGTGTTTCAGCGACCAGAGATTGCTATCACACAGGCTCAAGAGCGTCGCGCAGAAGAAAATTATCGCTATGACCCTAGCGGAAAGCGAGATCCATTTTTCTCGCCTCTCCACCGGGTCACCGAAACCTCACCAGTTCCAGATGAGGCCAGAACCCCGCTCCAGCGGCTCGATATCGGACAATTTAAGCTTGTCGGTGTTATCCTCGACTCTACCGAACCTAAAGCGCTGATCGAAGATAATAGCGGTCTTGGCTACATCGTTACCCGCGGCACCCTCATTGGCTCAAAAGGTGGAATTATCAGAGCGATTGAATCTCGACGAGTACTCGTCGAGGAATATGAAGTCGATTTTTACGGCAAACGTCAAGTGCGCGAGCGCGAACTGAATCTCACGGTCGCAGACGCGAGCGTAGAAGGCGAAACCAATAGCGCGAAATAGACTCGCGCGCGTGGCGGGGGATGAGGGGATGAGGAGTTTACAGCACAATCCGAAGGCTCATAAGGCGATGGCCGTTTTTACTGCACTTATAACGGCTTCTGCTTGTGCATACCGGGCAAACAAAGCACAGACAGGCACGCCCTCTGCATCTTCAACCGTTACTACTGAGTCGGTCGCACCAACGCTTTCGTCACAGTCAGTGTCAAGTGCCGCCTTGCGTCTGAACGAAGTCCAGCTTACCGAAACCGCCGGCCAACGCAGCTTGTTATTCCGTTTCTCTCGCCCACCTGAAGGCGTTGACTATTTCCCGCTACGCAATCCGAGTCGATTGGTTGTCGATGTAAAAGGCCCTATCGATTCCCCAACCAAGGTCCAGACCTACAAGGCAACCGATGCGCAAGTGTCTTCTGTCCGGGTGGGGTCATACCAAGGCCGGCTCCGGTTGGTCATCGACCTCAAAGGAACTGCCGCACCCCAGTTCTCAGTCGATAATTATGAAACCTTGGTGTCTGCGTTTATTGGCGAAAAAGATCTGAACAAAAGTGCCGCTCAGAGCCACAGCCAGGTTTTACTTGCCTCAGCAGACGACGGACGGGGGACGCAGAACCTCGCGACTTCCTCTCAGCCTGAAAAGAAACCACTTCCCTCCGTCAACTCGTCGACATCTGGATCACAGCCTGTGAAACCTCCGCTTGCGGCTACAGGAAGTGAAAAAACCAGGAGTGCCGTCGCTGCTGAGGCCTTGCCAGAAGAGAAGCTGTCTTCACCAATAACAGCGGCAAAAGCTCCAGTCTCCAAGCCCCTCCCTGCCACGCCAACGCCGTCTGCAGAAAGCCTAGCTTCTCCAACGAATCATCGGCCGGTTGATATTGCCCAGGCTGCGCCGGAGACGCCGGAGAAGGTTGACGCACCCCCCACACGTCCACGGAGCCGTCGCCCGCGACTTGGAGAAGAGCCCATTCTTCCCCCTGTCTCCCCTGAGCCCTCAGCACTGTTAGGCCCAGCAGGGGAATTCCGCCCAATAGAGTATTCGGGACGAAAGATTTCTCTCGATTTTAAGAATGCTGACATTCATGATGTCTTCCGCATCCTCGCTGATGTCAGTGGGCTCAATATCGTGGCGACTGATGATGTGAAGGCACGCGTGACTTTACGCCTCGTTGAGATCCCGTGGGACCAAGCACTTGATGTCGTTTTACAAGCGAATGGCTTGGAAAAGACCCGGGTCGGCAATGTGATCACAATCTCAACGACAAAGCGCCTTGAGAACGAGCGCAATGCACGGCTGTTGGCCCTCAACGCCCAGCGCAAAATCGCCCCGCTTGAGACTACCTACGTAAAGATCAACTACGTCAAGGCAACGGATATTGTTGCCATGCTAACAAGAGAAATCGAACAACAGGCATCAAGTGGAGGCATAGGAGGTCCCGGCGGCGGAACCGGTCCTTCACAACAGGCTGGAGGAGGGGGAGGAAAAGATCAAAAGGTCGCAATACTGTCCCCGCGTGGTACCATCGCCGCTGATGCCACAACCAACATTGTCATTGCTCGAGATGTTGCTGACCGTCTCGTCGCGATTAGAGAATTAATCAGCAAAATAGACGTCCAAACCCCGCAAGTGGTGATTGAGTCTTATATCATCACCACGAATGAGAACCTCAACCGCGACCTCGGGCTTCAATGGGGATATAAATACACCGCAAGTCCCCAGACTGGCAACCCGACCGGTCTCAATTTCCCTGGAACCATTGGCGTGGGAGGCGTCGACGGGTTACTGAACAAGGGAACAGGCGGGGTTCCTTTCATAGTTGACTTTCCTTCCAGCGCTGCCGCAGGAGCAGGATCAGTTCTTGATCTTGCGTTTGGCTCTTTGACCGGATCTCAAGCCTTAAATCTCCGTCTTGGGGCTCTGGAGAACCAAGGCAAGGCGCGAGTCATTGCTCGTCCTCGGGTCGTCACCCTCAACAACAAAGTGGCGGAGATTAAATCTCGCCGTGTTGTCCGTGTTCCTGTAGTTTCGGGAAGAACCTCTATCGTTACCGGAGCAGGGGGAAGTGGGGATTCAGGAAACGCTTTCCAGGAATTCGACGTCGGTGTCACTCTAAAGATCACCCCACAAATTTCTTCTGACGGTTTTGTTCTCCTTGAAATCGCTGCTGAGTCAAGTGAACTCACCGATCCTAGTGTCCGTGTTGGTGGGAGCGGAAACGCATTTCCGCTCATTCCCGATTCTCTTTCTCGTACGACCAGTTCAAGTGTCTTGATCCGCGCCAATGACACGTTCGTACTAGGCGGAATCTTCCAGGATAATATGCGGCAGACTGAGAGAGGAATTCCTTATCTCAGAGATACGCCAGGAATCGGATGGCTGTTCCGAGGAAATCTGAGGAGTAAAAATAAAGACGAACTGATGGTCTTTATTACGCCAAAGTTAGTCGCAGGGGTCTCAACCACCGGAATGCCAAGCGCACAGCAATTATGGGAGAACAGGCCACGAGATGTCGCACCAACGGCCTCAACTAGTGCAACAACTCTGGGCCACTAAGAAGAGAAGGCTGAGCACTCAGAAGAAGGGAGGTTCATAGAGGACCTAGAAGTCTAAGAGCTCGTGGATGAGAGGAATGTGGTGGAGGATGAGGATGGAGCTCTTAGACTTGTGGGTTGTTCAGAAAGAGAAAAAAGCGAGATGGCTGGGACGGTCGGAGGCTTGGCGGCTGAAAGCTAACACGCTTAAGTGGGGGAGGCGCGGCGGGGTGGTGGAAGCGAGGGACGGAACGCTTTTCAGCTTCGAGCCTCCGACCGTCCCTGTCAGTGGTGGGGAAAGGGTGGAATGAGGAGACAGGACGGCTATGGGGGCGGATTCTTCGGTTTCCGCCCCTATCATCTCTCGTAGACGATGCAATCTAGTATACCGATGGAACCCATGTTAGGAAACGGAGAGAGCGTGCCAGAGGTACGGCCACAAAAAGTAAAGGATACCTATTATGCTCCGTTTCTTTACCGCCGGCGAATCACACGGCCCATGTTTGACGGCGATTGTTGAGGGGATACCAGCAGGAGTACCGGTTGATGGTGCAACGATTAACCACGACTTAGCACGGCGACAGCAAGGGTATGGCCGTGGCGGGCGCATGAAAATTGAGAAAGATGAGGTAAAAATCCACTCGGGAGTGCGGTGGGGAGAAAGTTTAGGATCGCCCATTACTCTTGTGATTGAAAATAAGGATTGGAAAAACTGGGAGAAACGCATGTCGCCATTTGCCGAGAATCGGGATGAAAAGATAGCCGTCACCCGTCCGCGCCCGGGACATGCTGATCTTGCCGGAGTGCAAAAATATAATCACAAAGACGTGCGCAACGTTCTCGAACGCGCGAGTGCGCGGGAAACAACCGCACGTGTGGCAGTCGGCGGACTCGCCAAGTGTGTATTACGTCCGTTCAACATCCGCGTGATGGGCTATGTCGCTGAGATTGGCGGTATTGTTGCGGATCACACGAAGCTCACGACCGAAGAGATTTTTGCTCGCGCAGAAGTTTCTCCCGTGAGAATGGCTGACGCAGGGGCAGAAGAACAGATAGTGAGTCTTATTGACCAATGTAAGAAGCAAGGAGATACGCTCGGCGGTGTGGTCGAAGTTGTCGCGGCTGGGTTACCACCAGGGCTCGGCAGTTTTGTCCATTGGGACCGTAAGCTCGATGGGCGACTCGGCCACGCATTATTGAGTTTGCAAGCAGCAAAAGGAGTAGAAATCGGACTCGGGTTTGGAACCGCACGAATGCCAGGGTCGCAGGTCCACGATGAAATTTCTTTTGACCCGCAGAAACGCTTCGTGCGCCATAGTAACAACTCCGGAGGGACTGAAGGAGGAATGAGTACTAGCGAACCGCTGCGCGTACGGGTTGCGTTCAAACCTCTGTCAACATTGATGCGGCCGCTCCATTCGGTCGATATTCTCAGCAAAGAACCGGTTGAGGCGACGATTGAACGCTCAGATGTGTGTGCTATTCCCGCGGCTGCGGTCATAGCTGAAAGCGTCGTTGCGTTTGTTATTGCCCAAGCGTTGGTAGAAAAGTTTGCCGGAGATTCCTTAGTTGAAATGAAACGGAATTACGAGGGCTACCTCGAACAAGTACACCAGATGTAGAAATCGTGCCTAGTCAACGAAATATCGTCCTGACAGGATTTATGGGAACAGGCAAAAGTGCCGTAGGAAGAAGAGTAGCGGCCCGACTGGGATGGCGGTTTTTTGATACTGACGCTCTTATTGAAAAGGATGCCAAAACATCCATTGCGAGTATCTTCGCCCAAAGGGGAGAAACTCATTTTCGTGCATTAGAGAAAGTGGCGATTGAGCGTGTCTGCCGAAAGAAAGAAGTAGTGATCGCGACTGGTGGAGGCGCAATCGTCAACAAGGAGAACGCAGCGCGGTTGAAAGAAAATGGCATCGTCATTTGTTTGACCGCTATGCCAGAAGTTATTCTGGAGCGAGTACGAGGGAATGTTGAGCGCCCACTTTTACAAGGAGAAAACCCGTTAGGAAAAATTCGCTCGCTGCTTGCGACCCGCGCTGAGGCCTATGCAAGAGCAGATCTCACTATTGATACCTCAGAACTTGATGTTGACCGTGTAGTAGAAACGATAGTCTCATTAGTGAGAAAAACACCCTAAGTATCTGACATGGAAACAGTAACAGTAAATCTGGGCTCGCGTTCGTATCCGATATTCATCGGCACGGACCTGCTTGCGAACGTGGGCTGTTTCCTTCGCCAACAAGGACTACGTACTGGTTCTACTGCTATCGTGACAGACTCTGTAGTCGGCCCGTTGTACCAAAAAAAGCTCGCGGACTCGCTCTTGCAGGCTGAGTTCTCACCGATCGTCATTGAGATTCCCTCTGGTGAGGAACATAAGAATCTCACTTGGCTTTCTTTCGTGTATGACAAGTTGGTTGCGGGAGGTATTGAACGTCGCTCACCACTGATCGCTCTCGGCGGTGGTGTCGTAGGAGACCTAACAGGGTTCGCGGCAGCAACCTTTCAGCGTGGGGTTCCGTTCGTGCAAATTCCGACTACCCTGCTCGCGCAAGTTGATGCGAGCGTGGGGGGAAAGACTGCAATCGATCATCCAGCAGGCAAGAATTTAATTGGCGCTTTCTATCAACCACGGTTGGTTGTCATTGATGTCAACATGCTAAAGACTCTGCCTGAACGTGAATTCCGCGCCGGCCTGGCTGAAGTGATCAAATATGGCGTTATTCTCAGCCCGGAGTTGTTTACCCTACTCGAACAGCACTTAGATAGTTTGTTGCGTCTTGACCCAGCGTTACTATCAGAAGCCATAAAGATCTGTTGTCAGTTAAAAGCTCGGGTTGTGGAAGAAGATGAAACCGAAGGTGATTATCGCGCGATTTTGAATTTTGGCCATACGCTCGGACATGCGGTGGAAAATGCGACAGGATATACACACTATCTTCACGGCGAGGCAGTCGCGATCGGGCTGGCGTTCGCGACACGTCTCTCTCAGCGACGGGGGTTCTGCGACGAGGCGTTGCATGAACGCCTCTGCCGATTGCTGAAAAATGCCGGGCTGCCATTGACGATACCGCCCGGGATCACAGGTGACGCCCTCGTTGCAGGAATGGCGACTGACAAGAAGATCGCGGCCGGGAAAGTCAAGTTCGTGTGTGTCGAAGCGCTGGGGAAAACTTGCTTTGAGAATCTCACAGTGAGGGAGATCAGTACGTATTTTTAGGATTCGGTTTAGAGTAGAGTGGTTGGTCACGAGACTGTGCGCTAATAGAACTTCGTGACGTCTTGCTGGCGGAAGGAGGTGCGGTGTGGGAGCGGTTGGACGGATGACGCGGTTGGCCCTGATAGCGGGGCTGCTTGTAGTCGGCTGTGGCGATAGTGGCGATAATGACAACGGTGTTGCGTTCCGGGCAGTGGGGTTTTTCCAAGGCGAGATCCAAGAGGACAAATGTCAGGTCCCGACGACAAGTAAAGCCATTGCCGACCAGAGTAACAACCTTGTCCTCGATAGCGCGCTTGTTGACTCCGGCTATCCTGCTGGCGTTTTCTTTTGTCGTGCCTACCTCTGGCTAGAAAACAATCTGCTCGGTCAAGCGCTACTCGTGGATCGGCTTGATTTTGAATACGAAGTCCCTGGTTCACGTATCGGTCTTCCTGCCCACTCATCTTCTATAGGGATTCGCCTCAACCCTATAAACGCGAATCCCGATACTTCGCCGAGCCCTTTCGGTCCGCCAAACGTCTACATCGGCCTTCCTGAAGCGCAAATAGTGCCAGCGAGTGTGGTGCTGTTCTTGCGACAAAACCGACAGACCCTTCCTCAGCTCCCATACACAATGATCGTTAAGATGACCGCGCATGCCCACAGTGACGCCGGCCAGAATTTAGTTTCTAACGAGATCCGCTACACGATCACATGGGAGCAAGATTTGCGACAATAAGAGCAGAACAGGAACAGCAACCAGCGTAATACTAAGGATTATACTTCAGCGCGAGCCCTTCGCGGGCAAGCAATAGTAGCACCGTATTCTTAAGAGAGGTGTGGTATGGGACGTTGTGGTGGATGGATACAAAGGATGACACTTTTTCTCGCAGTATTCGCGATAAGCTGCGGGGACACAGGGAATAATAAATCCTCAAGTACTGGCAGGCCCTTTGTTTTTCAGGCACGAGCTCGGCTGAATCTGGTTGCCCAAGTAGCCCCGGATGACCCAAAAATTTTGCACATAACCGCTATCCTCCTTGATCCTCAGGGTAATCCATTTCGCAATCAGCGTGTGACGTTTGAAGCGGAGTTTCCGGATGCGATCTTTACTCCACCGAACCCAACACAAAATGATGCACTTGCCTGCCTCGACCGCTCAGGGACTGGCAACAGCACCCGCTGTACCAACCGTGGAGCAGCAATTACGGACGATAATGGTCAAGCAACGGTTACACTCTTTGCTATTGTTGGGTCAAACAACACACCCAGTAACCCCCGTGGCCAGACTTGTAACCTCGACCCTAGCAAACCCGACTGTTTTATGCGCGTCATTGCTGAAGCTCCGAACTCCCTCGATGTCGCCTCGGCGATCTCTGTGCCCTTTACGCCACTAGGATTTCTGATCGGGGGAGATCTTTCGATTACTCCGCCGGCGGTCACATTTGTGAATCCCTTGGTAGACCCTGCGCAGGGGAATGGACCGACAGCGACGTTTACGGTGCAGGGCGGACGGCCTCCTTACACCGCGGATAATCAAAATAAGAATCTTGGAAAACTAACTCCTGCAAGTTCGTCAACGGTTAATCAACAATTTGTGTACACCGTCATTGGTGGAACCCCCAACACCACAGCTGGGACACTCACAGATACGGTCACTGTCACTGACGCCGCCGGGAAAACAGTAACAGCAACTGTCACCATTATTTTTGCAAATTGCACTCTCACAGCAGACCAGAAAAAAATAGCTGTCATACCATCCGCAGATGTAAGTAATCCAACTACTTTCTCGATTAATGTCTCTGATGGAGTACCACCGTTTACTGTCACTGAAGACTTCCCTGGAACGCTCGCGACCGGGTCTCCCCAAACACAATGTGACAGCTCGCAAAAAAATTGTTCTCTCTTATTTACGCTCTCCGTCCCTCCCCGAACAGTTAATCCAGATACCATCATTATCCGTGATTCACGTGGGTGTACGGCTCAGGTTCAACTGACAACGAACCTCTGCGGCAACGGAAAAATTGACGCCCCAGGAGAAGAGTGTGATGCACCAGATTTTGGCAGCTTGACTGGTTGTGGCAGCCTAACTGGGGCGAACGGGCTACCAAGAGTCGGAGGACCTCTACGCTGTAGCGCTACATGTATCCTTGACACTAGCTTATGTGTCGATGCTCCTAACCCTGCCTCTTAAGTGATTGCACATAGCAAAACAGGAGAAGAAGGAGCATAAATCTTTCTTCTCCTTGGCTCCGCTCTCGTTGACGCCATAGTCAGAGGTTTATAGTGTGCTGGGGTGACATCACGATATATTCCTTCGGACAAGCAAAACAATCGTCGCAATTGGCAAACCGACTCTCGCAAACCCGGATCATTCAGGAGCGACCGCGCCAGGACAAATGATCGTCGTTCCCATCCGCAGAGAGGGGTCTTCTCAGCACAAGGACGCGATAGGGAAAACATAGGAGAGCAGTTTGGAAGCCGTTCGACTGCCAACTCCCAACGTCCACCGTGCCCGCATTATCCTGCCTGTTTTAGTTGCCCTTTTGTCCAATTCCCGTATCTGCAACAGCTCGAAAAGAAATACGAGATCGTTACCAAAGCCTTGAGGAGTTACCCTTCACTCGCGGTATTGCCGGTTCCTGCTCCCGTCCCCTCCCCATACCAATTTGGCTACCGTACGCGTACGAAACTTGCAGTCCGACGAGTCAACGGCAAAATCGTTATCGGTCTGTATCGACCAGAGACACACGAGGTTGTTGATACCTCCGCTTGTCCAGTGCATCCGGAACCTATCAATGATCTCATCCAGTTTCTGCGCGAAGCAATAGAGCGTTTCAATATTGTTCCGTACGATGAGAGCCGCGACACCGGGCAACTGCGATATCTCGATATTCGTTACAGCTTGTGGCAAAAACAGGTTGTGCTGACGCTAGTCACCCGTCACATGCATTTCCCGCAGGCACGTGATCTGGTCTTCCACCTTGAGCGAAAATTTTCTTTTATTAGCGGCATTGTGCAGAACATTCACGACAAACCGGGGAATGTGATCTGGGGAGACCGATTCCATCCTCTCCGCGGCAGAGACACGTTGCTCGAAAGGATTGGGCCATTTCGCATCATCGTCCCTGTCTATGCCTTCTCGCAAGTGAATCCCCCAGTTGCGCGCCGCATCTATGAAACCGCTCTTGAATGGGCCGATGTGACCAGCAAAGAGATCGCGCTTGACCTCTACTGTGGGATTGGGCCCATTTCACTCTATCTCGCGTCAAAAGCACAGCTAGTGATTGGCATCGACGATAATGAAGGAGCAGTGAACACCGCTAAACAGAATGCGCGCCGCAACGGGTATCATAATTGCCGCTTCTTCGCTGGCGATGCGGCAACAAAGCTCCGTGAGACAACCGCGTCTTTACCACAGATTGCTGTTGCAGTAGTCAATCCTCCGCGTAAGGGTTTGAGCCCCGAAGCATTCAATGCGTTGGTTAGTACTAGTGTCGGAAGAATAGTTTATATTTCTTGCGAACCAACGACGTTGGCTCGCGACCTCGACCACTTAAGTCGTGAAGGTTATGAGGTAAAAAAAGTGCAACCGTTTGATATGTTTCCGCAAACAGATCAGGTAGAAACAGTGGCGCTGCTTGAGCGCAAGGAAGGGCAAACACTAGCGTTTGCAGGAAAAGAGGAAGAAACAGTGTCATAGTCGCCTGTCAGCAAAAAATCCTCTCGTGCGGAGCCTGTATAGATCTCGTAGAGACGCGACATGTCGCGTCTCTATAAAACGAGCGTTGCATTTGGTGGACACCAACAAAGAGTCGCTCAATTCCGCAAATTGCTATTGTCGTAACACCGCAAGGACTCCATGAAAAACACATCGCCGTTTTCTCTGCCCTCCCCTCCATACTGGCTGCAAGCACAAGGCTGGGACCGGTTTCCCGCACTCGTTCATGGCTTCTCTACGTGTATTGAGGATCGTGACCAACTTTCTGCAAGCTGCGAAGCAATAGGCTGGAATTTCCGTGCGCTCAAACAAGTACACGGTGACAAAATTCTCTTCGTTACAGCTGACACGGCTAGGGAGACATCAACGGAAGCAGACGGAATGACGACACAACTAGATGGAACGCTACTGGGAATTGCGACAGCGGACTGTGTTCCGGTCCTTCTCGTTGCTCCTGAGCAAAAAGTCGTGGTTGCTCTTCATGCAGGTTGGCGTGGAACGTTGAAAGGCATTACTGCTCGGGCGCTAGCATTGCTTTCTTCGTCGTGGAATGTTGCCTCTGCTAATGTATGGCTTGCGTGTGGACCAGCTATCGGCCCGTGTTGCTACGAGGTTGGTCGTGATGTCGGTGAAGCACTCTATGAGCGATGGGGTATGAACAATCCAGCGACTTGGCAGTCGAAAGGGGAAAAGGGTTTTGTCGATCTGCGGTTAATCAACCTCATTCAGGGTGAACAGTTAGGTGTTCCGCGCGATCATATGCAGATGGTCGGATCATGCACATTTTGTGATTCGACTTGCTTCTCATCTTATCGCCGTCAAGGGTCGCAGGCTGGTCGTCAGTTCAGTGTTATCGGTTGGCAGAAGACAACGGAAAACGGTCCTAATGACCATAGAAACGCTACAGCAAGGTATAAATTCGATGATCACACTATCTGTTCGGGTGCCACTGACGACCTGCCCTCTCCGTCGGGGGGCTTGTCCGCCAGTACAAGCCGAACACACGGGCAGCAAGCTACTCGTGGCCCACGAAGATCCAGATCTTAGTGTACTTTTTTCATAAGGTAACGTCTCGTGCGTATCGCTGTCATCGGCGCAGGAGGCTGGGGAACTGCGCTCGCTGCACTTCTCGTTTCCATTGGACACCGTGTCTGTTTATGGATCAGGCGTCCTGTTTTGTTTGAAGAATTGCGCGCGACACGGGAGAATCGTGCTTATCTCCCGGGAATCATTCTTCCTGAAAGTTTGTCCTACTCGAACTCTTTGCCGGAGGCGGTAAGCGCGGCAGACCTCCTCGTCCTCTCCGTACCATCGCACGCGATGCGGGCCGTGGTGCGCCAGCTCTCCCCTGCTCTCTCCGGCACTCCAGTTATTGTCAGTACTACTAAAGGGATAGAAGAAGAAACGTTGCAAACTGTCACAAGTATACTCCAAGCTGAACTTCCCTCAGCTCTGCACTCCTCCTTTGCCGTACTTTCTGGTCCGAGCTTTGCGGCAGATGTCGCACGAGGGTTACCGACTGCCGTGACTGTCGCCGCAGAACGCGAATCTCTCGCTACGACTGTGCAAAACGCCTTCTCGGCAGCAAGGTTTCGCGTTTATACCACGACCGACGTTGTCGGTGTAGAAGTCGGCGGAGCGGTAAAAAACGTTATAGCTATAGCCTCTGGTGTCAGTGACGGTTTAGGATATGGTCAGAGTGCTCGCGCAGCGCTGATCACGAGAGGATTAGTAGAGATTACCCGCTTAGCGGTGCGGATGGGAGCCAGTTCGCAAACTTTATCCGGCCTCTCTGGTATAGGAGACCTGGTATTAACTTGTACCAGCAACCTGAGCCGCAATTATACGGTAGGCTTACGTTTGGGGCGTGGAGAAGGAGTCGGCGATATTCTTACCGGAGCAACAACGGTTGCCGAAGGAGTACGCACTTGTCGTTCAGTTTTTTCTCTTGCCCAACGTTTAGGTGTGGAAATGCCGATCGTCGAGCAGGTCTACGCGCTTTTGTACGGAAAAAAGCCAGCCCGTCAGGTTGTGATCGACCTTCTGACTCGTGAGGCAAAACCTGAATTCTCGCGATAGGGGAAAATTGACATCCTCCCTTCAGTATGGTCAGATGCGGGCTCTTTTGCCATAGGAATTTGCAAAGAAATTGGCACGGATGAACTCTAATGAAAAGAACATATCAACCAAGCAATCTTCGTCGCAAACGTACTCACGGGTTTCTCACGAGAATGAGTACGAGCGCAGGCCGCGCCGTTCTCAAGAGACGGCGCGACAAGGGCCGCAAACGTTTGACCGTCACAGTGCCAGCAAAGCCAGCACATCGCTAAACATCTCGAACAGATCATTGCCAAAGTCCGCTCGGCTGCTTAAGCGCCGAGAGTTTCTTTTTCTTCAGCAGAAAGGAAAGAAGCGACACAGTCCACATTTTCTTGTTGCGACCGCTCCAGCACAGGAGCGGTACTCTCGCTTTGGCATTACTACTTCCCGCCGCTTTGGTAATGCCGTCGTTCGCAATCGCATGAAGAGGTTACTGCGAGAGTTCTTTCGTACCCATCAGATGCTCATCACTCCAGCTTGTGATATTGTCGTAATTCCGAGAGCTGGAGCCGAGCAGCTCACACTTATACAGATCACCGAAGAGTTGGGAAAGGTACTCTCTCTTGTTCAGCCGTAGAAGTAAAGCTCCACATTGTTTTTCCGTCATTATTCCAACGATTTCTGCTATGGGAGTAGTAGCCCTGAAGGGCGGGATTATCTTCTACCGCTGGGGTATTTCTCCTCTCGTTGGGCCCACATGCCGCTTTTCTCCGAGTTGCTCGGCCTATGCGCTCTCAGTAGTACAACGATATGGCATCGTTAAGGGTATGTGGCTTAGTATAGTACGTATAGCCAAGTGCAACCCTTGGCATCCAGGCGGTTATGATCTACCGTCTTAGTGATGAGTTCTTCATAAGAGGCATTCAGTAGTGGATAACAAAAGCTTTCTCGCGGTTTTGCTGTCGCTTCTCGTTCTTCTTGGGTATCAAGCCCTGATTTCGTATTTTTACCCACCACCTCCTCCTTCAACGAAGCACCAGCCATCATCTCCTCAGGCAGAATCGCCAACGTCAATGCGGCCTTCGGTGATCGAGCCTTCCCCCCAGGCACAACCATCAACCACCGTTCCTACCTTGGCTGGGGCTGCTGCCACTGAAGCGCAAGAAATTACTGTCGAGAATGAAGTCTACCGCGCGGTGTTTACCTCTGCAGGAGGGCGATTAAAGAGTTTTTGCTTGAAGCAATATCCAGGAGATAAAGGGAAAGAGAGTCCTCCATTAGAAATGATTCAGGCAGGCGCCCACGGTGAGTTACCTCTCGGTTTGCTGCTCGAAGGGAAGGGGATAACTATCAGTGACGACGATGTTATCTATGCAGTGACCGGCAAGGATATCTCTCTCCGAGGAAGTGAAAAAGCAACTCTGGAGTTTCGCGGCACTACTGCAACCGGTATTGCTCTTGTCAAAGCCTTTACCTTTTCTGGACAGGATTATGGGATAACACTCGACGCGAAAATAGACGCACCCGCTCAGGAAGGTACTTCGCTTTCGCTCCTTTGGACCCACGCCTTCGACCAGCATCATTTACAATCAACCGGTGAACCGGGACCTGTTGCTCTCGTTGGCAGGAAGTTTATCTCCGAGACTAACTCAAACGTGGCAAAAGAAGCGCGAGCGATTGGACCAGAGCGGGTTCGTTGGGTTGGCTATGCGAACACTTATTTTCTTTCGGCAATGATTCCTCCCGAAGGAGAGAAAAATACCCTGCTCTTCTATGCGAAGGAGGGTACGGTTACGACCAAGCTCTCGATCCCGTGGAGTGCACAGCCTGGGACGTATACGGTGTATGTGGGCCCAAAGGAGCCCAACGCGTTGAACGCGGTGAACCCAGTCTTAGATCGCGCCATTGATTTCGGCTGGTCGCATTTTATTGCCCGCCCTTTACTTTCTCTGCTCAAACTCTCACATGCCGCGACGGGGAATTACGGTCTTGATATCATCCTGCTGACCGTGCTGGTGAAACTGGCATTTTTTCCGCTGAGTGCCAAAGCCTTCAAATCCATGAGCGAGATGAAAAAAATCCAGCCTCAACTCGAACAGATTCGCGAACAGTACAAAGACGACCGTGAAAAACTCAACCGCGAAATGATGGAATTGTACCGCCGCAATAATATCAATCCGCTCGGTGGCTGCTTGCCGATGTTAGTGCAAATTCCCGTGTTTATCGGTCTGTATCAAGCTTTTATGCATGCCATTGAATTGCGCCAAGCTCCATTCTTTGGCTGGATTCAAGATTTGTCGCAACCAGACCGTCTGGGCTCAATGTGGCTCCCCTTTGTCGATCCTCCAGGGATCCCCGTGTTGACTCTGCTCATGGGAGGAACAATGATCATCCAGCAAGCAATGACACCAACCCCTGGAGATCCAGTACAGCAGAAAATGATGATGCTCATGCCGGTAATGTTTACGGTGATGTTTGTCAATTTTCCTGCCGGACTAGTGCTATACTGGCTGGTAAACAATATCCTGAGTATCGCTCAGCAATACGCCCAAAATAAAGGGCTGGTATAACTTTGGAGAGGGAACAAACACAATGAACGCAGTAGAAGCCGAAGGCACAACGCTTGACGAGGCAATCGCCAATGCTCTCCGCCAACTCCAAGTCGAGCGCGACCGTGTTGAGATCGAGGTCCTAGCCCAACCAACCAAAGGCTTTCTTGGTATCGGTGGCAAAAAAGCACGAGTTCGTGCTTCTCTGAGAGTTCCTCTTTCTGCGCGCGTAAGCGAAACTAGAACAGAAACTGCACGACCACCCCTGCGAACACCTGCACCAAAAGCCGACCCCCCACAACCACAAGCACCAAGAAGTGAGACGATGCTGGAGGTTGGCCCCCGTCCTCATACACCTCTCTCTCCCGAAATAGCAGAGAAGGCCTGCTCTACGTTGAAAGAAATCCTTAGCCTCATGGGTACGGCGTCTGCCCTAAACGTGGAAAATCGAGGCGACGAGACAGTCATCAATGTGACCCACATTGCCGACCTCCCGGAAGGATTTTTGATTGGCCATCGCGGGCAAACCTTGGATGCGCTTGAATATCTCGTCAATCGCATAGTCACAAAAAGTGACGAAATCGATACCCATGTTGCCGTCGATGTGGAAGGCTATCGTGAACGGCGCTGGAAGAGCCTGGAGAATCTTGCGCTCCGTCTGGGAGAACGGGCGAAACGCCGCCGGAAGTCAGTGACGCTGAGTCCGATGAGTCCGCGCGATCGTCGCGTGATTCATTTAACTTTAGAAGGCGACCCGCTTGTTACTACGAAAAGCTCTGGTCACGGTTATTTTCGCCAGGTGAGTATCGTGCCGGAAGAAGGACAGCGAAGAGAAAGAAGTCGGTCCGCGGGCCGGACACAAACCGCTGACTCGTGACCTGTGTATACGCATGACACGATTGCCGCACTTGCGACTCCAACTGGCTCCGGTGGCGTCGCCATCGTTCGCGTGAGTGGCCCACAGGCCGAAGCCATTGCGCGGAAAGTTTTTTCCCTGTCTCATCCGCGCGAAACACTCGTTTCTCGTCGTTTGTATCTTGGTCAAATTATCGATCCCTTAACTAACGTTCCGCTTGATCAGGGACTCTTGGTGCTGATGTATGCGCCGCGGAGCTACACTGGGGAGCATGTCGCAGAGATTCACTGTCACGGCGGAGTGTTGCTCTCTCGACGCATTCTCGAAGCGGTATTAAGTCAAGGTGCACGTTTGGCCCTTCCTGGAGAATTCACGCAACGTGCATTTCTCAATAATCGACTAGACCTTTCACAGGCCGAAGCTGTACTCGATTTGATTCAGGCAAAGAGCGACCGAGGATTAGAACTTGCCTGGCAACAACTGTCTGGACGCTTATCCGAAGTCTGTACCGAGCTGCGTGAACGGCTTATCAGCATTACAGCATACATTGAAGCGTTTCTTGATTTTCCCGAAGACGACATCCCCGAGAAGGCGCAGACCGAACTGCTAGAAGAGATGCAAACGCTTGCAGATGATGTTTCGTCACTGTCAGTGACATTTCGCCAGGGTAAAGTGTTCAGAGAAGGCGTTCGCACGGCGATTATTGGCAAACCGAACGTAGGCAAATCGAGTCTGTTGAATCTGCTGTCTGGTACTGAACGGGCGATTGTCACGGCAATACCTGGCACTACCCGTGACGTGCTGGAAGAGACTGTCACGATTAATGGCATCCCATTGCTCATTTGGGATACTGCGGGGATTCGCCACACAGTGGATGAAGTTGAGCGCATCGGTGTTGAACGCGCGCTCGACGGACTTCATGCGGCAGAGATCGTGATCGCTATGTTTGATGCCTCACGTCCATTAGACCAAGAGGATGATCTCGTTTTCTCGTTGATCAAAGAAAAGCCTACAGTTCCGATTCTCAATAAGATTGATCTGCCCATTGCTGTTCAACCGCAAGACATTGCCCACCATTTTCAAAACACTTTTCCGATTTCCTTCTCGACGAAGTTCGCAACCGGTATGAGCGAGCTCGGACAGCGAATCGAGCACCTCGCTTTCGGCAACGACCTGCACCAAGATAATATTTCTCTCTTTTCTGGAACTATAGTCACTCACACACGACACCGTGATGCGCTGCTCAAAGCCGAGCAAGCTCTTTGTCAATCACATATGAGCTTGCAGAATGGCATTCCTCTTGATTTGGTGGCAGTTGACCTTCACGTCGCTCTCGATCACATTGGTGAAATCACTGGTCATGTGAGTAGCGATGATATTCTTGATCGTATCTTTCGCGATTTCTGCATCGGTAAATAAGTAGGATAGGTATCGCTCATGGTCTACGATGTCATTGTGGTTGGCGCTGGTCATGCCGGCATTGAGGCTGCACTTGCAGCTGCCCGACTCGGTAGCAAAACGTTGATGTTAACGTTAAACCTCGACCACATTGGTCAGATGTCATGTAACCCTGCGATTGGTGGAATTGGTAAGAGCCATCTTGTACGGGAGATCGACGCGCTTGGCGGAGAGATGGCCAAAGCGATTGATGAAACTGGGATTCAGTTTCGCGTGCTGAATACCAGGAAAGGACCAGCCGTTCGTGCTACTCGTGCTCAGGCTGATAAGGCACTCTACCGACAGCGCATGAAACACGTCGTGGAAACGACTGAGAATCTAACCTTGCGCCAAGGCTGTGTTGAACGGTTGTTAATTGAAGATAATGAAGTCCAAGGAATTGAGACTCAGATTGGTGAAACCTTTCTAGGACGAAAGGTGATTTTGACTACAGGAACGTTTCTGAAGGGACTGATCCATGTTGGGCTCAGGAATTACTCTGCGGGACGAGCCGGAGATTTTTCTGCTGAAGGATTGAGCGATCATTTGCGTGAATTAGGCTTTCGTGTTGGTCGCCTCAAGACGGGAACTTGCCCACGGCTAGATAGTCGAACGATCGACTATAGTGTCACTGCGCCGCAATATGGGGACGAGCCGGCTCCATCACTTTCGTTCTCGACTGAACACATCGTCCAGCCTCAGGTGCCTTGTCACTTAACCTATACTAATGCAACCACTCATCAAACGATTCTTTCTGGTTTAGATCGCTCGCCATTGTACTCTGGTCTGATTCAGGGACGAGGACCCCGTTATTGCCCCTCGATTGAGGACAAAGTTGTTCGGTTCAAAGATAAACTTCGGCATCAGATTTTTCTTGAACCCGAAGGGCGAGACACGGTTGAAGTTTATCCTAACGGTTTGTCGACGAGCCTACCTCTCGATATCCAACTGCAGATGGTGCGATCGATCAAAGGACTCGAACAAGCAGAGATCATGCGCCCTGGATATGCGATCGAGTACGATTATGCCGATCCAACCCAGCTTTTTCCGACCCTGGAGACAAAGCTCATTCGTGGCCTTTACCATGCCGGACAGATCAACGGAACCACTGGCTATGAAGAAGCTGCAGCGCAAGGGCTTATGGCTGCTATCAATGCGGTCGTTAATTTGCGGAAAGAAGAGCCGCTGATTTTTACACGCGACCAGGCATACATTGGGGTTCTCATAGACGACCTTGTGACACGTGGCATAGGAGGAGAGCCCTATCGCATGTTTACCTCTCGTGCCGAGCATCGACTGCTTTTACGTGAAGACAATGCTGACTTGCGCCTACGGGAATTCGGCCATTCTATTGGCCTTGTGCAAGCGAACGATTATCAACGGACTGTAGAAAAGAAGCAGGCTATTGAAGAAGAGATTCGACGACAAGAAGAAACCAGCATCATTCCCAACGAGAGAAACAATGCGGTGTTAGCCGCCCTAGGCAGTGCTCATATCAAGACACCGGTTTCTTTGGCGCAAATTCTCCGCCGTCCAGAGATGTCTTTCTTGATGACACAAGAGATCAGTCCCTCCCCAGTGCTGGTTTCACGTGAAGTTGCGGCAGAAGTCGAGATTACGATTAAATACTCCGGCTATATTCGTCGCCAAGAAGAGGGAGTCGAACGCTTGCGTCACCTTGAAGACGTCAATATCCCTAAGAATCTTGACTATAAGACGATCCAAAGTCTTTCAGCTGAAGTGCGGGAAAAACTCGTTGCCCTGCAGCCACGCTCGCTTGGGCAAGCGTCTCGCATCCCTGGGATCACCCCTGCAGCAATTTCTATTCTGGCCGTTCACCTCAAGAGGGTCGGGACTGCATAGGGGAAGGTATGCTCATCCGAGAGCAATCGACTCTTCTCACTGATGGCGCGAAGCACCTCAATATCGCATTGACGCAAGAACACATTGCTCAGTTCGCGATCTATCTCGAAGAGCTGAATAGCTGGGCAAGAATAGTTGACCTCATTTCCCAATCTGATCCAAGAATTATTGTTCGTAAACATATTCTTGATTCTTTGGCGGCTCTCGCCATGCTACCGCAGCAGGGCCGATTGCTAGATTTAGGTAGTGGTGCGGGTTTTCCTGGACTACCGATTGCGATAGTGAACCCTTCTCTTGCAGTGACCCTTCTTGAGCCGCGACGCAAGCGGGTAAATTTCCTCAAGGAAGTCATACGCAAAACCCGTCTTACAAATGCTACTGCCGTTGAAGGGAGGGCCGAGGAATTTGCCAAAACAAGGGGATGGAACTCTGCGTTCGACGCCGCAATTACCCGTGCCACGTGGAACATTCGAGAGTTCCTTTTTCTGGCTCGACCTTTCCTGGCCGACCAGGGAGTGGCGATAGCAATGAAAGGAGAAAAAGCAGAAGAAGAACTAAAAAGCCTAGAAAACTGGCTAGAAAAAAGTGGCTGTGTTCTAAAAAGACAATTCAACTACGATTTACCTTTTGGAGAGGAAAAACGATGCTTCTTAATATTTTCCTTTGAAGTAAATGTTTCACGTGACACATAAACAAATCAGATGTTTCACGTGGCACATTTTTGTAGCTTCATCTCTTCTCACAATTATTTAGATTCAGCCTGAGCAAGAAATACCTGGCCCTCTCCCTCTTCAATTCTCTGATTCGTCTTTTTAAAAGGGAACTGTTGTAGGGCGCTTTTCTTATTTTCCTCCATATGTTAGGGAAAACTGCAGTGGGTAGGATAATTTGTATCGCTAATCGTAAGGGTGGGGTGGGGAAAACCACGACCGCTATTAATCTTTCTGCTGCCTTAGGGGTAGCAGAAGAAGCTACGCTTTTGGTTGATTGCGACCCACAAGGAAACGCGAGCAGCGGCATCGGTATTAAAGTCGAAGAAAATACGCCGACAATTTACGAAGTCTTGTTAGGCGAGTGTGACTTGCAAGATGCGGTACAGAAAACTCCGATTGCTCATCTCGAGGTGCTTCCAGCAAACCACGACCTTATAGGCGCAGAAGTTGAGCTCCTCAATGTAGACAATCGTGAATACCGGCTGCAAAGCTTGCTTCGCAAAGGACGTGAGCGCTACAAATACATTCTCATTGACTGTCCGCCGTCGTTGGGGTTACTGACGGTGAACGCGCTTACCGCAGCCGATAGCGTCCTGGTGCCGTTACAATGTGAATATTACGCCCTGGAGGGACTACGCTCACTGTTAGAGACGCTCACGGCCATTCGTGAACAACTCAATCCCGACTTAGCGATCGAAGGTATTTTGCTGACGATGTTTGATGCGCGTAACAAACTTAGTCACCAAATCGTCGAAGAGGTACGGCAGTTTTTCCCTCACAATGTGTTTGATACAATAATTCCGCGCAATGTCCGCCTGACCGAAAGTCCGAGCCATGGCATGCCGGTCATTTTGTATGATCCCTCGTGTCGTGGTGCGCAAAGTTATGTCGAGCTTGCCCACGAAATCACAAACCGTGACCCTCTCGCTTGGACGGTCCTGCCACACGCGGAAGGAGCAGAACGATGAGCGAAAGCGTGAGTTTGGTCAAACGTCGCGCGCTCGGTCGTGGCCTGGGGGCCCTTATTCCTCAAGGGACACCGGCGAATCCGCCCTTAGCTGACCGGCGGGTGTCGGTGACCGAGATTCGTCCCAATCCCCACCAGCCACGGCGCTATTTCGATGATGTCCGTCTTGCCGAACTTGCCGAATCAATCAAACAACAAGGTATCTTGCAGCCGCTAATCGTTCGCAAAGTGGAGCAGGGCTACGAGTTAATCATCGGTGAGCGGCGGTTACGCGCGGCACAAAAAGCCGGCCTTGACCGCGTACCTGTCATTATCAAAGAAGTCACTGACGCTCAGAGTATGGAAATGGCGTTAGTGGAAAACATTCAGCGCGAAGAACTGACACCGATCGAAGAAGCCTTAGCCTATCGTCAGCTCATGGAAGAATTGCACCTGACACAGGAAGAAGTCGCCTCGCGGGTCGGCAAAAGCCGTCCGGTAATCACGAACCTACTACGGGTTTTGAACCTTCCCGAGGAGATTAAGGAAGAAATTGATCGTGGCAACCTCTCAGTTGGCCATGCACGAACGTTGCTCTCGCTTGGCACGCCAGAGCAACAAACTGCGATGGCACGGCGAATCATGCGCCAGGGACTCTCAGTGCGAGAAACCGAAACGCTAGTGGCCCAAGCTGTCGCGCAACCACTTTCAGAGTCACCCCCAGTTCCTGCACCGCAAGATACAGCGGTAGTTCCTACTCTCTATCATGATATTCATGTAACTGCATTAGAAGAAGAACTTATGCATGTGTTCGGTACCAAGGTGCGCCTACGGCCAAAAAAGAAAGGTGGTCGTATAGAAATTGAGTATTATTCTAGCGAGGAGCTAGAGGGGATTCTTGCCCGCCTCCGTAGATGAGCTATTCCTCATCGTCTAGACTCACCCGTATGTTTCTATCAGTACTGGAATGAACCCGGTAAGGAGAATACGTCTGTGTTATCGATCGATCAGTCGCTAATCTTTCAAGTTATCCTATTTCTTCTTTTATGGATGTTTCTACGCAAGTTTCTCTTTGAGCCACAGTTAGCAGTGATGCAACAACGCACTCAGCGGAGCGAAGGAGCGCTCAAAGAGGCACAGCAAGTGAGGGCGGACGCGGAATCTATAGAAGATCGCTATAAAGCCCAGCTGGCAGAAACCAGAACTGGGACGATACAACAGGTCGACACGGTCTATCGAGCCGCTGAAGAACAGGCAAAAACGCTGACCGATGCGGCTCGGGCTGAGGCAAATCAAACGCTAGCAACTCTGCGCGCCAACCTACAGCAAGAGATTGCCGCGGCCAGGAAAGATCTGGAATCTCGTACCCCGGAATTTGCCCGCACGATTAGCGAAAAACTGCTTGGGAGGCCCTTGACGTAACTATGAAGAGCCATTTAAGAAAAGTGGTCGGTCTTGCCACCGCGTCCTTTTTTCTCCTCTTGCCTGCGGTTCTGTGGGCAGTAGAAGAAGGACACGGAGGACACGGGGAAGGGCACGGAGAACACGTCCCACATCTGTCAGAACTGATTTTTCCTGCCATAAACTTCCTCATTTTTGCTTTTGTCTTGTGGAAGTATGTGATCCCCGCTGTTCAGGATGCTCTCCGCCAACGTCGAGAGAAAATTACCCAGGCGCTCGACGAAGCGAAGCAAGCAAAGGAAGAGGCACAAAGCCTCCGCCGTGAATATGAACAGAAGCTCGCTGGACTCGCAGCCGAACAGGAGAAGATGCGGGCACAAGCTCTTGAAGCAGCGGAACGTGAACGGAATCGTATTGTAGAAGAAGCTCGACAAATGTCTGAACGCGTGAAAACCGAAGCGCAGCAAATTGCACAACGAGAGGTTGAAGAAGCCCGACGTATCCTCCGCCAGGAGGTAGCACACCAAGCCGTACAGATGGCGACCGACTTGCTGCAATCCCGTCTTGCACCGACGGATCATCACCGTTTTGTTCAAGATCTTGTGACCGAGGTACAGAATGCCGCAAACGCCAGCCGCTAGACGCTACGCCAAAGCCTTGCTTGATCTTGCCCAAGCGCAAAAGGCTGAAGAGACTATTGGAAACGAATTGTCACAAATCGTCAGTGTTATTGCTGATCCGGAAATTGAAAAAGTCCTTCTCTTGCCAACGCTTCCGCTCAAAGCGCGGATGGAGGTCATTGAGCAGGTCGTCGCTTCTGCAAAGCTTCATCCGACACTGAGCAGTTTTCTGCGGGTGCTTGCCGACAATGACCGCTTACCCATACTGAAGGACGTCCATGATGCATATCAAGCACTGCTTGAAGCTGCGAGTGGTAAAGTTCGTGCGCAGATCCGTACCGCCGTGGAGCTTTCAACTCAGGAATTAGGTTCGCTTGTGGAAGCATTTAGTCGCCTCACTAAGAAGGCCGTTCTTCCAACAGTGACAGTCGACCCGACTTTGCTGAGTGGTGTAGTCGTGGAGGTGGAGGGACAAGTCTACGACGCGAGTCTACAAGCCCAGCTGCGCCGGATGGGTAACGCCCTCGCGCAGCAAATCTAAGTGACGAAGAATTTTTTAGTTAGCGAAGACAACAGTAAGTGAATTTCTATAGAACGACAAGCGCCGTAGCGGTTAACGGGCGGTCCGTTTGTGAGTGTCTCTAAAAATGAGGGAGCAATGGAACTGAAAGCGGCTGAAATCAGCGAAATAATTAAGCGCCAGATTCAGGGCTATGACAAACAGGTCGAAGTGCGAGAGACTGGTACGGTCCTCTCTGCTGGTGATGGAATTGCGCGAGTTCATGGACTCGAGCGCGTCGCTTCTGGAGAATTACTGCTGTTTCCCCATGACATCTTTGGTATCGCCCTCAACCTGGAAGAAGATAACGTCGGCGCTGCAGTCTTTGGGGAGGTTCAGGCAATTAAAGAAGGCGATGAAGTTCGCCGCACCGGCCGTATCGCAGAGGTTCCCGTCGGCGACGCGATGCTGGGTCGGGTGGTGAACGCCCTTGGGCAGCCGGTTGATGGCAAAGGGCCGATTTCTACCAACGATACCCGCCGCATTGAAGTCAAAGCGCCTGGTATCGTTCTGCGGCAACCAGTGAAGCAACCTTTACAGACTGGCATCAAAGCCATCGATTCCATGATCCCGATTGGTCGCGGACAGCGGGAATTGATCATTGGTGATCGGCAGACCGGCAAGACCGCGCTTATCGTTGATACGATTATCAATCAAAAGGGTGGTGACGTCTACTGCATCTATGTCGCTATCGGACAGAAGCGCTCAACTGTTGCCCAGGTGGTGGAACGGCTGGCCCGTGCTGGCGCGATGGAGTATACGACGGTTGTTACCGCGACTGCTTCTGAGGCCGCACCGCTCCAGTTTATTGCCCCGTACGCAGGATGTGCCATTGGTGAGTTCTTCCGCGATACCGGCAAACACGCACTGGTTGCCTATGACGATCTTTCCAAACATGCCGTTGCCTATCGCCAGCTCTCTTTGTTGCTTCGTCGTCCGCCAGGCCGCGAAGCCTATCCAGGTGATGTCTTCTACCTGCACTCGCGGTTACTCGAACGTGCCGCCAAAATGAGCGATGCGCAAGGTGGTGGTTCGCTGACGGCACTGCCGGTGATTGAAACCCAGGCCGGTGACGTGTCGGCCTATATTCCGACCAACGTCATTTCGATTACTGATGGCCAAATTTATCTGGAAAGCGACCTGTTCTACTCTGGCGTACGCCCCGCGGTGAACGTCGGTCTCTCGGTATCGCGCGTTGGTGGCTCAGCACAGATCAAAGCGATGCGCCAGATTGCTGGTTCGCTCCGACTCGACCTTGCTCAGTATCGTCAAATGGCCGCGTTTGCGCAGTTTGGTTCTGACCTCGATGCCACAACCCAACGCATGTTGTCGCGCGGCTCACGTCTGGTGGAAATCCTCAAGCAAGGTCAGTATCAGCCACTACCGGTCGAACGGCAGATCCTCTCTCTCTACGCGGGAACGAATGGTTTCGTCGATCAACTGCCCGAGAGTGCACTCAAGAAATACGAGAACGAGTTGCATCGTTTCGTTGAAAATCGCTATCCTGAGGTCTTCACTGATATCCGCACCAAGCGTGAGTTGACCGACGATGTCAAAGAGAAAATGAACGGGGTGCTCAAAGAGTTCAACGAGACGTTTACGGCGTAATTCTATGGCAACGCTTAAAGCAATTCGCCGGCGCGTCGCTTCGGTGCGTAACATTCAGCAAATCACCAAAGCGATGAAGATGGTGTCTGCCGCCCGCCTGCGTCGGGCGCAAGAGGCCGCGTTCGCCGCGCGTCCGTATGCAGAAAAACTCGAAGCAGTCTTACAAAATCTCTCTTCCCAAGGCCGAGAGTTGGCGCATCCGCTGCTGGCGACTCGCGAGGAGAAGAATATCGACTTGCTGGTGGTGACATCTGATCGCGGTCTATGTGGTGGATTTAACTCGAACCTGGTGCGTACGGCAGAGGCGTTCATTCGCGAGCACCCTGAACAGAAAGTGACGCTCTTTCTTGTTGGTCGTCGTGGGTTTGATTATTTCAAGCGTCGAGCCACCCCAATCGGAGAACATCATACCGACCTCGCCGGACGCCTAACCCCGGCTTTGGCACATGACATCGGCATGCGCATGAGTCAGCGTTTCATCAACGCCGAATCAGATGGCATGTACGTCCTCTATGCGCGCTTTCGCTCGGCTATTGTACAGGTCCCGACGATCGATCGCGTCTTGCCAATTATTCCGAAAGAACAGAGTACGTCACAGACAGCGACGGAGTATCTCTACGAACCCCAGCCCCAGGAGCTACTGGAAAGTCTGCTCGGTCGCTATATCGATATGCTCATTTATCGGGCCATGCTTGAGTCGGTCGCCAGCGAACATGGTGCGCGGATGACGGCAATGGACAACGCGACCAATAATGCCGTCGACATGATTAGTCGCCTGACCCTCGACATGAACCGTGCGCGACAGGCCGGAATCACACGCGAGTTATTAGAAATTGTCTCCACTAGTGAAGCACTGAAAGGATAACAAATAGGGAACAGGAGGTGACAGGGAACAGGTGAGAGAAAAGCGAAGCGCGTCTTTTTCGTTCTTCCGTCTATCCCCTGTTGCCTCTGACCTTTTACCCTCGAAGAGAGGACATTCATGAACGTCGGAAAGATCACGCAGGTACTTGGAGCAGTTGTTGATGTTGAGTTCGAGAACAGTGCGCTGCCCCCCATCTATAATGCGCTGCAAGTTACCAACACGACAATTAGTGAGAAAGAGTGGAACCTGATCCTCGAAGTTGCGCAACACCTGGGCGAAAACACGGTGCGGTGTATTGCCATGGACAGTACCGAAGGACTCGTTCGCGGCACGCCAGCGCGTGACACCGGAAATGTCATTACCGTTCCAGTTGGAGAAGAAACGCTTGGGCGCATTCTGAATGTTGTCGGCGAGCCTGTGGATCAAGGTACTCCGCTTGACCATGTGAAGCGTTCTCCGATCCACCGCCCGGCGCCGAGTTTTGCGGATCAAGCGACCGAAGTCAAAATTCTTGAGACCGGGATCAAAGTGGTTGATCTGCTAGCTCCTTATCCGCTCGGAGGAAAAGTCGGCCTCTTCGGTGGTGCGGGTGTCGGCAAGACCGTTATTCTCCAAGAATTGATTAACAACATTGCCACGCAGCATGGTGGGTATTCGGTATTTGGCGGCGTTGGCGAGCGCACTCGCGAAGGCAACGATCTCTGGCTCGAAATGAAAGAAGCTGGGGTCATCAATAAAACGGCTTTGATCTATGGTCAGATGAATGAACCGCCAGGTGCACGCGCACGCGTTGGACTTTCGGCGCTGACGGTGGCTGAATACTTCCGTGATGTCGAGCATAAAGATGTGCTGTTGTTTATCGACAACATTTTCCGCTTCGTGCAAGCAAACTCTGAAGTGTCTACGCTCCTCGGTCGCATTCCTTCAGCCGTTGGTTATCAACCGACCCTGTCGACCGACGTGGGCGATCTACAGGAACGCATTACGTCTACGAAAGATGGCTCCATTACCTCGGTGCAAGCGATTTACGTTCCTGCCGATGACCTCACTGATCCAGCACCGGCGACCACCTTTGCTCACCTCGACGCTACGACTGTGCTCTCTCGTCAGATCGCAGAATTGGGCATCTACCCGGCTGTGGACCCGCTCGATTCAACCTCGCGTATGCTTGATCCCAATGTCATTGGGGAAGAACATTATCAGGTCGCGCGTCGCGTACAGGAAATCTTACAGCGCTATAAAGACCTTCAGGACATCATCGCCATTTTAGGGATCGATGAATTGTCAGAAGACGACAAGATTGTCGTCTCTCGTGCCAGAAAAGTTCAACAGTTCCTCTCGCAGCCGTTCCACGTTGCGGAACAGTTCACCAACACCAAAGGTGAGTTCGTCAAAGTAAAAGACACGATCCGCAGCTTCAAAGAGCTGGTGGATGGCAAGCATGACGACCTGCCAGAGCAAGCGTTTTACATGGTCGGAACGATTGACGACGCGAAAGAAAAGGCGCGGAAACTCGCAGCACAGTAAGTAACCGTAAGTAATGAGTGACTAAGGCATGCTCTACGAATAAAGGAAGAATGTTACTCTTTTCATTCTTCACTCTTCATTTTTCATTCTTCATTGTAGAATTATGGCAGATACTCTTCGTCTCCGTATCGTCACCCCTGAGCGGCAAGTGCTCGATGAGGAAGTAGACGAGGTCACCGCGCCTGGAACAGTCGGTGAGTTTGGTGTCCTCCCTAATCACGTGACCTTTCTTTCATCCCTACAACCGGGACGTTTGCTCTACAAACAAAAAGGGCAGAATCACACGTTGGTAATTGGAGGTGGGTTTGCTGAGGTTTCAGACAACATTATGACGGTTCTTGCCGACAGCGCAGAAGAAGTTGGTGAGATTAATGTCGAACGTGCACGAATTGCGCTTCAGGAAGCCGAAGAGAGGCTGAAAACTCTCTCACCAACTGACCCGACGTTTGCTGAAGTCGACGCTACTCGTCGTCGCGCCCAAGCCCGGATTGAGATTGCTGGGGCAAGTCACTAAATCAGGCGGGATATAATGACTCGTTGATTGCGTCATCCTGAGCGAAGTAAAGGGCCTCTCAGAGAGATTCTTCGCTCTTGCTCAGAATGACATTCGTGTAACTTCGCACCGAAAAGTGTACGAATGTTTTTCACTCGTACTCATATTTTTTCTTTACAACTTTTTTCTTCTTCAGCTTGTTAATTTCTCGGCGTTGGCGTCGGATCTCTCGCCGTTGCGCATTGAGTTGCGCTTGTTGGTAGTTTTGCCGATTTTCAACTCCTTGGAACTGATCGCCGATAATTCCTCCTCCCACAGCACCGACCGCTCCACCAATCGCTGCACCAGCTGCAGGATTACCAACCGAAGCTCCGACAATAGCGCCTGTAGCTGCCCCGATTCCACCACCGATCAAAGCCCCTTTCTCGCGTTTGTTGAGCGGCTGCGAACACCCCGCCATCAATGTGAGTAACAGTATCCCAATAACTCCTACTCTTGCCTGCCTCGCGCTCGACATTGTGAACTCCTTTCCATAAATCCTTGCCTGATCAATCTATCGGACATTCTTCTCAGAACCAAAATCGCAAAGACCTTGCTGCTCTTTCTCTTTGTCGTTCGTCACGATACAGTTTTCTCCTGATGACGTTGGTCACCTCTATCGGCGCTTTTTTGAGCGGTGTTCTTCTTGCCCTTGCGTTTCCCAAAATCGATCTCAGTTTCTTGGCGTGGATCGCGTTTGTTCCGCTTCTATGGATCGTTCAGGAGCGAACGCCCCGGCGGGCGTTTGGCTATGGATTTGCCTCCGGCATGGGGTTTTACCTCTGCACGGTCTATTGGGTTGTGCACACAATTGGTTTGTATAGCAACATTCCTTCACTTATCGCTGTTGGTCCATTGTTACTCATGTGTATAATTCTCGCTTCGTATACAGGCGCATTTGTTGCTGGACTTCGTTTTTATCAATTACACGGCGGGTCTATTGTCCTGCTTGGCCCTGTCTCGTGGGTAACTCTCGAATGGTTACGATCATTTTTCTTTATTGGCTTTCCCTGGGTTAGTCTCGGTTACTCACAGCATCCTTATTTGAATCTCATGCAGTTCGCCGAGTTCACCGGTGTCTATGGTGTTTCCGCACTGGTCATTTTTGTCAACCTCGTGATTTTTACGTTGTTCTCCGATCCCCAAGCACGCCGTAGACTCCTTGTCCTCTTGGTCCTCATTCTCGTTGGTAGTCTTTCCCTCTGGGGAATGTGGAGACGGTCTCAGTTAGCGGCGCTTCCATCTACGCACAATCTACGGGTTGGGCTCATTCAGGGCAATATTCCGCAAGACACGAAATGGAATGCCAATTTTCAAGAAGAAACGATGGTCCGCTACGAACAACTCACCCGACAAGCAGTATCACAAGGTGCAGAACTCGTCATTTGGCCCGAAACTGCTGCCCCTTTCTATTTCCAATCGCCGCTGCCGCCGAGCATGCCTGACCGCGAGAAGGAAGAGGAATACCGCGAGAGGTTGCTTCATTTGGCAACAGAATTACGAACACCCATCTTATTCGGTAACCCAGCCTTCAAGATAGAAGGAGGTCAAGTGTCGATGTTCAATCGTGCGTATTTAATTTCGTCAACTGCTGAAGTCCTCGGCTCCTACGATAAGATTCAGTTGGTCCCATTTGGCGAGTATGTCCCTTTTCACAACCTGTTGTTTTTTCTTGATAAACTGGTCGTCGGCATTGGCGACTTTGCTGCTGGTACAACGACCACGGTGTTCGCGTTACCACAAGCAAAATTCGGCGTCTTGATTTGCTACGAAGGTATTTTTCCGGCCCTCACCCGTCGGTTTATCGCCCAAGGCGCAGAACTGCTCGTGAATATCACTAATGACGCCTGGTTTGGTCGTACTTCTGCACCGTACCAACATCTTGTGATGGAGGCGGTGCGTGCCATTGAGAATCGTGTACCCCTGGTCCGCGCAGCTAATACTGGCTTCTCCGCGGTCATTGGTATTGACGGACAGATCCAGAGCCGCACGAATTTGTATGAAACAGCTAGCTTAGTCGAGAATATCGCATGGCCACAGGTGAGTAGCTTTTACGCCCGCTACGGTGACGTGTTTGTCTGGTTCTGTGTCGTTAGCACTAGCCTCATGCTAGGATACTGCTGGATGAAACAACAATAGAGAGAGACAAAGATTCTTTCTTACGGAGGACTGCATGTTGATAGAGGTCAAAGAAAAATTGGCGCAACTGCGGACGCGAGTCGATAATCTCGGGAGGCGTCTTTGACATCGCCGGAAAAGAGGCTCGCGCAGCAGAGTTAGAGGCGCTCACGGTTGCAGAAAACTTCTGGCAGGATCAGGAAAAAGCACAGACGATTCTCAAGGAGCGATCAGGGTTAGTTGCAACCATTAACCAATGGAAAAAGCACCAGCGCGGACTCGATGACGCAGCAGTGTTTCTCGAAATGGCCGAGGCCGGCGACGCAGAAGCTGAAGCTGAAATAGAGCAACAAGCTGCGCTACTTGAAAAAGAGGTCAGCCAGGCTGAACTCGAACGCATGCTGGGCGGAGAACATGACGCCGGTAATGCCATTCTCAGTCTTCATCCCGGCGCAGGTGGTCTGGAGGCACAGGATTGGGCGGATATGCTTTTGCGTCTCTATTTGCGTTGGACAGAACGCAAGGGATACAAAACCGAAATGGTCGACTACCAGCCTGGCGAAGGTGGCGGGTTGAAGAACGCGACACTAACAGTCGAAGGGCCATACGCTTATGGCTACCTACGAGCCGAGGCTGGAATTCACCGACTCGTGCGTATCTCGCCGTTTGATGCGAATGCCCGCAGGCATACATCTTTCGCCTCGGTGTTTGTCTATCCAGACCTCGACGACACGGTCGAGGTAGACATCCGACCCGAAGACCTCCGCGTTGACACCTACCGTTCGAGTGGCGCTGGTGGACAACATGTGAACAAAACTGACTCAGCAGTACGCCTTACCCATCTCCCAACAGGTATTGTTGTGGCATGCCAAAACGAGCGCTCACAACATCGCAACCGTGCGATGGCAATGAAGGTACTCCGCGCCAAACTCTATGAAATCGAACTGGAAAAACAAAAAGAGAAGATGGAGGATTTGCATAAGAGTAAAAAGGACATCGCCTGGGGCAGCCAGATTCGTTCCTATGTCCTGCATCCCTATCGCATGGTTAAGGATCACCGCACGGGGGCAGAAGTTGGGAACACCGACGCTGTTTTAGATGGTGACATTGATACGTTCATCGAAGCTTATTTGCTCCATCGTATAGCTGCTTAAGCAGCAACGCGGAAACGGTTGTAGCAAGAAGAAAGGGAAACGTCGTGGAAGAGGACAAGGTCGGCAGCGACCCTGCACAAGAAGTGATGATTCCAGAAGTTTCCCTTCGACTGCAACAATTACGAGAAGCAAAAGGCTTGTCACTACGAGAAGCAGAAGCCGCAACGCGCGTTCCGGTGTATTATTTACAACTGTTGGAAGGAAAGGGAGAGGCTCGCCTCCTTTCCGATGCCTTGTACCTTGTGCCGTTCCTCCGCACGTACGCTCTGTTTCTTGGACTTGATCCGGCTGAGGCAACCGCACAATTTGTCCAGTCTGTTTATGCGAAAGAGGATGCGCTCAGTGAACTTGGCGAACAACCCCCACCTCCACGTTCGGCTGTTCGCCCGTTGAGGATTCTGATCGTCATTTTTGTGATCGCTGTTCTGCTTACCTTGTTCTGGTTCATTCGCAAGTCTTAAACAATCCCTTGGCAATGCGAAGAGAAGCAGATAGACTCCTGCGGTTCGTAACGAGCTCCGTAGCACCGTGGCTCTGAAGCACGTCTTGAGGAGGGACCGCCATGAGCGCAATGACAATTGAATCAATTCCGCAGTTAGCCGATCCAGTGTTGATTATCGCTTTCGCTGGATGGAACGACGCTGGCAATGCCGCAACGCATGCAGCACAGTTTCTGGTGCAGCAGCTGCAAGCTCGCCGATTTGCCAGTATCGACCCTGAAGAGTTCTATAACTTCAGTGAGCTGCGTCCTCAGGTACGACTGCGTGATGGTTTATATCGAGAGGTTATCTGGCCAGCCAACGAGTTCTTTTATAGCAGTGCCTCGCTTCTTCCCCGTGGGCTCGTGCTTGGGATTGGTATCGAGCCGCATCTCAAATGGAAAACCTACTCAGCCGCAATTCTTGACCTTGCTCAGCAGTGTGGAGTGCAAATGGTGCTCACCCTTGGGGCGCTGTTAGCCGATGTTTCCTACTCGCGCCCAGTCCGTGTAGCTGGCTTTGCCAGTGACCCGGCCTTGGCCGCGCGACTGCAGCTCACCTCTTCACGCTACGAAGGCCCAACCGGGATTGTTGGCGTCTTCAACGATGCTTGTCGTCGTTCAGGAATTTCGTCGGCAAGTTTTTGGGCCAATGTGCCTCACTACATTTCTGCGGCGCCAAATCCTAAAGCTGCACTTGCATTGGTCAGACGTGTCGAAGCGTTTCTCCACTTCACCCTCGACACAACGGAACTGAGTACGCAAGCGTTTACGTTCGATACAAAGGTTGCTCAAGCTGTGGCGGAGAATCCGCAGATGGCGGCCTACGTGCGTCAGCTCGAAGCGCGAGAGCAACAGGAAGAAGGTTTCGAGGTCGAGCCTGCTCCGAAAGGCAATGGTGGCGGCAACGGTCACGCCAACGGCAAAGACATGGAAGCTGAGCTACAACGTTTTCTCCAACAACGTAAGAACAAGAAGGATGACGAGTAAGGCTGGGAACTAGGGGATCAGGGGGTCAGGGATCGGTAGGGAAAGCCAACTGGTGTGTAAATGAAGCGTAGGGGCGCGGTGGCGTGCCCCTAAAAACGAGGAACGATCTCGTCGTTTGCAATCGACATTTAACCAATGGAAAAATCAGTCTACATGGTCAACCTCGGCTGCCCCAAGAACTTGGTCGACGGCGAGGTGATGCTCGGGCTCTTAGCGCGGGAGGGGTATACATTAACACTCGACCCTGAACAGGCTGGAGTGTTAATGGTCAACACGTGCAGTTTCATTAACGAGGCCAAAGAGGAATCGATCAATACGATCCTCGAACTGGCGCAATACAAGGAGCAGGCCCCAACTAAACGACTGATTGTCACAGGCTGTCTAGCTCAACGATACAGTCAGGAGTTGCGCGAATCGCTCCCTGAAGTAGATGTTTTTGTTGGCACTGGCGAGTTTCTCCGTATCACAGAAATCTTGCGACAAAAACAACCGCTCCTTAATGGTCCAGTCAGTTACGTTGGTGCTGCGCACGTCCTCCACGATCACACGACCCCCCGCATTGCGACGACGGCATTCTATACGACCTATCTCAAGATCGCCGAGGGTTGTAACCATAAGTGCGCATTTTGTATCATTCCCAAAATCCGTGGGCTCCAAGAAAGCCGCTCCATCAATTCTTTGGTTACCGAAGCTGAAATGCTCGCCGCACAAGGCGTCAAAGAACTTAACCTGATCGCGCAAGACCTGACCGCTTATGGCCGCGAACGACGCGACGGCACCACGCTCCTCACCTTATTGCGGGCGTTAAGTCGCGTCGATGGAATTGCCTGGGTTCGCCTTCTCTATTGCTACCCCAATTATCTTGACGAGCCACTGTTACGTTACATCGCCGAAGAAGAAAAAGTGTGTTCGTATTTGGATATGCCTCTGCAACACATTAGTGATCGCATGCTGCGCGCGATGCGGCGCGAAAAGAGTAGCGATGGGATTCGAAAATTGCTTGAGCGTATTCGTACCAGTATTCCCGGTGTGGTACTACGAACGTCGTTTATCGTTGGATTCCCAGGTGAACAAGAGGAAGATTTTCAGCAATTGCTCGATTTCGTGGCCGAAGTTCAAATCGATCATGTGGGCGTGTTTCGCTATTCCCAAGAAGAGGGGACTGCGGCAGGAACGTTGCCCAACCAAGTTCCGGAAGAGATAAAACAAGACCGTTGGCACCGTTTGATGAAACAGCAATCCCAGGTCGTACGACGAAAAAACCTTACCCTGGTCGGCAGTGAGCAAGAAATCCTTGTGTGTGGCTATGACGACCATGGGCGACTCTGGGGCCGGTTTCGTGGGCAGGCACCGGAGATTGACGGGATTGTGCTCTTGGAACGGGGTCAGGCTGAGGCGGGTGATATTCTCTCCGTACAGATTTCCGCAGTGTCGGGCTACGACCTTCGGGCAAAACCGCTCACACGAAAAGTAAAAGAATCTTATCAAGCGATTGACTTAGCGCAGCTTCCCCTCTAGATTCCTCCATTACTTTTCGTGTCTGAAGGAGTGGGGTATGAGAAAAACCTTCTTGAAAAAGACCCGTGAGGCCCTTGTCGCACGAAAGGAACAGATTCTTAAACAGCTCAACGAGGAAGTCAAAGAAGGGAAAGAGGCCGCCCTAGATGAAGGGATGGATACCTACGACCTTGCCAGTGAAGAGCGCAACCGTGAGATTAATCTCATTCTCAGTGATCGTGACCGGGATAAACTCCAAGCCATAGAAGACGCGCTCGAACGTATCGAAGACGGCTCTTATGGTATCTGTGAGCAGTGTGAAGAAGAGATTGCTCCCGAACGACTCGAAGCATTGCCCTTTACCCGTCTTTGTGTATCGTGTCAGAGTGAAATGGAGCGAGAGGCTAAACAGCATCGTCGTCCGGATGACGACCGAGGCCACCGTCGCACGAATTTGTCGGATTTTGACGAAGAGAATTTTTAATAGTTCACCAGGATTATCACGGTTCTTCATCTCACAAAGAGATGAGATGACTTTCCCACCATCAGTACGAGAGCAGTTACAAGCGCTGTATGCTGCAGCGATTGCTGCAGTTGATCCACGATTCCTCATAAGTCGTGTCGTACAGAAAGAGCAGAACTGCCTCGTCATCCAGCCACCAGGAGAAAATTCCCCACCCCATCGTTTCTTACTCAATAGACGAGTTCTATTAATTGGCGCGGGAAAAGGAGCCGGCTTTCTGGCCCAGGGAATTGAGCAGCTTCTTACAGACCAGGAAGTCGCTGGAGTTGTCATTGTCCCAGCTGGCAAGAAGATCGATCTTCGGCGAGTGGCAGTTGTTTATGGCGAGCACCCGCTGCCAGGAGAAGGCAGCGTACAGGGAGCAACGGCGATATTCGATCTTCTTGCCCAGAAACAACCAAACGATCTAATCTGTTTTTGCTTAACTGGTGGAGCCTCGAGTTTACTGGTCAGTCCGGTCGAAGGAGTGTCTCTCGCCGATAAAATCGTAGTCAATCAACTCTTGCTCGCATGCGGAGCAGATATCCATGAGGTAAACAGCGTCCGTAAACATCTCTCCCGCATCAAAGGCGGAGGACTTGCTCGTTCTGCATTTCCCAATCACATAGTGAGTTTTATTCTTTCAGATGTCTTAGATGATGATGTAAGTACAATCGGCTCGGGACCGACCGCTCCAGATTCAAGCACCTTTATCGACGTGTGGGAAATCGTCGAACACTACGCTCTTCATGATCGACTTCCCTCTTCTGTCCGTGCGTATCTGTCTAGCGGATATCGTGGCTTACAACAAGAAACGCCTAAACCTGGAGACATAGTTTTTTCTCATGTCCATAACATTCTTGTTGGCTCGAACCGCTTAGCACTTGAAGCCGCTGCCAGGGCAGCGCCAATGCTCGGCTTCGTTCCTCATCTTCTTCCAAATCCACTATCGGGTGACACAACTGAAGCGGCGCGCTCTTTTGCCTGTACCTTGCGCCTGTTACAAAGTGCTACTCAGACACCTCTCTGTGTTCTCGCTGGTGGAGAAACGACGGTCCGTGTCACTGGTAAAGGTAAGGGAGGACGCAATCAAGAATTCGCGCTTATTGTTGCTGAAGAATTACAGGGAGAGAAGGATTGGGCACTCTTAAGTGGCGGCACTGACGGTATTGATGGCCCTACAGATGCTGCTGGTGCATTTGTCGACGGCAATAGTCTCAAGCGGGCACAGCAGAAGGGACTCGTCCCTTCGTTCGTTCTCAAAGAAAACGATAGTTATGCCTTCTTTTCCGCACTTGGAGATCTTTTTATTCCTGGAGCGACTGGGACAAACGTGATGGACATTAAAATCGCCCTTCTCTGGCCAACTATATCCTCGCTGCATTGTTGCTTTTGAACTCTTGCGTAAAATCCGAGACATTATTAAGAGAGACTATGGCAAAAAACCGTACGCTCAACCCGGTTGGACGTGTGCCCCCAGGACAACATTTGGTAGAAAAGTGGCCGGTTCTTAGTTATGGGCCGACGCCACGTTTTAACCCGGCGGTGTGGGATTTTCGCCTCTTCGGGTTAGTGGAGCGGCCAGTGCGGTTGAACTATCAACAGTTCCGCGCCTTACCGCAAACCCGCCTGATAACAGACTTTCACTGCGTGACAACCTGGTCTCGCCTCGACAATGTATGGGAAGGGGTGCTTGTAAAAGACGTAGCAGCGCTTGTCCGGCTTACGCCTGAAGCCCGCTACGTAGTCATTCACTGTGAGGGTGGCTATACAACCAATCTGACTCTCGCCCAGTTTCTTGATGATGATGTGATTTTTGCCTATCGTCACGATGGGCAGGATTTAGAGCCTGACCACGGCTGGCCGCTCCGGTTGGTGGTACCAAAGCTATATGCCTGGAAAAGCGCTAAATGGGTACGAGGGCTCGAGTTCTTAGCTCAAGACAGACGTGGATTTTGGGAGGTCCGTGGTTACCACAACCGTGGGAATCCCTGGCAGGAAGAACGCTACAGCGATCAAGAAGAGGACGAACAATAGTCCTCTAACCCTTCTTTTTTTCTGTTAATTTTTGCTTCCCTATTCTTCCCTATTTTTTCTCTTGACTGAGCGACTATTCATTATTGTGCCTATTTTGAATGGTCGTTCAGTCAAAATTTTCTTGACAAGCCCTAGGAGAGCACGCTAAAGATTCCTTGCGCACTCCTCTAGCAAACGGCCTCCAGGTGCGACGCCGGAGTACCGGAGAAACACAATGGCAGTGTATACACTTTTAGACTACAGGACAGCCGCGAACCTCGTCACCGTATACGGTCTCGGCAACCTCAACCAAATGACGGGAATTCCTGCCGGGTCAGTCAACACTCACTATCTGTTAGAAACATCCAAAGGAAAAGTGATCCTTAAAGTAGACGAAGTCAAAAGTGCCTCTGAGGCGGAGCGAGAGCTGATGTTGCTGCTCTTTCTGCGCGCTCGCGAGTTCCACTGTCCACAGCCGCTCGTCGACCGTAACGGGCGGTCTTATCACATCTATAAGGGAAAGCCGCTTTCTTTATATACCTTGTTAAGCGGGAAAAGTTTCCCAGAGGTACAGCTAACACATGCTCAACTTGAGCATGTCGGACAGACGCTTGCCCGTCTTCACCAACTCAGTTCCGGCTATCCAAAAGAAGAGGATAATCGCTTTAGTGCCACTCGCGTTCTCGCACTATACCAGGAAGTCAAAGAACGGCTGCCTGGCTATCTGCGTCATCTGACGCATATGCTTGACGATGAAGTCCTCTACCAGCAACAGTATCTGGAAGATCGCTTGCCAAAGGGAATTATCCACGGCGATCTGTTCGCTGACAATCTTTTGTTTCGCAAAGATCACGTCGTTGGTGTCCTCGACTTTGAGGCAGCATGCTACGGGAAATTCATCTACGACATAGCTACGGCCGTCAACGCGTTATGTTATCTCGACGGGCGCTATGTGATCGAGCGCTTTGAGGCGTTGATCGCAGGCTATCAGAGTATACGGACATTGACGCTCACGGAATGGGATGCCTTTCCTAACGAGTTACGCTTCTCTGCATTCCGTTTTACTATCACACGGCTGAAAGATTTCTTCTTGCATCCGATGGCAGCACGGGACCGCGTCAGCAAAGACTTTCAGGAGTTTTTCGATCGGCTCCAGGTCTTACGCCGCGAGCGCTCAGGCGGTATGGACCGGCTTCTCCTTGCTATGGCAACTGGCTATGATTACCGCCAGTACCAAAAACCCCCGACAGCCAAAGACAAGCCGAAAGGACGAACGCCAACAAAGAATAGGAGAAGCGGAGGACGACAACGAGAAGCCCCAACTTCGCAACTGTGGACACAGAAACGAGTCGCGGCGGCTCGCTAAACCGGACTGCAGGAGGTCAGCACCTCAGACTTGTCACCCTGAACCCTTCGACAGGCTCAGGATAAACTCCGTGAAGGGTCTCTTAGAGAGATTCTTTGCGCAGCCTGTCCTGAGCCCTTTGACTTTGCTACGCTGCGCTCAGGAGAGACTCCGTCGAAGGGCTCAGAATGACACTTTGTCACATTGCATCATGTGGATGCATATCATGCGTTCTGATTTAGTAGTCCTCCTCCAACACCCATCATTATGTTCACAAAGATTCTCATCGCCAATCGCGGCGAGATTGCCAGTCGCATTGCGCAAACCTGCCGCGAACTCAGTATCGCCACTGTTGCTGTGTACTCTGAAGCTGACCGCTCTTCACCTCACGTGTATGCTGCTGATGAAGCAGTATGTATCGGCCCAGCACCAGCCAAGGAGAGCTATCTGAATGCAGAGGCCGTTATTGCGGCTGCCCAGCGAGTTGGAGCACAGGCGGTCCATCCAGGCTATGGCTTCCTCTCCGAAAATCCTACGTTTGCTCGCCTGGTGAAAGAGGCTGGTCTCACCTTCATTGGCCCTTCTCCTGATTCCCTCGCCGCGGTCGGCAATAAAATCTTCGCCCGACAAACTGTGACAAAACTCGGAGTGCCAGTAATCCCAGCGTTGGAAAATCCTTCACGTGACCCCAACGTACTACAGAAGCAAGCGCGTGAACTCGGCTATCCGCTTCTTATTAAAGCGGCATCCGGAGGTGGCGGCAAAGGCATGCGGATCGTCCGCAACGAGAAAGACCTCGCTGAGGGAGTGGCCGCTGCTGAACGCGAGGCACTGGCGGCGTTTGCTGAAGGAACAGTGTATCTGGAACGTTACGTTGAACGTCCGCGTCACGTTGAGGTGCAAATTTTAGGTGATACGTATGGTACCCTTGTCCATCTTGGCGAACGGGAGTGCTCGATTCAGCGACGGTATCAAAAAATCCTCGAAGAAACTCCTTCTCCAGCGGTGAGCGAGAAACTCCGCGAGGAAATGAGCGCAGCTGCATTAACCGTGGCCAAAGCTGCGGGATATTACAATGCGGGAACGGTTGAATTTATCCTCGACGAGACGGGACACTTCTACTTTCTCGAAGTAAATGCGCGCCTGCAAGTCGAACATCCAATTACAGAGTGGATTACCGGTCTTGATCTGGTGCGCGAACAAATTCGTATTGCTGCCGGCGAACGGCTTGGCTTTACCCAGCGCGATATTCAGCGGCGTGGACATGCGTTTGAGTGTCGCATTTACGCCGAAGATCCAGCCCACGGTTTTCTCCCTTCACCAGGCAAGGTGCTGCTCTGGCAAGCGCCTACCGGCCCTGGAGTACGCGTCGATGCCGGAGTCGAATCGCATACTGAGGTCTCTGTCTATTATGATCCGATGATCGCCAAACTCTCGACTTGGGGTCGGGAGAGAGAGCAGGCACGACGGCGGATGGAATCTGCATTGCGTCAGTGCGTTGTTTTGGGTCCGACAACAAATATCGCCTTTCTGCGCGATCTGCTTGCGCATCCAGCGTTTATCGCTGGAGCCACACATACTGGGTTCCTCCCTGAACATTTCGCGCAATGGCAATCGGAGGCTACGCCACATCTTAGCATCGCCGCTTTTGCTGCAGTACTCAATCCCAAACAGTCTGTTCCACAAGCTTCACATGGTGGGCAGTCTTTCAACGAGACCCCGTGGCAGCAACTCGGCGGTTGGCGTATCGGCAACTAATCCGCCACTAGAGAGAACCATATGAAAACGACATTGCATTCCCGCGGCAGTACGCTGGTGATTGAGTATCGTCAGGAGGGAGACGAGTACATCGTCACAGTAGGTGACAAATCGCTGCAAACTCAGATTCTTGCTGCACACGATGGAGCACTTACCCTCTTAGTTGGTAAACAGCTGTTACGCGCACATGTTGTGAGTGACGGACTGCGGACGTTCGTCGCCATCGACGGCCGCGTGTATGAATTTGTCCGTGGAGAAAAGAAAACCGCCCAGAGTCGTCAACGTGAAGCTGGGCGCTTGAGTCCAGAGATTCGCTCACCAATGCCGGGAAAAATTCTCGAAGTCCGTGTCGCAGAAGGAACGGGCGTCGAAGCTGGACAGGTCCTTGTCGTCCTTGAAGCCATGAAGATGGAAAACGCGTTGACTGCCGAAGGACCTGCCCGTGTGCGCACGATTCACGTTGCTGCTGGGGAACTAGTCGAGCTCGGCCAACTATTAGTCGAGCTCGAATTTTCGCAAACGGCTTCACAAGCCGATCAAGTTAATTGAACACCGACACGGATACCGCTTTGTTGGGCAAACTCTGCCGCCGCGATTTTTCCGCCTTCACCGCGTGCCTTTTTTGCGATGATCGTCCCACCAAGCGTGGCGATGTGTAGATCCTCGCCCTCAATCGCAGTCACCTGTCCTGGTACAGCAGAAGATGTGCTCGATTGCAGTCGGCAATCATACAAGCGCACCATTTTGCCCTGCCACGTGGTATGCGCGCCAGGCTGAGGATCGCAGCCACGAATACGATTGTAAACAGCTTGCGCGGATTGCGTCCAATCAATTCGTCCGTGCTCGTCTCCACACGGAGGATCGTAGTTTGCCCGTGACTCATCCTGCGCAATACGTGGCGGATTTCCTGCCTTAATGAGATCTACCGACTCGGCAATAGCCTCAACTCCGACAGGGAACAGTCTATTGAAGTACAACGTCCCGGTCGTGTCATCTGGTCCGACCGCAACTTCCTTCTGCAGGAGAATCGGCCCAGTGTCGATACCCTCATCAACCCAGAACAACGTAACCCCAGTTTTCGTTTCACCATTGATCAACGTCCAGTTAATCGCACTGCGCCCACGATATTTTGGTAGCAACGAGGGATGAAAACAAATACTACCATACCGTGGCAGGTCAAAAACCTGCGGTGGCACGATTTGCGTGACAAAGGCGAGAATCGCCAAATCCGCATTGAGCGCAGCAAACTGATCGCGCACCTCGGGAGTTTTGAGGGTCTTGTGTTGATGGACTGGGATGCCGAGTTGGAGTGCTCGTTGTTTCACCGGATCGAACTTCCCGCCTGGAGCATCAGGCGGACAGAACACTGCGAGGACTTCCTCACCTTTGCTCGTGAGCTTATCGAGTGTCTTTTCAGCGAATGCGGCTTGGCCAATAAGAATGATGCGCATGGGTCTTCTCCCCTCCTTCACTCATGCTTGTTCTTCACCAACAGGCCGAGAGAACAGGTCACGACACACACGGGCAACAGCTGTGGCTATACGCTGTGCTCCCTCAACGCTGGCGATGAGGCTGTTATTGATTTCGAGCTCAAGGTACACTAGACCATTCTGCTCGCCATGACTACGAGCACTGAAAATCAATCCGTCATACCCTGAATACGGCTCGTTGTAACGAACGCGGTGGCCATCGTGCCCAAGACGCCCCCCTACCTCTTGCGCCAAATTTTCATAGCGATCAAATAACACACCCAAATCAAACCGTCGTTCTTTCTTTCCTAGAACGGGGGTGAAGCTGTGGATGCTAAGGAGGGTAACGGACTGGTGCCCCTTTTTTCCTGCAAGTAAACCGTCAATCGCTTCATGATATGGCTGGTAGAATTGGTCTATACGATTCTGACGTTCCTTTGACGACACATCTCGGTTTCCCACAATGACAGTGCGGTCGCTCTCGCACACGATGAGGTCGTGATCGCTCAAATCCCGATTACAATCGATCAGCAGTCGTGAATAGCTAGAACAAATCGCTGGGGCATCAAGGGCTTGTGTAAGATAAGTAACAACTGCACGCGCGCCAATATCCCAACCAATGTGTCGTTGCACTTCTGCTGGTGAGAGCCCAAGATTCTGGTATTCCTGCGGCAGCGCATAGGAGGCATGCTCACAGGTAAGAACTAAAGGAAACTTCCCTCCTGGATTAATTAGCTCAAACGCATTGTTATTCTGCTGCATGCCTTCTGATTACTGAAGGAGAAAGAAAGTTGCAAGTCAGCCAAGATAAAACTCCGTTGACAAAAGAATAGGTTATCCATATAAAGTAAAACGTTTTTTGCTATCTGATGAGGGGTAAGGAGGCATCATGGTTCGCCGTGAAAAGAGCAATTACATTATCCAGGCTGTAGCCCATGCCCTGGATGTGCTTGAACAGTTCCATGGTGACGCAGAGTTAGGGGTTACAGAACTCAGTAAAAGATTACGACTCCACAAAAACAATGTTTTCCGTATTCTCGCGACTCTTGAATCACGTGGTTATATTGAGCAGAACCGGTCGACCGAAAACTATCGTTTAGGAACACGTTGTTTGCAAATGGGACAGAGTTACATTCAACATATGGGCCTGCTCAGACAAGCGCGTCCGATTATGGCGGATGTCGTCAAGACATGTCACGAGAGTGCGTATGTAACTGTTATGCGCAAAGGCAAAGTCGTTCCACTTGACATGGTTGAATCTGACCAACCTGTACGTATTGTTTCTCACATTGGCGAGGCATTGCCCCTCTATTGTACTGCTGCCGGAAAAATCCATCTTGCTTTTGAGCCTGCTGACGAAATCCAGCGCAACTTTCCAGAAGGACTTGAGCGCTATACTGAGAATACTATTCTTGATCGCCGGGTCTTGGTGGAACAACTAAAAGAGGTAGCTACGGTAGGCTACGCCCTTGAAAACGGCGAATATCTCGCCGATGTGCGTACTATTGCTGTCCCAATCCGTGATTACACCCGTACCGTGGTTGGGAGCCTCGCAGTAAGCGGGCCTGCGTATCGTATTCCTTCTGAACGAATTGAAAAAGAACTCTCGCCCCTCGTGCTGAATGCTGGGCGAGAGCTTTCAGTTCGACTGGGCTACAACGCGTAACGCGATAGCGCTTGACAGTAGCATGTAGACGCGCTGAAGTAGGGCGGCATTTCAGCCGTACCCCCACCACATCATCACATGGAGGAATAGTGGAGTGAAAACGCTAGTTACGGTCAAGCGCGTTCCTGACCCAGAGACAACGATTCGTGTGAAGCCTGACGGAACCGGAATCGTCACTGACAACGTCAAATACGTCATCAATCCATTCGACGAAATCGCCATCGAAGAAGCACTACGCATCAAAGAAAAGCTCGGCGGTGAAGTTGTGCTTGCTAGCATTGGCGCCAAAGTTGTTACTGAACAACTCCGCACTGGGTTAGCGATGGGTGCTGATCGTGCAGTGCTGATTCTTTGCGAACAAGAACTCGACTCGCTGGCAGTCGCTAGAGTCTTCGCAAAACTCGTTGACAATGAAAAACCTGACCTCGTTGTTATGGGCAAACAAGCAATTGATGACGACGCAAATCAAGCTGGCCAAATGCTGGCAGCTCTTCTTGATTGGCCGCAAGCGACATTTGCTTCAAAGGTCGAATTCGCTGGCGATCAAAAGTCCGTGCAAGTCACCCGTGAGGTCGACGGAGGACTAGAAACAGTCGGCTTTTCTCTGCCAGGTATTATTACGGCTGACCTCCGCTTAAATGAACCGCGGTATGCCTCACTGCCAGGTATCATGAAAGCTCGCAAGAAAGAGATCAAAGAGGTTCCGATTGCTGGCTTAGGTGCAGATGTGACCCCGCAACTAAAAGTGCAAAAGCTGGAACCACCAGCAAAGAAACAAGCGGGTAAGAAACTCGAAACCGTCCAAGCGCTTGTGGATTCGCTCCACACTGAAGCGAAGGTCATCTAAGGAGTACTGACGTGGGTAATGTTCTTGTTTTTGCTGAACATCACAAAGGGAAATTTCCCAAGAGCACCCTGATTGCCGTGCAAGCTGGAAAAGAAGCAGCAAGCAAACTTGGCGGCAATTGCATAGCGACTGTCTTGGGAGCAGGTGTTGATGCGGCTGCCAAAGAGATCTCCGGGTATGGAGTTACTAAAGTCATCGCTGCAGATGATGCAGCGCTTGCCGAGTATCTTGCCGACGCCTACGCAGCGACGCTCGAACAACTGATCAAAGCTAATGACGTATCGTTGCTGATTGCAACTTCCACCGCTGTCGGCAAAGACCTGCTCCCTCGTATCGCCGCACGCCTCGGTGTTGGTATGGCCACTGACGTCGTCGCCATTAACGCGGACGGTACATTTAAACGACCGATGTATGCAGGCAATGCACTTGCGACTGTTTCACTCGATAGTCCAGTGAAAGTTATCTCTGTTCGTGGAACTGCCTTTGATGCAGCGAAACCTGAAGGGCAAGCACCGGTGGAAAAGGCGAGCGTCAGTCTCGACGCCGCAGCAAAGAAAATGCAGTTCATCTCTTTTAATGAGATCAAGTCTGATCGTCCGCAACTGACTGAAGCACGTATTGTTGTATCCGGCGGTCGCGGATTGAAATCCGGTGAGAACTTCACCACTTATTTAGAACCGCTGGTCGATGCACTCGGCGCAGCGATGGGCGCAAGTCGTGCAGCTGTGGATGCAGGGTTTGTCCCCAACGATCTGCAAGTTGGGCAAACTGGGAAAGTTGTCGCTCCAGAACTATACTTCGCAGTTGGAATTTCCGGTGCGATCCAGCATTTAGCTGGAATGAAAGATTCCAAAGTGATCGTGGCGATCAACAAAGACCCTGAAGCGCCGATCTTCAACGTCGCCGACTACGGCCTCGTTGCTGATCTCTTCAAAGCTGTCCCCGAGCTTACGGAAGAAGTGAAGAAACTAAAAGGGTAGTTTTTGACGACAGGGCTGCCAGTTTCGACAGCCCTGCCTTTTGTAAACTGTCCGAAATCTACTTTTACCGCGCCGTAAATCCGCCATCGATCACTAATTCACTACCTGTTACAAACGATGATTCGTCGGACGCTAAATAGAGGACGCCGTAGGCAACTTCTTCTGGCTTTCCATCGCGTCCAAGTGGGGTCATGCGTAATACCATTTCGCGTCGCTCAGGATTCAGTAGTGCAGTCATCGGCGTCTCAATACGGCCTGGGTGGATTGAGTTCACGCGAATTTTATCCTGGGCATACTGAATCGCAGCGTTCTTTGTCAGTAGACGCACAGCTCCTTTACTCGCCTGATAGGCCGGGATATTGGACAGACCAACTAATCCAGCCACTGAGGAAATGTTGATAATCGACCCGCCTCCAGCGCGACGCATCGCCGGAATAGCGTGCTTCATCCCTAAAAACACGCCAGTCTGGTTGACATTGATCACTTCGTTCCACACTTCCAGGCTGGTCTCATCAAGCGGTGCCATGCGCACGATACCAGCATTATTTACCAGAACACTGAGTTTGCCGTAGGTTCGTTCCGCAGTTTCTACTGCGCGCTGCCACTCACCCTCTTTGGTTACATCAAGATGAATATAAGTTGCTGCACCGCCTTGCTGGGTAATCTCCTGCGCCGCTTTTTGTCCAGGCTCATCCAGCACATCGCCCATCACAACTTTTGCGCCTTCCCGCACGAACAGTCGTGCTTCGCATTCCCCCATGCCACGTGCGGCACCAGAGATCAGAGCTACTTTGCCATCGAGTCGTCCTGCCATAGCAAAACCCTCCTTAGTCGCAGCTATATACTGCTTGCCGTGGTACACTCAATATGAGGAGTTGCAGCAGAGTCTCCTCGCTCGCTACAATCCGTTTGAAAGGGGAAGGGACATGGCGACACAACACATTGTTGGCCCCACTTCGCATTACTATTACTCTCAGCGTCTCAAGCTGCACTATGTAGACTGGGGCAATCCTGACAAGCCGCCATTGTTGCTCATTCACGGCGGACGTGACCACGCCCGCAATTGGGATTGGGTCGCACAGGCATTACGCAATGACTATCACATCATTGTTCCTGACCTCCGTGGCCACGGCGACTCAGAGTGGGCACGTGGTAGCGAGTACACAATGGTTGAATACGTTGTCGACATCGCTCAACTGCTGTCACAACTGGACATGTTTCCCGTGATACTGATTGGTCATTCACTGGGTGGTGGTATTGTCCTGCAATATACTGGCGTCTATCCAGAAAAAGTCAGCAAGGTAGTATCAATAGAAGGGCTTGGTCCGCCGCCAGAAATGATCGAACAACAACCAAAACAGGCGCATGCGCGGATGCAACGGTGGATCTCCGAGATGCGCAACTTAGCTGGGAGACTCCCACGTCGCTATAAGACGCTTGACGAAGCTGTGAAGCGCATGCGTGAAGCAAACCAACGCCTCAGCGAAGAGCAGGCATATCACTTGACTGTTCACGGACTCAATCGTAATGAAGATGGGACCTATACCTGGAAATTTGACAATTACGTACGGGCGCAGTCACCCTATCGGTTTAATGTCGACGATGCTTGGGAAATTTGGGGACGTATCACCTGCCCAACGTTGTTGTTCCGTGGTTTAGAATCGTGGGCCTCAGATCCCGAAAAAGATGGGCGCATCAAAGCTTTTCAGAATGCTCGGCTTGTGAATGTTCCTCGTGCAGGACACTGGGTCCATCACGATCAGCTTGATATTTTTCTGAATGAAATTCGGGCGTTCCTTCGTAGCTAAGGTGCCGGATGGGGGAAAAGGGAAAATGGCGAAATGGAGAAAAGGAAAGGAATAAAGGATAAAGGAACAAGAAGAGAGCATGTCCTCACGTTTTTCCGCTCTTATCCCTTATCCATTCTCCTTTATCCTGTTTTCCAATTTCCCCTTTTCGCTATTAAGACGCCAGCACAATTGGTGAGAGCACTTTCCGCTGCAACCACTCAGAAAGGTCCGTCAGGCTCTGCGCATTCAGCTCGTGGCCCATTTCGTATTCACGATAAGTGACAGGTACCCGAAGGTCTCGAAGTTTCTCAGACGACTGACGCGCCTTGTCAACACCGACCAACTCATCACGGCTTCCATGTTGAATCAGCACGGGGAGTTGTTCTGTCGCGGGAACGTCAGGCAAAATCGATAACAAATCTTGCGGCAGCCATGAACTCAGCGAAGCTAGACCTGCAAATCGTTCTGGCTCACCAAGGCCCAAACTGTAGGCCATCAGTCCACCTTGGCTGAACCCCAACACTGCAAGTTTTTTGTTATCGATCGGATACCGCTTCAGCGCATCATCAAGAAACGTGCGCAGAGCTTCGCAGGCACTTTTCACTGCTTTCACATCAAGCGGTCCTCCCATAGTGAGCGGAAACCACCCATAACCAACAGCAGATCCGCTTAGAGGCACCTGAACCGGTCCTTGCGGACAGATGACGAGAAATTGTCCACCACAAATGTATGGCGCCAGCCCTAACAAATCGAGCGCATTCGCGCCCCAGCCATGCAGAGTCAGTAATGTTGGATGTGGCCCCATGCCTGGAGGTTCAAAGATAGTATGGATAAGATTCATGTTTTTTCTCTCCTGGAGTAGCATGGCTCTGCTATCCGAAAAACGAACGAAAGGCAAGAAAAAGCCTTGTTTTTTCTCTTCATCTCCTTCTAAAATTTCCCTGCCAAGTGACGATCCTCCTCACGAACCTAGGAAAGGACTCATATGGATATTACTTCCCTTCTCACCTTTGCGTCGCAATCAGGGGCTTCGGACGTCCATCTCAGCAGTGGTGAGCCGCCGATGATCCGACTGCATGGTGACATGAAAAAACTTGATCATCCTGCGCTGACACGCGAACAGGTCCACAGCATGGTGTACGACATCATGAACGATAGCCAGCGCAAACACTTTGAAGAACATCTGGAGCTGGACTTCTCGTTCGATATGGGACAGATAGGTCGTTTCCGTGTTAACGTCTTCATGCAACAACGGGGAGAAGGTGTCGTCTTCCGAACCATTCCCAGCAAAATTCTTTCAACCGAAGAGCTTGGTCTTCCACCGATCTTGAAAAGACTCACTGAAAAAGAAAAAGGATTGATTCTCGTGACCGGCCCGACCGGGTCAGGAAAATCGACTACGCTCGCAGCTATGATCGATTACATTAATAACTCATTTGAGGGACATATTGTTACGATTGAAGACCCAATCGAATTCACTCATCGTTCGAAAAAGTGTCTTGTCAACCAACGCGAACTTGGCGCGCATACCTATTCTTTTGCCAACGCGCTCCGCGCTGTGTTGCGTGAAGACCCCGACGTGATTCTGGTCGGTGAAATGCGCGACCTCGAAACCATTCAGCTCGCGATTACCGCGGCAGAAACTGGTCACTTAGTGTTTGGTACACTTCACTCTCCAAGCGCGCCGGGCACTGTGGAACGCGTAGTCGACGTCTTTCCTGCTGGACAGCAAGCACAGATTCGTACCCAGTTTGCCGAAGCGATTGAAGCTGTCATTACGCAGACGTTGTGCAAGAAGCGTACAGGGGGACGCGCGGCAGCCTTGGAAATTCTGGTTGCTACTACTGCAGTGCGCAATCTTATCCGTGAAGGCAAAACGCACCAGATTCCATCGGCCATGCAAGTCGGTCAAAAGGAAGGTATGCAAACGATGGACATGGCGCTCGTTGATTTGGCGAATCGGGGTGTCATCACACGCGAGGAAGCACAGGCAAAAAGCATGACGCCAAACCTTTTCGGCCAGGCCGGACAACCAGGCAAAGTCGCAGGCATGGGGCGCTAGCAAGTATAGTCATCTAAGTGCGGAGGACTCATGAATTTCCAGGATTTCTTACAGGTCATGGTCGATCGCAGTGCGTCGGATATCTACTTTACCGTATATAGTCCACCTATGTACCGAATCGAAGGGATTACTCGCCCAGTCGGCGATTATCGCTTCAACCCGCAAGACTTAGAAGGCCTCGCACGCTCAATCATGAGTGAGCGCCAATGGAACGAATTCGTCGACCAACGCGAGATGAATCTCGCCGTGTCTATTTCGAAACTGAGCCGTTTCCGCGTCAATATTTTCTGGCAACGTGGCTCGGTTGCGATGGTCGTTCGCAGAATCGTGGTCGAGATTCCCACGCTTGAACAACTTGGACTTCCGCCAATCCTCAAAGATATTATTATGACCAAACGTGGGCTGGTTCTGATCGTCGGCGCGACCGGCTCTGGAAAATCGACTTCACTCGCGGCGATGATCAACCATCGCAACACGACCACTCCTGGTCATATTATCACGGTTGAAGACCCAATCGAATATGTCCACTCCCATAAGCAGTCGATTATCAATCAGCGAGAGGTCGGGTTCGATACTCATACCTTCCTTGCTGCACTAAAAAGCGCTATGCGCCAGGCTCCGGACGTCATTCTCATTGGTGAAATTCGCGATACCGAAACCATGGAAGCTGCCATTACCTTTGCTGATACTGGTCATCTCTGTCTGGCCACACTGCACTCGACCAACGCCAACCAGGCGTTCGAACGTATTCTCAACTTCTTTCCTGAGACGCGACACCCACAGATTCTCCTTCAACTTTCTCTCAATATGCGTTCCATCGTCTCGCAACGCTTGGTCATTGGGAAAACCGGGAAACGGGTTGCTGCACTCGAGATCATGATGGATACTCCCCGCGTGAAAGAACTAATCCAGCGCGGAGAAATTGGGGTTATCAAAGAAGCAATGGAACAAAGCGCTCAGGAGGGCTGCCAGACGTTCGATATGGCACTATACGATCTGTACAACTCAGGAAAAATCGACCTCGACCAAGCACTGAGTAATGCCGATAGCGTCAATAACCTACGACTCAAGATCAAAGTGGCAGAAACCAAAGAAGCTGCAACTGGAGGAAAGGTAGACGCTGGAGGATTCCGCATCGAAGGCGCACAGTCTCAGCAACAACGGCGATTTGAGCGGTTGTAGTCGATTCCCAAGAAGAACTTCGAGGGTCGCTCAGAAAAACTGACGTTAGATCTGACGTCCGTTTTTATTTTGTCGGCTGAGTTTCCACAGTAATAAGAGCTTCAGCCAAGCGAAAATCTTCAGGTGTTGTAATTTTGAAATTTCGCGGCGACCCAACAACAACTTTGACAGCCTTTCCACTCCATTCTAGCAGTGCAGCGTCGTCAGTTACGGTTACCCCTTCAGCTGCGGCGCGTACATGCGCCTCACGAATCAATGGAACACGAAAGGTCTGCGGTGTCTGGGCAAGCCAGAGCTGTTGTCGCGGCACTGTTTCTACTATTATCCCACTTTCTGTCACGCGTTTGAGCGTGTCTCGCGCAGGGACTGCAACGACCGCTCCACCATGCTCAGCTGCGGATTGAATACTTGCAGCAAGGATATCTGGGTCAAGAAAAGGACGCGCCGCGTCATGAATGGCGACAATGTCGCAGTCTGGATCAAGCGCGGCTAACCCACAACGAACCGAATCTTGGCGCTCGGCTCCCCCATGAACAAGCGTAATAGGAACGCTAAAGAGGCCATGGGTTTGCAAGATCTCTCGACACAGTAATTCACGCTCGGCAGCAATCACCAGAAGAATTTTGCGGATCAGTGGGGAACGCGTCACTGCCCGTAAGGTGTGAACAATTAAAGGAATACCAGCGAGAGGGAGAAAAGGCTTGGGCAGTACTGCCCCCATTCTTTCTCCCTTGCCGGCAGCGACTATAATGACGTCGGCCTGCATAGTGATGAAGGCTGGCAGTCGGCTAAGCCCTCGTGGATCAGAAAACAAATTGTTAGTGAGTGAAAATGCTCTTCAGATCTTCAAGAATCTTTTCTTCTGGATGCGCACTCGCAAGGGCAAGCTCTTTAACCAGAAGATTGCGAGCCGTGTCGAGCATTTTTCGTTCACCGAACGACAACTCTTTGTCAGCTTTCAGCACGAAAAGATCACGCAGCACTTTGGCAATTTCGAGGACTGATCCAGTTTTGATGCGCTCGGAGTATTCGCGGTAACGACGGTTCCACGTCTGTTGATCAACTTCAACTTTCTTTGTCCGCAGAATGCGATAGACCTTGTTGACCATATCTTTACTGATAATGGGACGGAGCCCAGCAGTCGATACATTCTCCGTCGGAATCATAATAGTCATTTCACTTTCAAGAATCCGCAGCATATAAAACTTGCGCTGCAGCCCGGAAACGTTCTTTGCCTGTAAGCCTTCGATTACTCCGACGCCGTGACCAGGATACACAACCTTCTCTCCGGCTCTGAACATAGGCTCCCTCCTTACAGGCATAAAAATTGTCCCGGAATCTTAGCCAACCTGGCAAAGGCCGTCAATGGCGTAAGTATCTGAAAAAACTAGCTTTTTTCCGTAAGAAAATAGAAAAATACAAGACTTTCCTATAGTTTGGATGAACAAGATTCATGGTTTACTAGAAGATTTTCTTCATACGAAGATTTGCTAACATTGTTTAGTGAGAAATACAGTAGTCCTAATAGTTGGATGGTATAGGACTATGGAAACAAAGGTCTGTTCAGGCTACATTTTTCTATGGGTGAGGCACCAGACAAACCATCAATAGAGCATCTTCGCCATTCTCGTAATAGTGTGCTCTTACGGTAACTTCTTGAAATCCAAAGCTTTTATACAACTTAAGTGCAACCTGATTGCTTCTTCGTACTTCAAGGCTCAACGAGAATATTCCTTGCGTTCTTGCTTCATGGAATACGCGCTCAACTAGTGCTCGTCCTAACCCACGACGACGATGTTCCGGAAGAACAGCTAGATTTGCGATCTGTCCTCTATCATAAGTGAACCATGCACAGACATATCCGATAACAACCGCTCCTTCTTCCACTACCCACATATGACTATACGGGTTGGCAAATTCACTGCGGAGTGCAGCTTCTTTCCAACGAGAAGCAGAACAGGTCTGTTCTATCACAAGTAGAGCTGGGAGGTCTGTTTCCTGGGCGAGGCGGAGAATTGTCATTTATTGCCTCTTGAGAACGTCATGGTCTCGGGCTTTATTTTCCTCCGACATGTAATGATGTGGCCAGTAATAGTCCGTGGTTTTGCAAATTTTTCGCTTGACAAACCTGAGAAAACAATCTCTAAGTAGGAAAATTTAATACCCGGAAATCCGGGAAAGGAGTATTTATATGAAACGTTGGTGGAACCATTTCTTTGTTACTACACTCGCAGCGGGACTTACCTGGGCCTCAATAGCATGGGGGCAGCAGCAAATGCCTAAGCCTCCTATGCCTCAAATACCCACAACGCCTGCCGCACCAACAACACCGGCTCCTGCAGCTACACCAGCTGCAGCGACCTCTGCAGTTGGAGCGAAAGTCAATATCAACAGTGCCGACGAGGCAGAGCTAATATCAGTCAAAGGCATCGGGAAGGCCAAAGCCAAAGCGATCATCGAATATCGACAGAAGAATGGACCCTTCAAAGCAATCGACGACCTGACGAAAGTGAAAGGCATTAAAGAGAAGACGTTGAAAAAATTTAGAGACCAGCTCACGGTTTGATAACTAACTGTGACGGCGAAGAAAAAAGGAGACCTTGGGTCTCCTTTTTTATTTTCAGCGCCCGAGCGTAGCACGCGTTCTCTGTGATGGTTTTTCCACTACGACGTTCGTTGTCGGCGGACGAGAAGGAATTTCCCGAACGACGTCGTGGAGTTTCTCTTGAATACGGTCCAGCGTCTGAGGAAACGGAATGCATTCGAGTACGATGCGACAGGTACGCTCATCGTGGAGTTGAGTAAAATGCACTCCATAAACAATCTCCAGCTCTCGCAAAAACGGTATTACTTCTTGGATAACCTCTCGCATCCGCGCTGTCGATAGCCTCGTACAGTCGGTGAGAAAATGCGTGTGTATCCAAACTTCTTCTCGTCCAAGAATCTTCATATGAACCGTGGCAAAAGCCGACTATTCACGTAGCATGTCATTTGCCTGCTACCTTCTGATCACACTCTGCTCTGCATTGTTTCGAGAAATCATCGGCCTGTGTGTTACACGTACTCATCTGGTCGAACTTTTGTTCGGTGGCCAGTTTGTCGCTACATTCTTTGAACATTTTTTCTGACGTCGTTTTGCACTCATTTCGACAGGCAGTTAAAGCATCCGGCGGCGGTGGTTTCGGCGGCTCCTTTTTTTGTTCGCATGCGGTCAACGCGAGGAATCCAACCATAACCGTTACTCCCCCTATCGCCTTCCAATTCTTCATTCTCTCCTCCTACGTATATTAGATAACCATCCTCGCATGTGAGCCCTGGTAGGCGAGGGTGCTTCTCCGCTCTCATAGCATTGTCACTTGCACACGAAAAGACGGGCGTGGTAACACTCTCTTACACCTGAGCGCATTGCGCTTCTTTGGCAAAGCGTTTGGATACTATTACGATGGAAACACCGAAAAAAGAATCAGTATTGGAGGCTAAGCTTCCCCTTTTGCCGACCAGCCCTGGTGTCTATCTCTTCAAAGATCAGGCAGGCGAGGTTATTTATGTCGGCAAGGCCAAAAACCTGCGCACTCGGGTGCGCCAGTATGCTCGAGGTGGGGACGGTCGCGTCCAAATTCGTTTCCTTCTTGTTCAGCTAGCTGATGTTGAGGTATTAATCACTAGTAGTGAAAAAGAAGCATTACTGCTAGAAAACACCCTCATCAAACGACATTGGCCGCGGTATAACATCCGTCTTAAAGACGACAAGTCATATTGGCATGTGAAAGTAACGACCCAAGATGCCTGGCCGCGTCTCTTCTTGACTCGCCATATTGTGAGAGATGGCAATAAGTACCTGGGTCCTTTTCACGACAGCTCCGCGATACAGGAAACGTTAGAAATCATCCGCAAAACCTTTCCCCTCCGCACCTGCTCAGACACAGTCTTTCGCAACCGAACGCGACCATGCTTGGAATATCAAATCAAGCGATGCCTTGGCCCCTGTACCCTTCCCGTTGATCCAGAGGAGTATCAACGGCAGTTAAGAAATGCGTTGTTGCTCCTTGAGGGCAAAAACACCGAACTGCTAGATCAGCTCACAACGCGGATGCAAACCGCTGCAGAGGCCTTACAATTCGAAACGGCAGCCTGCCTCCGTGACCAGATTCAGGCCATCACCCAAACTGGAGAAAAACAAAAAGTCGCAACTCCGCTCGGGTACGATCAAGATGTCTTTGGTCTCTACCGCGAAGGTGGTGCAATCGAAGTCCAGGTTCTCTTTGTACGAGCCGGCGCACTAGTTGGGAATCAAGAATACAGCTTTGACGACAACGAATTCCCTGATGAGGAAGTATTAGCCGAACTGCTGGGTCAGTTTTACCAGGAGGACCGATTTATTCCGGATGAAATCCTTGTGCCGGTTGTCTTGGAGGATGCGGAAGTCCGGGAAGAACTACTCCGCGAGCAGAAAGGAAAAAAAGTAACGATTCTCTGTCCACAGCGCGGTGACAAAGTCCGTTTGCTCGACATGGCTCATGAGAATGCACGGCAAAGTTATACAGAGAAGCGTCACACTACAGAACAGAAGGAAAAAACGCTCGATCAACTGCGCCGGGTATTGCATTTGCGTAACGCACCAAAGCGAATTGAGTGTTTTGATATTTCCAATATTCAGGGCAATCTTGCTGTTGGTTCGATGGTCGTCTTCAATGAGGCGGTAGCGGAGAAAAGCCGCTACCGTCGCTTTCGCATTAAGACGGTCGCAGGGGCAGATGATTTCGCTATGATGTACGAGGTCTTAATGCGTCGTTACCGTCGTGCTCTGGAAGAGCACGATCTACCCGACTTGTTAATGGTCGATGGTGGAAAAGGGCAACTCGGGGTTGCTGTCGAAGTGTTTCGCGAACTCAACATTACTGAGGTGGACCTCATCGGCCTCGCCAAGATGCGGACTGAACGCGACCCGTTCGCTGAAGAAGTGGAACATTCTGCTGAACGCGTTTTCCTTCCTGGACGCAAAAATCCCATTATCTTGAAACCAAACTCCACGGCACTCTTTCTCCTCCAGCAGCTCCGTGATGAAGCCCACCGTTTTGCCATCACTTACCACCGCCAGTTACGAGCAAAAGAACGATTGAGTTCACCCCTTGATAGCGTTCCTGGTGTCGGTCCGACTCGTCGCAAAGCACTCCTTCGGCACTTTGGCAGTATAAAACGCATCCAGGCAGCAACCGTCGAGGAATTACGACAGGCTCCAGGAATGACGAATGCCCTCGCCGAAGCGATCCATCAGTGGAGCACCCGAAGAATCAGGAGTAGTCCAGAGACGTCAACAACAGATCAATATATACAAGAATGACCAGAACCCTCTCTTCTTCTCCTTCTCTCTCTTCCTCTCTCTCCTCGCTGTTCCGCCACGGACAACTGTTTCTGCTTGTCGGCGCATGTCTGGGTGGACAAGCCAGTGCAGCATGTAACTGGTCGATCCTCTCGTCTTTATGGATAGTTGGGTTCGGACTTTTGGCTTGCTCAATGTGGTGGTTTGCTCGCCGCCGCATCTTGCTCGTCACTCTCTGTTCTTTGCTGATATGGGTTGTTGCGTATGGTTCTTTGCAACGAGCGCTGCATCCGAACTTTCCGCCTGACCATTTACGCCACCTCACTCTCCCACGAGAGGTTACGATCGAAGGCTGGCTCTTTCGTGAACCCGAACGATTTCCTCATCGCGGACGACTATACCTCGAAACCCTGCGAGTGTGGAAAGACAGTTCAGTATCTCCAGCCACAGGAAAAATTCTCCTCACCGTCCGCTCCCTTTCAGGGTCGTGGCAGTACGGTGACGTGCTACGGGTTCCCCTCAAACTACGTACGCCGCGTAATTTTCATACTCCTGGCAGCTTTGATTACGAGGGCTATCTTGCTCGCCATGACATTTATCTCACCGCCTTCCTCTGGGACGATCACGTAATTGAACGCATCGCAACAACAGGAAATCCGTCGCAACATTGGATTGAACGGCTGCGCAGGGAGCTTGGTACCTTTTTTAATACTCACCTCGATACGCAGACTGCCGCAGTTTTGCGCGCCCTTATTCTCGGTGATGAAGGATTGATCGATAAAGACCTCCGTCAAGCGTTTGCTCAGGCTGGAGTAACCCACGTTTTGTCAATTTCTGGGTTACACATCGCTCTGGTCGCGGTTACCGCATACGGCATGTGGTGGTGGGTCCTGGGACGCAGTCGTGTATTGTTACTCACTTTCACGATGCCCAAACTCGCCTCAATCCTGGCAATGCCTCCAGTCTTATTCTACGCCGCACTGGCCGGTGGGAACGTCGCCACCTGGCGTTCCGTCGTTATGGTCTTTGCGTTTTTGTTGGCACGAGTGTTTGGCCGTCATGGAGATCTCTACCGGAGTCTCGCACTTGCAGCGCTGATCACTTCCGTTGTTTGGCCAGGAGCTGTACTCGATATTTCTTTTCAACTCTCTTTCGTTTCCGTCCTAAGCATTGTTCTGGGAATGCAGCACCTATCCGGATGGTTGGGGAGCTGGACTACACAACCGATATTCCAAGCCTCCCCTGGACGAACGCGCCTTCTCCGCTCTGGAGTGACCTATGGGGCAGTATCGGCCTATGCTCTGCTCGGCACTGCGCCACTGACCGCCTTTTATTTCAATCAGATCGCGCTTGCCGGACTTGTTGCTAATGTTGTTGTCGTTCCACTGCTCGGCAGTGCTGCCGTTATCCTCGGGTTACTCACCGTAGCCGGGTTTTTTCTCGATTCGCACATCGCTGCTCTGTTTCTCTGGCTAACGGGAATGACGGTGCACACAGGGAACATGCTTGTCCAATGGTTCGCCGCTCTGCCGTACGCGTCCGTGCAGGTTGTAACTCCTAGTGAGCTAGAACTTCTTATTGTCTATACTCTGCTGCTCTCTCTACTCCTTTGTTCCTTTTTGCAACCTCACGTTTTCCGGGTCTTGTTGTCTGTCCTCTTGATGACCGTTATTGCTGATGTAGGGGTCTGGATCTCGTACCGTTATTTTTCTTCTACGTTACGCGTATCTTTTCTTGATATCGGCCAAGGAGACGCCGCAGTAATTGAACTGCCTGATGGACAAGTGATGGTCGTCGATGGGGGAGGATTCGCTGGCGAGGATTTCGACTCGGGTGAAGCGATCATCGCACCTTTTTTATGGGGCAGGAAAATCGGACACGTCGATATTCTCGTGATGAGTCATCCCCAGCTTGATCACTACGGCGGGCTCCTCTACCTTGCTGACCATTTTTCTCCGCGTGAGTTATGGTTCAATGGAGAGCAAGGGCAAGGAGAACGATTTACCAAATTCATGGATATCGTGACACAGAAGGGCATTCAACTGCGTACCCTCTGCCATGAGGCACCTCCGCCCCATCTTCCGCAGGTTTCTCTCCAGGTCCTCCACCCCCCTTGTCACAACAGTCGTCTGGATACGAACAATGCGTCACTCGTCTTGCGTCTCAGTTACGGAACTACCGATATTTTGTTTACTGGGGATATAGAAAAGGAAGGAGAAACTGTACTACTTTCTGCTACCACCAACCTTCCCAGCGAGATTCTTAAAGTTCCCCATCACGGAAGTCGGACGTCAAGCTCACCAGCGTTTGTCAGCGCTACTACTCCGGAACTCGCTATCGCCTCATTGGGAGTGGATAATCGATTCCACTTCCCAGCTGGAGAAGTCGTCCAGAGATACCAAGATCAGGGGAGTCGATGGATGAGTACGGATCAAACCGGAGCAGTAACGGTCGTTAGCGATGGCCAAGAATATCGTTTTGTCACGACCTTACCGACTTCGTTACGATCAAGGGAAGGACCTTAAACACGACAGGAGATTATTGAACAGTTTTCGCGGCAAATTGTTACTTTGTTTTCTTCTTTGGCAACAAACGGGAGGCACCACTCCGCAGAATCGCTTTTGCTAGCTCAGCAGCAGAAACGTGGTAGGTTCCTTGTAAGATCTGTTCGCGGATGCGGGCGATTTTCTCTGTTTGCAAAAAGCCTCTCGTTTCAATGCGAGCAGATCGTGCTTCTTCGCGCTCAACTTGCGAATCCATCGTAGTCGAGTCGTTTTGTCCCGGCTGTCTTTCTCGTGCCAACATCCGTCCCTCCAAGGGATAGTCCCCTCAGTGCTATGAGGACCACGTCTGACAACGAGGGTAGATTATGCCATCTCTTGATGTGTGGGGGAAGACCATTCCTGTCGTCCCGCTCGCTCGCTATCATCTCGGCATCGAGGAAAGAATCTTTAGAGAAGCTCTTTTTGTCAATATAGGTGATTGGCTGTGATCAACACACGCTCTGAAAATATCACAAAAAGCAGGAACGGGGTGTTCAGTCTCCCAGGCGAGACCGCGCTGGTGCGCGCAGCTCTCGGTTAGAGGACGGTGTAAGAAAATTTCACCGACTGTGGACAAAAGAAGATGCAGATCTTACGCGGCACGGAGCAAACTCGCAGACAACATCACTCGTCGTTCTGCGGGTGCAGGTTTTTCTTCCTTTGCACCAAGCGCGCTCTGCAAACGTGTCACTGCTTGTGTATGAATCTGACAAATACGACCTTCGGTTAATCCGAGAATCTCCCCGATCTCCCGCAGCGTCAGTTCCTCGTGGTAATACAAGGTCACCACCAAGCGCTCTCGCTCTGGAAGCGTCTCGATTGCATCGGTTAATTTTTCCACGAGTTCCTTTCCTTCGACCGAAGCAAAGGGATCTTGGAAAGAACGAGCACCAAACTCTTCTTGTGTTTTTCGCCACTCTTCTTCGGAAGCCGGGGTTAAATCTTCGAGACTGAGGAGTGTGGCTTCACTCACTTTTTGATCGACACGATAGTATTCTGGAAGTGGTACACCAAGCTCAGAGGCCATTTCTTCCGGGGAAGCTTCTCTTCCTAAACGGCCAGCAAGACGAGTACGAGCAACTGCCATTTTCCGCCCCCAGGCTCGTACCGATCGACTCACCCAATCAAGAGACCGCAAGTACTCCATGATCTCCCCTTGGATGCGATAGCGCGCGTAGGTCTGAAACGCCACACCGCGCCGCTCGTCATAGCGCTGCAATGCTTCCAGCAGTCCGACGATGCCAGAGTGGATAAGGGATCCTAGATCAACTCCTGGTGGAAGCCGGCGGTGAATGCGTTCGGCTACGAGGCGAACAAGTGGCATGTGGGCTTCGAGTATTTCGTCACGCGTCTTCTTTTCGACCGATTGATTCGCGGCACTCGTTTCTAGCTTCGTCACCGGTGCAGCTTTATTCCCACTTTTGTCATGACGCTGTTCTTTCTCTTGATTCTGAGACGTTCGACTTGCACGCAATTTTTTAGGAGTGTGGTTTTCCAAGAGCAGGACTTTGCCTTTTCTGGTAGCGGTTTTTCCGGATTTTGCGGCGACAAGTGCCATCCCCAGTATACCCCCGTCGGTTATATATTTTTTTTCGCTTCAGGTTTTCACCGGTGCGAACGAGGCAGAGATTTAGCAAGCAATATGCCAGTGATCTTTTACTTTATATGTTCTCGCCAAAGGTATTGAGAGCAAAGATTTTTTTTTGTAGTTAGAGAATTGCCATAGATGTCTTCCGCTAAAAAAATAACAGAGGACGAAAGTTTTTTCGCTCGAAAGAAACGAAAACTTTAGGAAAATCAGCCTGATAGAAGGATGGCAAGAAAATGGCAGTCTTTGCCAGCGGACAAGTCCTTCCGCTTTCTTTTCGTGCTGTCAGATTTCCTTCTATTTTTATTAGCCTTTTCGTCAGTCAAGCATAGGTAACTCTTATCACTGTTGGTGCAGTAGACATGCTCTGACGGAGTTGAGCGCGTCAGCAAACTGAATGACCACAACCTGTGGTGGAAGAACAAAGAAAGGGCACGATATGTAGAATTGTGTAAGTGCTAAGTACAGTTCTGTAACAAAAGTGCCGACATAGAAATGGAGAGCAGTGCGTGGAGAGAAGAGACAGGGAGAGAAAGGCACTTTGGGGAACAATGGTGTTTGTCACATAAAGTGACTTTGCATCCACGCGATGACCTTTCCCTTATTATTGTCAGGCCGTGGCCCATTTGTCCGTACAGGTTAGGACCTTGATTCGTTCTTCTTGTTTGTGCGAGCTTTTATGTGGGGCAAGCGATCTCATCATCCAGTGAGTTTCACATAACGAATGGTGAAGTCCTCCTTTTTTCGCAAGTATCACTCACTTTGACTGGGGCAAAACACCTATGGTACGTTGGTATAGAACTCGCGATGGGGACTTTCCAGAGAGAATAATCAGGGTACTTTCCCGATGGCATACGCTACCTCTTTCTCCTGTCACGCTTCGGCACTTAGCCCCTCCCCATGGAACATGTAAGTACTGTAGTTAAGGGCTGATGATTTATGAGTATGCCAGCTATAGGTCCTCTTCCTCTGTTTATTGGTGAACATCCGTTAATGCAGAAGATCTATACAATGGTGCATCGAGTCGCGACCACCGATGCTACCGTGCTGATCACCGGCGAGAGTGGCACAGGAAAAGAGTTAGTAGCACGCTCAATTCACAATCTGGGCGCGCGCGTCACGCATCCGTTTGTTGCTATTAACTGTGCTGCACTTCCCGAAGAGTTGCTTGAAAGTGAACTTTTCGGCCACGTTCGTGGAGCGTTTACTGGAGCATTGTCCTCGCGTGTGGGGATGTTTCAGCTAGCTGATCATGGTACTATTTTTCTCGATGAGATTGGCGAGATGCCTATCAGCCTGCAAGCAAAATTACTTCGGGTCTTACAAAGCAAAGAAATACGGCCCGTCGGTGCAGACCGTGTCACTTCTGTTAATGTCCGTGTTATTGCGGCAACCAATAAAGATCTTACACGAGAAGTTGAGAAAGGGGCATTCCGCGAAGACCTTTTTTACCGACTGCAAGTCATTCCGATTCATCTCCCGCCATTACGGGCTCGTCGATCTGATATTCCGCTCTTAGTCCGCTACTTCTTAGAGAAAAATCGGCATAAGTATAGCAACGCTCTGCAAATCTCAGACGAAGCCATGGTTTACATCTGGGAATACGATTGGCCTGGCAACGTACGAGAACTGGAAAATCTCGTCGAGCGTATGGCCATTTTGAGCGATACTGGACTGCTTGTCCCTGAAGACCTTCCTCCGCATGTGCGCTCGTTTATTTCGGAGAAAAAACTGCCTCATCCTGATTTCAGCGATGGAGAAGTAAATCTTCGTGAAGTCCTCGAACAATTCGAGGGCCGTCTGATTGATGAAGCCCTGCGGCGGACGAACGGCAATAAAACTGCGGCAGCGCAAATGCTTGGCTTGAAACGTACAACATTAGTTGCCAAACTACGACGTAAGAAGAATGGAACAGCGGCGCTATTTCCTGCGATAGAGGAGAGTCCTCCTGCTCTTGCGCCATAGGAGACCTTGAAGATGACCATGGATAAAGCACAGCCCACTTCAGCACCCTCGGCTACTGTGCTTGTAGTGGATGACAATAGAGACGCGGTTGATATTATTGCCCGTCTTCTTGCCCAACACGGACTGACTGCACTGCGCGCATATAGTGGGCAAGAGTGTCTTGATCTTGTCCACAGCTGCGCTGTGGATGTGATTGTCCTCGATGTTATGATGCCTGGTATGGATGGCCTCGAGGTCTGTCGTCATCTGAAGCAGGCTGCTCCTACTCCACCGATCATTTTACTTACAGCGAAAGACGACATGGCTACTAGGTCTGCGGGTATGGCTCTTGGTGTGAGTGAGTTCGTCGTTAAGCCAGTCAATAATCGCGACCTTATTGCCAGAATCAAGACCCAGCTCAGCATGCGACAATGGGAACGCGAACTCGACCAGGCATCTGCTGCAATTGATCAGTCGAAAAAGTCGGATAGTTAACCGACTGTCGTCCTCGGGTTAGGACAAGCCTAACACATCCATTCATAGCATATTTACATGTTGGGCCCTTCCTGGGGCGGCTTCCTCATTGATTGCTGCTTGCCCCTCTGACACAATGCCCTCTTTCACGAGGGTGACATGAAAATTTCCGCAGTCAGAGGATTCCGAGATATTCTGCCTGAAGAAAGCGCCTTGTGGCGGGTGCTGGAGTCACAGGCACGTACGTCCTTCGCAACCTACGGATTCGCGGAGATTATTGTTCCAGTCGTTGAGAAGACCGAGCTCTTTGCTCGTGCTATTGGCGAAACCACGGACATCGTTGAAAAAGAGATGTATACGTTCACTGATCGTGACGAATCCTCCCTCACACTCAGACCCGAGGGAACCGCTTCGGTGATTCGCGCCTACATCGAGCACAATCTCAACCATAAAGAACCAGTGTCCAAGTTATTCTACATTGGCCCTATGTTCCGCCGTGAGCGACCACAGAAAGGCCGCTACCGCCAGTTTCACCAGATTGGGGCTGAAATTCTGGGACGCGACGATGCTCTTATCGATGCTGAACTCCTACTCATGCTCAATGACCTCTTCAAATCGCTGCAGCTAGAGGTCTCGATTGATGTTAATTCGCTTGGTGATGCGGTTTGTCGTCCGCGCTTTCGGGAAAGGCTGAAAGCCTTTGGTGAAAGCAAACTCGCACAACTTTGTGAAAATTGCCACAGTCGTTTACACCGGAATCCTCTGCGCATCCTCGACTGTAAAGAACCTGGGTGTCGCCAGGCGACAGTCGATGCCCCAGTGATTAGGGATTTCCTGTGCGACCCATGTCGCGAGCATTTCACTAAGGTTGAAACCTATCTTCGCCAAGAGAATGTGGCGTTTACTGTCAATCCACGTCTGGTACGAGGACTGGATTACTATTGTCGGACCTCGTTTGAGATCCTCGCTCACGGCCTCGGTTCGCAAAATGCCGTCTGTGGTGGTGGTCGCTATGATGGCTTGGTCGAGCAACTCGGAGGTCCAGCTGTCCCCGGCATCGGTTTCGCGATCGGTGTAGAACGACTTGTGATGCTTTTACAAGCACAGGAGCGGCACCTCTCAACCGCACCTGATGTGTTCATTGCTCCCTTGGGTGAGGTCGCAGAGGGAAGAGCATTTTCTCTTGCCCGACGGTTGCGACAGGAAGGTTATCGAGTCGAACTCGAAGGCGGCGGGCGCGGTCTCAAGGCACAAATGCGCCGGGCAGATAAACTCAATGCTCGGCATGTGCTCATCCTTGGGGAGAACGAGTTGACTGCCGGGAAAGGCACAGTCCGTGATATGCAAACGAAAACGGACCGTCCTCTGGCTGTTGATCTCACCCTTCCTGCACAGGCAATGATTGATGTAATTCGCGAGACAAGCCATTAACCGTCAGCCGTCAGCCAAAGAGCACGGAGTAAAGCTCCAGGCTTGAAGTTCACCCCTGAGAGCTGACTGCTGAACACTGAGAGCTGAATACTGAAAGCTGAGGACTTTTGTTGTGGAATCGTTAGGAAATTGGCAACGAAGCTATTATTGTGGCGAACCTCGTCCTGTCCAGGTAGGACAGGAACTGATTGTGATGGGATGGGTGCAAGCACGACGCGACCATGGTGGCGTGACGTTTATCGATCTACGTGACCGCTCTGGGCTCGTCCAGGTTGTGTGTAATCCGCAAGTGAGCGCGACGGCACACGAAACTGCGAAAGACGTGCGCACTGAGTATGTCCTCGCCGTTCGCGGCCGACTCTCCCAACGTCCAACAGAAACGATAAATCCCAACTTGCCAACCGGAGCAGTGGAGGTGATGGCAGAGGAAGTGCGAGTTCTCAACACTGCACGTACCACCCCGTTTCCTATCGAAGACGAGACTGATCCAGCAGAGAATACTCGCTTGCGTCATCGCTACCTTGATTTGCGCCGACCAAAAATGTTCGCTAATCTCCAACTTCGACATCGGCTTGCGAAAATCGTGCGCGATTACTTTGACAGTGAAGGCTTTCTCGAGGTTGAAACCCCGTTCCTCACTCGCAGTACACCTGAAGGCGCACGTGATTATCTTGTCCCAAGCCGTGTCAATCCTGGCGCGTTCTATGCCTTGCCGCAATCACCACAGCTCTTTAAGCAGTTGCTGATGGTCTCGGGGTTCGACAAATATTTCCAGATCGTGCGCTGTTTCCGTGACGAAGATTTACGGGCAGACCGTCAACCGGAGTTCACCCAGATTGACGTTGAGATGTCTTTCGTCCGACCAGAGGACATCTTTTGTCTGACTGAGGGCATGATCGCCAAAGTATGTCGTGAAGTAAAAGGCATCGAAGTGTCGACACCATTCCCACGCATATCGTACACTGAGGCAATGTCTCGCTATGGGAATGACAAACCCGATATTCGTTTCGGTTTAGAACTCCAAGACGTCACAGAACTATTTGGTGCAACCGACATCCAAGTCTTCAAGGAGGTCGTCGTTAAGGGAGGTATCATCCGTGCTATCGTTGTTCCCAATGCGCCGCTTTCTCGTAAAGAGATTGACGACTTGCTGCCTCTTGCAGTTAGCTTTGGCGCGAAAGGACTGGCCTGGTTCCGATTGACTGAGTCGGGTTGGCAGTCGCCACTAGCGAAGAACGTCAGCGAAGCGCAGAAAGGCAAAATCACTGCAACCCTAGGCTTAAAAACGGGGGATCTTGTCCTCCTCGTTGCAGACAAAGAAAAAGCCGCGTGTGATGTTCTTTCTCGTCTGCGGTTGTCACTTGGCGAGAAATTGAAACTCATCCCTAAAGACACATTCAGTTTTCTGTGGGTGACAGACTTTCCGCTGCTTGAGTATGACACCGAAGCGAAACGCTACGTAGCGATGCATCATCCTTTTACCTCTCCACGAGAGGAAGACATCGCGCTGTTAGAGTCTAACCCAGGACAGACACGGGCACTGGCGTACGATCTGGTCCTGAACGGGGTCGAGCTTGGCGGCGGTAGCATTCGGAATCATCGCACCGATGTACAACAAAAAGTGTTTGCCGCACTTGGCATTGGTGAAAGCGAAGCGCAAGAGAAATTCGGTTTCCTTATGGAAGCGCTGTCTTACGGCGCACCGCCGCATGGAGGCATCGCCTTTGGCTTCGATCGCATGGCGATGTTGTTTGCTGGCGCCGATTCACTACGCGAGGTCATCGCGTTCCCTAAGACGGCCAAAGCTGTATGCTTGATGACCCAAGCCCCAAGTGCAGTAGACCCGAAGCAACTCCGGGAGCTAAGTATTAAGGTTGACCTTTAGCGTCTGGGTGTCTGGGCGTCTAGGAGTCTGAGAGTCTGAACGTCTATCTGAACGTCTAAGCGTCTGCACGTCTGGATGCCTAGCAGTCTAAGAGTCCAGGAATCTGGGGCCAAAAAGGCAGATCTTTCCTTTGAATCTTCGAGACTCCTAGACTCTTAGACCTATAGACTCCGAGACTCTAGACTCTCGTCTGGCTTCCTTTCGTGCCCTTTTTCCCAGATACCCGCCATGATGAAACTTGGCATAGTCAGCCTTGGTGAATCTTTTCTTCTCCATCAGCACGACAGCGAGCGCATCGGTAAGTGCTAACATGACAGCGGTACTCACTGTCGGTGTGAGCCCGAGCGGACACGCTTCTCTGACTGCACCAATACACAACACGACGTCGCTCTGATGAGCAATCGGTGAGTTACGGTGGCCAGTAATGGCAATTAAATGCATCCCGTTGAGTTTCTTTGCTCTGGCAATAGTCTCTAATACTTCTCGCGTCTTGCCACTATTCGAGAGCGTAATCATTACATCATGCTTGGTAACCAGTCCCAGATCACCATGAGCGGCTTCACCTGGATGAAGAAAACACGCCGGTGTTCCAGTAGAAGACAATGTTGCTGCCAACTTCTGCGCAATAATACCAACTTTTCCCATCCCAGTGGTGATCACTTTTCCTTTGCAGCGCTTAAGGAGATCCACCGCATGGAGGAAATGATCATCTACTGTCAGCGAGCGAATTGCTTCTGCTTCTGCTTCAAGCACAGCACGCGCCCGATCAAGTGCAGAGATTGCCTCTGCCAGGCCATTTCTCTTCACCATCCTTCGATTCCCACTCCCTACCCTATCTTTGCCATCGTGCGACGCGCCCACGGGCTGCAGATTTTCCGCTACGACGACCAGTTGCACCTTGCGAAGTCGTACTGCTGCGCACCGTCACCGGCTTTTCTGGTTTCTCAGAAATAACTGGCACGGCCACACTCGTCCCAGAGGCGAGACCGAGGCTTCGCTGTTCCAGCGTTTGCAAACGATCGCGCAACAGCGCGGCTTGCTCGAACTCCAAAGCCGCCGCTGCTTGTTTCATCTCCCGACGAGTTTGCTCAATACGTGCGGATAATTCCTGCGCTGAAAGGTATTCCTCTTGCGTTTCTGCTGCGATTGGCACATCGACGTAGTCGCTATCGTACACTTTCACCAGTGGTGAGAGGATCGCCTTCCGAACACTTTGCGGAGTGATATTGTGTTCTTCGTTGTAGGCCGACTGAATACGGCGGCGACGCGCGGTCTCGCCGATTGCACGTTGCAGGGAATCGGTCATCTTGTCGGCATACATGATGACTGTTCCTTTCACGTGGCGTGCAGCCCGGCCAATCGTCTGGATGAGGGACCGCTCCGAACGGAGATACCCTTCTTTATCAGCATCAAGAATCGCGACTAGTGAGACTTCGGGAATATCGAGACCTTCACGTAAGAGGTTGATGCCGATTAAGACATCGAACGTCCCCCGCCGCAGTTCACGAATAATCTCCACACGCTCGATGGTGTCGATATCCGAGTGCAAGTATCTCACCTTAATGCCTAATTCTTGGTAATACTCAGTGAGATCTTCAGCAAGCCGCTTCGTCAGGGTTGTCACTAAGACACGCTCGCCACTAGTAATGCGCAGGCGAATCTCCTCGAGCAGATCATCAACCTGGACTTTCGCCGGACGCACGATCACTTCTGGGTCAATCAGGCCGGTCGGACGGATCAACTGTTCAACCACCTGCTCATCACTTTGTCTGCGTTCATAGTCACCTGGTGTCGCCGAAACGTAGATCACTTGTTGTGCTCTCTGCTCAAACTCATTGAAACTGAGTGGGCGATTATCAAGCGCAGAAGGCAAACGAAACCCGTACTCGACCAACGTCATTTTGCGTGACCGGTCGCCGCGATACATACCGCCGATCTGTGGCACGGCAATGTGACTCTCGTCAATAAACAATATGTAATCTTTAGGAAAGTAATTCAGCAGCGTAAATGGCGGCTCTCCTGGAGCACGACCGTCGAGATGGCGCGAGTAGTTTTCAATCCCCGGACAGAATCCCATTTCCTCAAGCAGCGCCAGATCATAAAGCGTGCGTTGCTCTAATCGTTGGGCTTCGAGCAGTTTGTGTTCGGTTTGTAACTGCGGCAGGCGTTCGTTAAGTTCCTCACGAATCCCACGCACTGCCTTCTTCATGCGGTCAGAGGTCGTGACGTAATGACTCGCAGGATAGAGTGCGACCTTATCGAGTCGACGCAGGACCTTCCCACGTAGTGGATCGATCTCAGCGATTTTATCAAGTGTGTCGCCAAAGAACTCAAAGCGGAGTGCTTTCGACTCTTCGTACGCGGGAAAGACTTCGACGATATCGCCGCGCACGCGAAACGTCCCACGATGGAAATCCATGTCATTGCGTTGGTACTGAATGTTGACCAACTTACGCAGCAACGCGTCGCGCTCGACTTGGGTATTTTCCTCGGCGAAGAGAATTAAATCAAAATATGACTCCGGCGAACCAAGACCATAGATGCACGAAACACTGGCAACAATGATCGTATCACGTCGTTCTAACAACGCCTTGGTGGCGGAGTGACGCATCTTATCGATTTCTTCGTTGATCGCTGCATCCTTCTCGATAAATGTATCCGTCGCAGGCACGTACGCTTCAGGTTGATAGTAGTCGTAGTAACTGACGAAATACCGCACCGCATTCTCAGGAAACAGCTCTTTGAATTCGTTATAGAGTTGAGCGGCGAGTGTTTTGTTAGGTGCAATCACTAACGCCGGGCGGTTCACACGCGCAATCACATGCGCCATCGTGAATGTCTTGCCTGAGCCAGTCACACCAAGGAGCACTTGATGGGTACGATTCTCGTTCAATCCAGCAACAAGCTGGTCAATTGCCTGTGGCTGATCGCCCTGCGGTTGGAATTCAGAGACAAGTGTGAACCTACCCTCACGCGCCATAGCGTAGCATCATAGCAAGGAAGCGAGTCTTGCGGAATGTGGACTATCTACAAGAATTTCATTGGCCTTCCGAGGGATATTCCCTCATAAGAAACCGGTAGGCGGCTGGCAAGTCACGCTCCACCACATAATCTGGGAGCACCAAAACGTGCTGTGGGTCGTGACTGCGCAGGCTATGAGTTTGATTCGCGTGCTCGGTTGATATGAGTGCAGAAGGTGTCCCAATAGCAATGGCGCTCCTAGAGGGCGACGTTGCGAGTAAGAGAATAGTGACCGAGCCGTGGCTAGACTCGAGTACTACTTTCCATCCTTCGAGTTCAAGAAAGCATGCGGGAGGCCTCAGCGTGTGGGATTGTTGTTTAGAGGATGCAACAGCCGGAATCTCACCGCGCCGTGCATAACGCAGCAGATGAAGCGCAAGACGACGATCAAGACGAGGATGCAGGAATCTGGTCCCATAATGGCGTAGGCACTTGGTGCACGAATGCTCGCAGCTAGCAGGACAGTGTTTGAGCAGCTCTTCAGTACAATCAAGAACAGCAGCCCTCGACTGGTCTACGGGATTCCGTTGGCGCGTAATTTTCGAGAATACCTCTTGGGTCTCGATAGAAAACCAGCCTATTATGTATCTGCCGAAGATCCACAGGCAGTGACCCGCCAAATCGTTCACTGGTGGGCAGAGCGTTGGCTTACGCAACGGATTCAGAGGGACGAGGTTCTCTCTCGAGTTGCCCAACATATTCTCGTCCACCCAATCCGGCATGGGGCGAGGATACCCCGAGTTCCAGAAGATGCTGACCAGTTCCTACTTTTTGACGAACTCGAAAATTTGCAGTGGGAGTAAAAGAGAGATTACGACTTGGGGCTAGAGACTAACGGAACAAATCGGACTGACCCTAAGTCCTCTCGGATTATTTTCCCGTCTCTCTTTTGTAAGCGAAGAAGATGTTGCTCCTCCCCAACCCCCACCGGCACCACCATCCGTCCACCCGTAGCCAATTGCTCAATAAGCGCCGATGGAATTTCAGGGGCGGCTGCGGTCACAATGATTGCGTCATATGGACTTCCCGACTCCCACCCTTTATTTCCGTCCCCGACGATAACCTCGACGTTTTTATAGCCCAGCGTTGTGAGTCGCTCACGAGCAGTTTCTCCTAATTCAGGAATGATTTCGATAGAGTACACTTTTTTGGCCAGGACACTGAGCACTGCGGCTTGATAGCCAGAGCCGGTGCCGACCTCCAGCACTGTCTCTGTTCCTTTGAGGCGCAGGCTTTCTGTCATCAGTGCAACAATGTACGGCTGTGAAATGGTCTGTTCTTGCCCGATTGATAAGGGTTCATCGTCGTAAGCCTGTGAACGCTGTGCCGGAGGGACAAACAGATGGCGCGGCACGGTTGCCATTGCCTGGAGGACACGCTCGTCGCGAATATCCCTCTGACGCAACTGCCCTTCGACCATTTGCTGACGGGCGGCTTGGAAGTAGGTTCCCTTCTCTCTTTTGTCATCCCCGTTCGTCGAGAACCCACACCCAGCCCAAGGGGTAACAATCAAGAGGAAAAGACTCAACACTCCACGAAGAAACGGCACAAAGATATCACTTTTTGTTAAACTTCACGTCCCACTCCGTAGTGCGGACAAGAAAATCCCACACGCGCTCCTTCAACTCACCTTTGCGAGGATAGTTTTGATAACGGGTCATTGCCAACCGCCACGGATCGCCGGAAAAGAAGCGCTCGTAAAGGGTCTGTCGCCCGGCGAATGACGAGCACGACAGATCCCACGCCAAACGAAACAGAGGAATGCGTTTGTCAGCTGATTGTGTTGCTGCTTGGTAGTAAAGCTGAACATCAGCGGCACGTTCGCCGCTCAATTCGTTGTAGTTCGGAGTCATGACTAACCCACTTGATCCTAGCAGTTGAACGATCTCGACCAAGCGTGGATAGAGTTGTGGAAACAACGTCCGCACAGTTGACAGTGGTTGTGCACTCGGCAGAACTGTTCCGTTTGGTCCAGGGGCACAATCGGCTTCCGCTGCACGGATACACGCACGCACGACCTCGACGGTATTGATCATCTCATGCAGATAGTTCTGGACATGCTCGAATCCTTTCGTCCCGATAGCTTCAGTCATGTTCAGAGCAACACCAAGCAAGAATTCTGCCTTTGCCAGGTCTTTGGTTGCAAATTGGTGCATAATTTGGTTCATGCAGCCTGTTTCGACGAAGAGTCCATTGGCTAATTGTGGGTTGCGATAAATGAACACCCGTTCCCACGGTACTAGTACATCCTCGAAGACGGCCACGCAGTCCATTTCATCCATACGCGCAGAAAACGGATAGTCGAGCACTCGCCCATTTGTCGGCGTAAGTGTCGGTCGACAAATAAAGCGCAGCCCGCGTGTCGCCATTGGAATACAAAAAGCAAAGGCGTACGGCTTCGCTTCCTCAGACACTTGCAAATAGGTAGAAGGAAATACGGCGATCTCGTGGGCGAACGGTGCAAGCGTAGCAATCGTACGCGCGCCACGAATCACGATCCCGGCGTCGGTCTCTTTCACAAGCGCCGCAGCTGTGTTTTGCGGCTGCAAGTGGACCGGTTTGGATTTATCAATTTGCGGGTTAATCAAGGTGTGGGTGAGGCACAGATCTTGATTACTGAGATGTTCGTAATAGCGACGGATATTCTGTCCAAACTGTTGGCCATCCCGAGTAAAATACTCATGGGCGGAGGCAAAACCGGTCATGTGAATGTTCATGAAATCCGGGCTGCGGCCCATCATACCGCCGGTCCAATCCATCCAGGTCTTGACCATTTCCTGACGTCTGCGCAAGTCAGCTTCACTTCTCGGCTCCAGGTATGAAAGCCCGGTACGCTGCTGGGTTTGTGGCGAGAGATAGGTTAACCTTTCTTGAAGGTCTGGACGATGCTGGAGATCGTATAACTCAGCGAGAGACCCTACAGTTCCACGAAAACGGACATCAGTTGTCACATCCTGTACACGCGTCCCGTCGATCCAGATCTCGCGCTCGTCTTTGAGAGACTCTACAAATTGTTGCCCGGTCCGTATTGCCATTGTTCACCCTCACTCCGCACGAAATCCCATAATGCCATATCCCATGAGACCGTAGGGATAGTAGAACTTCAACTCCATCTTCGCTGTCATTGGTAACGCCGCACGCATAGCAATCCACTGCACGACTTCGATAGAGTGATCACCACCCAAGCAGGCAAAATCAGCCATACTGTACGTCGTCAATTCGTGCGGTGCTTCTTCCAAGAGTTGGAGAAATTTTCGGTCCCATTCGGGATAAACCGTGCCAAACGCCGTGCCGGTCAACTGATGCGACAGCCCGCCAGTACCGACAATAACGACACGGAGGTTTTCAGAAAAACTGGTAACTGCTCGTCCCAGCGTTTCCCCGAGTGCCCAACACCGTTTCGGTGTCGGCAGCGGCGGCTGCACGACGTTGATCGTCATAGGAATGATCGGAACCACCCAGTCTTGATTCAGCAATGGCATAGGTGAGAGAAAACCATGGTCCAATATCATGCGCTGCGAAGCGGTGAGATCAAAGCCGTCATCAACCATCCGCGTTGCAAGATGTTGAGCAAAAATGCGGTGACCGGGAATAACTGGGAAATTGCGCTGCCCCCACCCCTCATCAGCAATTTCATATTCACCCGCAACACCAATTGTGAAGGTCGGCCACGCATCGAAAAAGTATTGATCGACGTGGTCGTTATAGATCACAATCAGTACATCTGGTTTTTGCTGTTGCAGCCACTGATGAGCTCGCGCGAAGGCGGTGAAGAGCGGTTTCCAGGGTGCCTCTTCCGTCAAGCGATGGTCATACGCGTGAGCGATGGACGGCGCATGTGAACAACCAATGCCAGCGACGACGTGTCCCATAAAGGTTCCTTGTTTTTCGACTCTGGCCTTCAGACTATTCGAGTAAAATTGCGTACTGTTGATTGCGTTCGGCCTGCTCCTTCAAGAGTTGCAGAAAGGCCTCATGTTTCATTCCGCGCATTGAGGCTCCAACTTCCAGCAAATCCACATTCAGAGTCGCCGCCAGTTTCGTCAGTAAATAGATACTGACCCCAGCATCGACTAAGCCCTGCCAATTTGGTTGTAGGAGCATACGAATCTCTGCCTCGTCTTCTGTAAAGCGACGGTAATAGGATTCTGGATTCGTGCGACAAGCCTCGCGGTTCGCAGGTTCACGTAAGCTATATAACATCCGACTAATCTCGTACGCGCTCACGACTTGTCTCCTCTGGGAGCAGTTCTTTCTTTTCCCTTTCCGTGCAATACATGATCTCTGGTGTTTGGACTAGATGGCCTAGGAGTCGCAAAATCTCAGTATTATCTTGGCGCTTGCTACTCTCCAATGTTACGCCTGACGTCTCACACACAGAGGATGCATCTATGGACCTTACAACCACACTTGGCCCAGTCACTTTGAAGAACCCGCTTATCTGCGCCTCATCTGAATTCACGATGACACTGGCAGGAATCAAAGCTGCATTGGACGCAGGAGCAGGAGCGGTCGTCGCGAAGTCCGTTAATGAATCTCCGCTAGCAGCAAAACAACTTGATAGCGCAGAATATGTGCTGCTTGATCAAAACTGGCAGGTTGTTCCTTGGGAGGCTGCAGATGTTTATTCCTCTTTCTTCTGTCGCTCAGGCCTGGCACAGACGCCGCTTCACGACTGGCTTTGTATGCTCGCCGAAGCCGATGCGTATGCACGTACCAAGAGTGCATACGTGGTCGGGAGCATCACCGTCGCTGATCCTGGTCCAGCAGCAAAAATTGCCGCGGCAATGGAAAAGGCCGGGCTCCGGTGGATCGAATTGAATCTTAGTGCCCCGCACGGACGAGAAGTAGCAAAAGGTGCGATCAAACAGATTGCAGAGGCAGAGATTGTCGGAGAGTATGTCCGGACAGTTCGCCAAGCCATCACCGTTCCCTTGGCAGTGAAACTGACTGCGCAGACTGCCGATCTACTTGCACTTGCAGAGCATGCCATTCAAGCTAGAGCTGACGTACTGGTTATGGTCGGGCGGGTTCAGGGTTTCATGCCGGATATTGAAACCCAGCGTGCTGTGCTCGGATCATGGGGTGCAATTGGTGGACGTTGGGCGTTACCTAACAGTTTGTATTGGGTAAGTAAGTGTTGGCGAACGATCCCTCAGCATGTACCGATTATTGGCACCAATGGTGTACGTTGTGCAGACGATGTGGTTCGCTTTTTGTTGAGTGGTGCACGAGCGGTGGAATGCGCCAGTTTGGTAATGAGCCACGGGCCTCAAATGTTTACTCGTATGCTTGAAGAGTTACAGGCGTATGGAGCACGTAAGCATATTCTCCGTCTGAGCGATCTGCTTGGCAAAGCAGCAGATGCTGCGCAGCCGTACGGTGCACTCCCCAATGTAATAAGAGCAGAATATCCGTGGGAGCGGTTTCTTAAATAAAAAGGTGCAGAAAGTTCAAAGCCCTGAAGTGTTTGTTTCTTCAGGGCTTTCGGAAGTTGCGGGGCTAGGATTTGAACCTAGGACCTCGAGGTTATGAGCCTCGCGAGCTACCGGGCTGCTCCACCCCGCGCATGGCGGAAAAGAAAACGACACAGCGGCCTGTGTCGTGCGGACGAACTATGTATAGCTCACAACTTCTGAAGTCAAGACGGGTTTTTTGTCTTTCCAGCAATTTGCTTCAATCCGCGAATTTCTTTTGCAGAAAGTGACCGGTACGCACCAACTGGTAAATTCTCAAGAGCCAACGGTCCAAACGAAACACGAATGAGCTTTTCCACGTGGTGCCCAACTGCTTCACACATCCGTCGTACTTCGCGGTTCCGTCCTTCCCGCAGCGTGATCTCTAGCCACGTTTTTTGTTCATTGCTGCGTAAGGTGCGTACTATCGCGGGACTAGTAATGATTCCATCATCGAGTCGGACACCACTACGCAACGCTTGCAACGCCTGGTGCGTTGGTTTCCCTTCTAACTTGGCATGATATGTCCGGGGGATCTGATAACGAGGATGTAACAACTGTTCGGTCAGCGCCCCATCATTGGTCAACAGCAACAAGCCTGACGAGTTGAAGTCGAGCCGTCCAACTGGATAGACGCGGTCCTGCACATCGCGCAACAGCTCACGAATAGTTGGGCGACCTTCTGGATCTTTTAGCGTGCTGACAAATCCGATAGGTTTGTGGATGATAAAATACTGGAACTCAGGAAAGACGAGCGGCTGCCGATCAACCAGAATCTTGTCACGCCGAGGGTCCGCCGTCGTCCCCAGACGAGTGACCGTTTCGCCATTCACTTGCACCCGTCCCGACTGGATCAAGGTCTCCGCCGTCCGACGCGAGGAGATCCCCGCTCGGCTCAGAATTTTTTGTAAACGTTCCACTGGCATCTTGTTCACTAAAAGGGTTCATTGTCGGTTCATGAATCGCTGGTAATGGAGGCAGGCTACTTAGGTCATTGAGACCAAAGAGTTCGAGGAACTGTGGAGTAGTTCCATACACCCACGGTCGACCAGCGACATCTTTGCGACCGACGACGCGGATCAGTTTTTTGGTGAGTAAGGAATTTAGCACACCATCAACATCAACGCCACGTACGAGTTCGACCTCAGCCTTCGTCAGCGGTTGTCGGTAGGCGATAATCGATAAGGTTTCCAGCGCGGCTCGGCTTAGTTTACTCGGCTTCTCTTGGACGAATTTCTTCACATAGTCGGCATACTCTGCCGCCGTGCGAAACTGATAGCCGCCGGCAACTTCAGCGAGACGAACCCCGTGTTCTGCAGCGGTATATTCTTGCATTAAAAGTGTAATCGCTGTTCTCGCCTCGGCTTGAGCAACACCGATAACCTCTGCCAAGCGCCGAAGTGCAACGGGAGTCCCGGCAGCAAACAAGATGCTCTCGACAATCGCCTTAATCTCAGATGGATTCATAAGTGCTCCAATGACTCTGGCATTGGGGCGTCTGTGCTCACAGCCAGTGCCATGGTAATCGGACCAAACCGTTCTTCTTGTTGGACACTTACCATACGGGTCCGTACAAGTTCGAGCAACGCAAGAAAAGTGATGAGTATTTGCAACCGGGTGCTCCCAGCCGGGAATGCCTCAGTGAACAACATTTCTCGGCGTTCGCGGAGCGTATCGAGAATAGCAACGAGTCGTTCTCTCAGCGAAATGTGTTCAAGGATGACTTCATGCACCACTTCAGGTGCTGCTCGTTTGAGCACGTCTTGTAATGCGTCAAGCAAATCCCCAAGCGAGGCGTCATAGATCAAATCACTCTCAGTTTCCGTCTCGTCATGCACTGGCAAGCGCGTAAAGACATCGCGGTCAAGTTGATCGCGACGTGCGAGCATTTCTGCTGCTTCTTTGAAGCGCTGATATTCGAGCAGCTGCCGCGCAAGCTCAGCACGCGGATCTTCTCCCTCGTCTTCATCAGGGTTCTCATCGGTCGGCAGCAACATGCGAGATTTGAGGTGCACGAGTGTTGCCGCCATCACCAAATATTCGCCCGCGATATCTAAGTCGAGCTGTTGGAGCAATTCCATGTAGGCCAGATATTGATCAGTAATGATCGCCACTGGAATGTCGGACGGATCAACCTCGTTCTTTTTCACAAGATGAAGCAGAAGGTCGAGCGGTCCTTCAAAGACCTCAAGCTTGACACGATATAACATAGGAACACCCTTGGCTGTCAGCACTCAGCTTTCAGCCCGAAGGTAACAGCCGTGCGTTAGGTGCTGGATACTTATGATTTGGTCCACCCCACTCCACCTCCTCATTGATCGGCTCACAACAAGGTACCGATCAGAAACGCCTTCATCGGGCGCAAGATGTGATCGAGAGCGCCAGAGGTCATCAGTAAAAAGATAATAAGCATCCCATAGGGTTCAAGGCGTGCCAGCGCCAAGGCTGGAGTCCGCGGCAAAATGCCTGTCGCAACACGACCGCCATCAAGGGGTGGCACCGGCAACATGTTAAAGACAGCAAGACTCACGTTAATGAGCAGGCAAGAGTGGAGGAGCTGAATAATCATCAGGGCGCTCGTGGGGGAGATTCCTCTCTTCAAGAAGTACGAAGAAAGAAGGAATTTGAGAAGAATCGCCGAGACCCCAGCCAGAATGAAGTTCATCACTGGCCCAGCCAAGGCGACAAGGACCATGTCGCGTCGTGGTTCATCTAAATTGCGAAAATTCACGGGCACCGGCTTGGCGTAGCCAAACAGAAATGGTGAGCCGCTAAAGAGCAAAATCGCGGGCAGGATCACTGTTCCAAAGGGATCAACGTGCGCTATAGGATTAAGGGTCAGTCGCCCAGCTTGCGCTGCTGTAGGATCTCCGAGGCGATAGGCTACATACCCATGTGCAAGTTCATGCAAAACAACAGCCGTAAGGATTGGGAGAGTCCACAAGGCAAGCTTTTGAAGCAAAGGTACAACTACTTCCATCACTATTACTCTATAGATTCCCACTGTCGGTGACAAGACATGGGGGCTTTGTTTCTAATCTAGCTAAGGGGTTTCTGTTTAGGATCCTTGGGAACGGGCTTGTCGGCAAGTGAATTTTGTTGGTAAGATTCACCCTCTTCACGAGATTATGCCCCCGTAGCTCAGGCGGATAGAGCACAGGATTCCTAATCCTGGGGCCGTGCGTTCGAATCGCGCCGGGGGCATAGTCAAATCAATGACTTAGCGGCGCGTGTTTTTCGTCGAGCTGAGGATTGTGACTAAAATTGTGACCATTCAGCGAGGGAATACGACGATTGAGCTTTTGGGCGGCTTCGCGGAGGTCTCCATCGGAGACAATGTGATACCGATCAAACACGGAGCGGGTTTTGTGTCCACTCATTTGCATCGCCACTCGTTCAGAGATACCTGCTCTCACCATGTTCCTTATTGCTGTTCGTCTGAAGTCATGTGGAATCTTTCCGACAAGTCTGGCTTCTCGACATGCACGATTCCATGAGCGGTTACTTTATCTCCACAGGTTTACCATGTCGAGGAAACACCCATGAGCACTCAGGGTGAGAAGTAAGAACGTCCTGCCGTTGCGCCACGGCAACGCTCGTAGTTCATCCCTGAGATAGAGCAACCTTCCCTTTTTGTTCTTTGTTGTCCTGACTTCAAGCCGGACAGTGCCCGTTTCAAAGTCAATTTGTTGCCAGGTAAGCTTTAACACCTCACTCCGAAGCCGCCAGCCTGTCAGATACGCAAAGGAAGCTGCTGGACAAAGGTACTCAGGTAATTTCGCCAACACAGCCTCATATCGCGTTCAGGCGCGTCCGCAGTGTGGCTCAAGACATACTGATCCTCTCCCACAATGCTCCTCCTTTTCTCTGATAGTTCCAGCTAACGCTCAAGCGCACCGCGAGCTGCCCCACCGCAGCCTTTCACGTTCATTCGGAACCGCAATAGAGCAGCGATGCGGTGGCGCGCACAGTTAGCAGGCGCATCCATGACGATAAGCAGATTCTCAGATAAATGCTGTCCTCTCTCATTTGAGGTTGTGGTACAAGGCGAAACTAGGCAGATGCTGCGGTGTCGTGGAGAGAAAGTCCCGGCGCATTACGTGCGCTGGTCCGGCATAGCGATCGAACCAGGGTAATTCATGTCCGCAGGTGCCTCGCAGCAACTCGTAGATGCCCAGTTCCTGCGCTTCTGCAACACCCCAGGAAGCCATCCACTCGCCGCGCACCCGGTCTTTGAACTGTTGCTCGCGCTCCAGCACGAGCACTCGTGCACCGTGTTCGGCCATTACCTTAGCCACACGGCTTTGAAGGATAGAGTGGCAGACGTGCATGACAGGAGATAAAGGAGAAGGAGGCAAACGTAGAAAGAGGAAACATACGTCATGCTACCAGTGGTGGGAGTCGCGAAAACCGTCCAGCGACAGATGCGGCCGTATCGTGATCTGTTTCGGCGCAGTGAAGGGTTTGAGTATGTCAGTCGGTATGTGACGGGACTGTTAGTGAGTCCGAACAAAACGTCCCCAGGGATGTATGCGGCACAAGGGTGGGAGGGCGAAGGTCCGAGCTACCGGGCGAGGCATGAAGCGGTGTTTGAAGCCGGATGGGAGGCGGAGGAATTATTGCCTCGGCATCGGAGACTGATTGTGGCGGAGCATCGGGGACGTGGGCGGGAAGTGATTTCGTTGGATTGGACCCTCGTCCATCATGGACGAGGTCCACATATGGGCAACGCTGCCGCGCGCTTACGCGTGAAGTCTTTCAGGCGTTACTTTCCTTTGCTAAACGTCTCTTTGCTGGTGGGTATTCGTGCGAGCAAATCACTGAAGTGTTGATGCCAGCTTGATTCACTCATAGTGCGCAAACGTTTCGCGTGAAACCCGCAAAGTCGTGTTAGCCAGAGTTGAGCCACCCAAGCCACCACCCACAGTGATAATGTCGTAAGTACTCTTCGTCACGAATTTCCCCTTTTTGTCTTCCTTGCTTCTGTGCTTATCAGAGTCAGGACTACTTCATGTTGAGAGCCAGCTAACGCGCCGCCCTCAGCATTATACAGTGCTAGAGAGTATTGACAGCGCGGGGTAGTTCTAGCGCGTAGATAAACTCGGGTAACCGGTGAGACCCGTGCCAGAGGGATTGGATGCCCGGCTCACCGTCTCCCGGGGCGCGCTAAGAAGCCGCCCAGCCGCGCTCAGGCCCGCCCCCGATGATGGAGAAGGGGGCGAGGAGGCGGGGCCCTGTGGAACTGCACAGTAGACAGGGTCTGCCAGTCGCGTGCCTCGAACACCATCTCACAGGATGGTGCTGGATAGGCCCGTCCCCTCATCGTTATATGGTGACTACTCCAAGCGAGGAGGAAGTCAATCGCGAGGGCCTTGAGGGGCCGAGGGGCCGTCGCTAATTAGTTAGCCAATCATGAAGCGAGCTTCGCCCCACACGATGAAATAAGGGAGATTTAGTCAATTCAAGGACTTAACATCGCTATTTCATAACAGGCGCTTTCTCCTGGAACTGCCCATCAACATATTTGTGAAGAATGCTGGCAATCAAGGTCTGATATGGCACTCCTTCTGACAGCGCCCGTTTTTGCAACGCATTCAGGTCTCTTGTCGAGAGGCGAATGTTGACGCGTTGGTCGGCTTTGAACGTCGCTGCCGCATACTCCCTATGTTTCCTGAGTTCAGCTTCCTTCTCCGGAATTGGTTTCAATTCTCCCCGTTCAAATGCAGCGAGAATGTCACGCTCTTCTTTGTCTAGTTTCGCCATGGTCACTCTCTCACATACTTCTTGGTAGCTTTCCGACTGGGAATAATAGTTTTGAGGAAGATTTCCGTTTCTGACTCAACATAAGGCACAAGGTAGGCATAGCCTTCGATGAGCACAACGGAAATTTTTTGGCCTGGATAGCGTTCTTGGTTTGGGTGCTCAAAGACGTCTACTTCATCTCCTTGTCCAATATGAAATACTACCTCTTCAAATGAGATGTCTCGCTCCGCCTTCAGCTTCTCGTTCTTGCTTGGGTCCCAATTGTAATACTTCACGCTCTAATGATGACATATGTCTAGTGAATTTACGCCTGCGCCTGACGTTATTTAGGCGCGAACCGCCTCGATGATGCTCGGTGGTTCCCGTGTAGGAACGATGCGCACCAACCTGAATCCTGCCTAGCGAAGAAGGGTTTCGTACTGCTCGCGTGTGCGCTCTCGGCTGCCGAGAAGGATCAGCATTTCAAGGTCTGCAACCTTCGCAAGGTGCGGCTCCCCTGGCGGCGGGACGATCGTTTCAACGATGAGGAGCTTGGCCTCTTTGGCTATGGCTCGGTGGCAGTTCCTGAGGATCACAAGACTTTTGTCGTCCCAGTCGTGAATGATGTACTTCAAAATATACGCATCCGCACCGCCCGGGACGAACTCGAAGAAGTCGCCCTCTACAATCTCGCAGCGCTCCGCGAGACCCTTTGCCTCAATCCGCTGCCCTGCTCCTGCGGCCACTTGGTGTTGATCATACAACATGCCACGAAGCTTTGGATTCGCTTCTAAGGATTGTCATCAGGAGAGTGCCATGCCCGCCGCCCACGTCGACGAGCCTCTGAAAGTGTGAGAAGCCATAGGCTGCCGCCACTGCTGGAGCTTCTCCTCCCGAAAGGCTCGTCATTGCCTAGTCGAAGATCGCGGCTTCTTCAGGACGCTGAGCCAGAAACTCGAAAAACGGGGTCCCGTGCACCTTGCTCCAGGCAGGCCTTCCAGTTTGAATCGAGTATAGGATCTCTTGCCATGCTTGAAGATAGAAGGACTCCCCGCTGAACAGCACCCAGTCTCGCATAGAACCTGGTGTGTCATTTCGCAACGTTACGCCCAGTGGGGTGAGTGCGAAATGATGGCCTTCGGTCTCAGTCAGAATGCCTACGTTTGCAAGAGCGCGGAGGAGGCGATAAAGCGAGTCCAGATCGGTTCCCGTGGCTCGCGCAATTTCGTCGCTAGCACAGGTGGCGTCCTTCAAACAGTCGGGAATGCCGAGTTTAGCAGCGGCAAAAATAGCGCGGGCGTTGACAAGCGCCGTGTACGTCATATCAAGCATCTGCACGTATGGCGAGGAGAATTCCGGGGTCGCTGGCACCGAGGACTGGCCAAATTTTTCACGGGGTTCACTCATTGGATTTTTCTCCTATCACTGCAAACGCATATCCTTAATTGGCATGTACTGCTGGAGCGCCTAACGCCCCCGCGCACCGCGAGCGGTCACACCGCGGCTTTTCAGCTTGAGCAGAGTCCAACATGGCCGCGATGCGGTGGCGCGACTAGTTAGCCCGCATGGCTCTAAACGGTGGATGACATTTTGCTTTTGACTATTCTCCTTCGCTCCCTTGTGTATGTTTCACGGCGCACTCATTTCAACCCCGCCTCGCGCAGAGCGGCAAGCAAACGCTCAGATACCGCTGGCTCTGTATAGGCAAGCCTTTGTCGATGAACTTCCAGAGAGAAATTGGGACTGAGTCGTAGCACCTCTGCTACCTCGGCTCGGGCCTCCTCCTTTCGGCCTAACTCACTGTAGGTGGCAGCCAAGTCTAAGTGGGCACCGAGATGATTGCGATTGACAGTGAGGGCTCCCTTGAGGGCGGCGAGTGCCTCCTCATACCGCCCCAGCAATCGATAAGCACCACCTAAGACCGGGAGGAAGCGGTCAGAGCGGGGACTGAGGCGCACCGCCTGCTCTTGCAACCCAAGGGTTTCTTCTGGCCGCCCTGTAGCGTTAAAGAGTACACCTAGGGTTACATAGCCAGCAAACCAATTCGGCACTTGGGCGAGAGACCGTTTGACCACAGCTAGGGCCTGTTCAGGTTGCTTGTCCCGCAACAGATAGGTGAGCGCCAATAGCTCGCGAGCGCCAAGCCAGGACTCATCGAAAGTGAGGGCCCGTTGCGCCAAGGCGAAGGCTCGTTCTATCGTCTGGGGGTCATGACTCCACTGATTCACCCACTCAACAAAATACGTCGAAGCCAGCAGGGAGTATGCCCGCGCGTAAGCCGGGTCTACTTCAATGGCTTTCTCGCTCAGGTGCCGCGCCTGGGCGTTGTCTGCTGGCGTACCGCGATAATAATACTCCTGTGCGCGCCGCAGATAGTCATAGGCCGCTGGATGGGGTGCAGAAGCGTGCTCGAACCGCTCCTGCTCTTCATCTGTCAGCTTCAGCGCCAGATGGGTGAGGATTTCACGTCGGACTTCCTCTTGCACCGCAAAGAGATCTCGTATAGGTCGCTCATACCGCTCGGCCCACACTTGACCTCCGGTAACGGCATCAGCTAACTGGGCGGTAACCAACACCCGGTCACTGACTTTGCGTACACTGCCCCCTAATACGTACTGCACTCCCAGCTCCCGACCCACATCCTGCACTTTCACCACCTTGCCCTTGTAGGTGAAGGCGGAACAGCGGGCGGTAACAATCAAGCCTGAGAGTTTTGTGAGGTCGGTGATAAGGTCCACCGTAATGCCATCACCGAAATACTCCTGTTCGGGGTCGTTACTGAGGTTGGTGAAGGGCAGTACCACAATCGAAGGTTTGGCGGAAAGCGGCAAAGCCTGGGTGCTCAGGGCTGGGTGTTGAGTGTGAGAAATAGGAATAGAAAAGTAACTAATAGTGACAATAATGGCAGTGAGGCATAACAGCCCGGCGACGCCGAGCCAGTACGCCGGGCGTACCGTACCGAAGAGCTTGAGGCGTTGGAGCCACAGAGTTTGGGGCAAGCCTTTCGGTGGCTCAGGCAACAAAGTATAAACTGGGAAACGCTCAGTAATGTTCTTGAGCTTGGGACGGCCCAGGGAGAGCACCGTGCCCAATGTCAGCTTGTGAGCCACATCACGATAGACCATGTCCGAGATACAGATCGTGTCTGGCTCGGCAAGACCCTGCAACCGTGAGGCGATGTTCACGCCGTCGCCGAAGACATCGCTCTCGCGCTGCACAATATCTCCAAGGTGAATGCCGATGCGGACGTGAATCTGTTCGGCTGGTGCAGTGTCGGCGTTATGAGCTTTGAGCTGCGCCTGAATCTGTTGGGCGCATTGCACCGCGTGGACGACGGACGGAAAGTCCACCAGAAAGGCATCTCCCACGGTCTTGATAACTGTGCCATGATGGTCAGCAACTGCGGATTGGATAATCCGGTTATGGATGTCCAGCAGGCGCAGTGCCCGGGTTTCATTGCTACCCATCTGGCGACTAAAGCCGACGATGTCGGTAAACATGATTGCTGCCAGCCGCCGATTCTCCACAGACGCCGTATTGCTGGTCTCATCGTTCATAAGTACGGATTATCCTGCTGGGATTACAGCGCTGTCAACGGTGCAAGGGTAGAAGCACTATTACGTCAACTCTTGAGTTGCAGCAGGTCCCATAGGGTTCCATACAAATCCTTGAATACAGCCACCGTGCCATACCTCTCTTCTTTGGGCTCACGAACAAACACCACCCCTTTGGCTTTGTACGCATGATAGTCGTGCCAGAAATCATCCGTGTGGAGGAAGAGAAAGACGCGCCCGCCGGTTTGATTCCCGATACGGCTGGATTGCTCTTCACCTACGGCGCGGGCTAGAAGTAAGTGTGACCCGGTCGCCCCTGGCGGCGCGATCACCACCCAGCGCTTGTCCTGCTCCGGAATGTAGGTGTCTTCAACCAAAGAAAAGCCGAGAGTTTTGACGTAGAACTCAAGTGCCTCATCATAATCACGAACAACTAACGCTACGAGTCCAATGGATTGTTTCATTGAGCTCAACTCATACATTTCTGCGAGGGCCACTCACAATAGTGACCCTCAATTCTCTCTCGACCCTAACGATCGGCATCAGTGGCGCTAAAGCCCGCATCTGCATGCCGGGGTTAGGCTGCTAGGCATATCTAACCGTCCCAAGCCACTGTCAACTGGCGTAGTTGCGGTTCAACTTGCGCCGCCAGCTCGGCTACCTCAGTAGCTTCATGCAATAATCCGTCTATAACATAGCCGAGCACGCGCAGCAGTTCGTCTCGCTCTAACGCTGCCACCAGGGTGCCGGTGAATAGAGCGCCCACATCCGATGGCAAATCATCAAAACCTCGCCCGTGTGAGGCCGGAAGGCCGCGGCGACGACACGCCAAGCTGAGGGCATAATCACGCGTGCTGCTAATCCAATATTCGGCTTGCCAATAACGACCACGCTCAATGCAAAAGCGTGCCCGCAATGCATGATGCACGGCGTAGCCAAAGAGTTCATACGCGGACGGTGGTTGAGCGTAGGGCCGCTCCACTTGACGGCCAAAGAGTAGCCTAAACTTTGGGCCGCTGGCTCCGAACTTGGCAGCGGGCGTAAAGGATAGATCGAACTGCAGACAGCCCGGCAGCAAAAACACCCGATAGATTGATGCGCCGCTGGGAAGATCGAACAAGTAGGTCGCGCTAAACTCCGCAACGAACTTCCGGGTCCAGTCCTCCAGCACCTCCTGTATAGGGACGTCGTCGGTGACCGCGAAAGTCAGGTCGAGATCCGACCAGCGATCGCCCTCGTCCAGGGCGAGTGAACCCACGACCGCACCAGCCACAACTCGTGCGTCGGCACTGGCCAGTTGGAGTACGCGGTCGCGAATGTGATCACGGTCACTAACGCTAAACATACAGGCACCTCATTCACGCTCAACGTTCTCAAGGCAACCTAACAGTCCCGCTCACCGTTTGCCGCCCGAGCCGAGTCCCTTCAGGTTCACCCTAAACCGTAAGCGGGCGGCAATACGGTGCAGTGATTGGTTAGATGACACTCTTCCACTCTCCTACCGTCCACCCTATGATAATTCGTCCAGAAGCACCCTGGCGTCTTGCAAGTCCTTCGTATCAAATCCTTCAGTGAACCAACCATAGATCTCAGCTAACATCTCGTGAGCTTCTTTCTTCTTCCCTTGACTCTGCCACAGACGGCTCAAACTCATTGCTGCCCGTAGCTCCAAGGACTTCGCCAGCTGCTTGCACGCAATCTCAATCGCTTTGCGAAAGCATTGCTCTGCCTCTTCCGTCTTTTCCCTGTAGCCTACAGCGTGAAGCCTAGAGCCTTCCTGTGCCAGCAGAAGTTCCCCTTTGAGCCGATACAGCTCTGCCTCCCAAAGACGCTCCCCAGTTTTATCCACCAGAGCCAGCGCCTCAACCACCACGGTCAGCCCCTCGTCAGCTTGTTGTGCTTTCCTATATCCTTCGGCTAGTAGGGTAAGGTGATACGGCCGCCACGATTCTGACCCTGTGGCCTGGTAGGCGGTCAAGCCCTGACATATCTGAGCAATTCCCTCTTCTTGTCTCTCATCAGTCAGCGCCCAGCCCTGCAGGATAATTCCCCACGCCAACCAGTACTGAAACCCTTGCTCGGTCGAAAGAGTCATGACTGCTTCTGCCTTCTCTTGGTCCGTTTGTCTCTCCCGGCGGAATTGATGAAGTACGGCAGCAAAGGTCAGAGCCACTGCCAGGCTCAAGGGATGAGACAGTCTTTGGGCCTGGGTGAGCGCATCGTAGGCGCTCTTCAAGGCCTGGTCCGGATAGCCAAGAGCCCAAAGGGCAAAGGCCCGATGGGAGAGGCAGCACACTACCGGATCATCAGAGATGGGAGAGTGAGGGTGGGGATTGTAGAGAGCAATCCCATCCGAATACTCTCGGGCCAGGGTGAATTCTCCAAGATAGACTAAGTTGTACACAAGCAGGTGATGAGCCTCTAATAAGAGTGCAGGATCTTGTAATCTTTGGGCCAGACTATAACTCTGCTCCGCCAACTCACGCGCGGTCTGCAATTTTGCTCGATGGACATAAAACGCCTGGAGTCCAAACAACACGGAAAAGAGCTGAGAGGTTTCTCCCATGTACTTGCACAGCTCCCGCGCCCGGATGTAAACTTTTTCCACTTCTTGGGCCGCCCAGCCCTTGGTCGCCATCAACGCAGCACCCAGGGCAATTTGCAGAGTAAGTTCTTGTCGGTCGCGTTCGGACGTGTGGGGCAAAGTCTCAAGCAACTCTATGGCAGTAGTCAGATGGCTAATCGCTTCTGCATGTGCTGAGCGCTGCACTGCCTGTTGCCCAGCAAGGTGGAGGTAGGTCACTGCTTTCTCAGTTTTCCCACTGCGACTGTAGTGATGCGCCAAGTCGCTATAGTGCTCGTCCAATCGATCAGCATAGAGGCGCTCGATCGCTTGCGCGGTTTGCTCGTGCAAGATCTTCCGTCGGTCGATGAGCATCGAGTTGTACGCAACTTCTTGGGTGAGCGCATGCTTGAAGATGAACTCCACGTCCGGGAAGGCGGGTTGCTCGTAGAGAAACTCTTTGTGCTGAAGCGAAGACAACAATCGGTCGAGGTCTGCCTCTGGCTGGGTCACCGCCTGTCGCACCAGACTCAGCGGGAACTCCCGCCCGATGATCGCTAATTGCTGCAGCAGCGCTTTCTCCTCGGGAGCGAGACGGTCGATCCGGGCAGCCAGTACGCCCTGCACGGTCGTCGGGATATGCAGATCGGTTGGCAGGGGCACGACGTGCCGTGCCCCTACACCATCGCGTACCAAAATGCCCTGCTCAAATAATTCCTGCATCACCTCTTCCATGAAAAACGGCGTGCCCTCGGTTTTCTCCAAAATTAGTTGCTTCAGGTGGTGGAGAGACGTGGTAGGCAACGTCTCTACTATCGGTCCCAGCAGCGCGTTGAGCAATTCCTCTGCTTCCGCCTTCCCCAACGGCGTGAGGCGCAGTTGGGTATAATAGGTTTTCTGTCCCCACTCGTGCCGATATTCAGGCCGATAGTTGGTCAGCAGGAGAATGCGCGCACTCGCGATGCCTTCACTGAACGTATCGAGAAATCCTTGCGTCTCACTATCAATCCAGTGCAAGTCCTCGAAGATCAGGATCAGTGGTTGGTTGAGACTCTCCCGTACGAACAGCTTCTTGAGCGCCTCGAAGGTGCGGCGGCGGCGAATCTGGGGGTCCATCTGCTGCAAGGGGGATGGCTGCTCTTCAACGCCGAGCAGCGCGAAGAGATAGGGGAGGGTGTCCTCTAGACCGCGATCCAGAATCAGTACTTTGCCCGCGATCTTCTCCTTGCGTGTGCGTTCATCATCCTGGAGCTGGAAGTAGCTCTTCAGGAGTTCAATCACCGGCAGATAGGGTGACGCTTTGCCGTGCGAGACCGAGTAGGCTTCCAAGATCAGACAGCCGCTCTGAGAGAGGAGCTTGAATTCATAGAACAAGCGTGACTTCCCCAACCCCGGCTCGCCCATAACCCCGACAATCTGTCCATGGCCAGATTTCGCCGGGTCTAACGCCCGACGCAGTTGCTCCAGTTCACTCTGCCGTCCGACAAACCGTGTCAGCCCCCGCCGGGCCGCGACCTGCAGTTTGGTGCGCAACGGTCCCGCCCCCAACACTTCATAGACCTTGAGCGGTCCTTTGACCCCTCTGATCTGGGTTAGTCCCAAGTCCTTGAATGCGAAGTACCCCTCCGTCAGCCGGTGGGTGTACGCTGAGACGACAATCGCGCCGGGACTGGCCAACTGTTCCATCCGCGCAGCCAGGTTGGTTGAATGCCCGACCGGGACGTAATCCGTGTGCAGATCGTCTTTACGGATCGAGCGGACCACGACTTCCCCGGTATTCACCCCCACCCGTATCAGCAGGGGCGGATAGCCTTTGATGCGCAGCGTGTCCGCATAGCGATGCATCTCCTCTTGCATGCGCAGCGCGGCACACAGCGCTCGCTGGGGGTGGTCTTCATGGGCAAGCGGCGCACCGAACAGCGCAAAGATGCCATCCCCTAACGCTTGCGCCACATAGCCCTCATAGCGATGCACCGCATCCATCATGATTTGTAACGCGGGATCAATAATCGCGCGGGCTTCCTCTGGGTCTAATCCTTCGATTAATGCCGTAGATCCTTTGAGATCGGCAAACAGCGCGGTGATCGTCTTGCGCTCGCCGTCCGAAAGACCGCACGCTTCCATCGCCGCTTGCTCGGCACGGATACACTCAGCCAGGTACGGAGGCGTGTAGGCCGCGGGGGGTAGAGAGTGAGGAGTTGGGGGTAGGGAGCCTGAAGCGTGGAAGGGGGAACCTGGAACTGGCGAGGCGCCTGTCCAGACCAACACTTTGCCGTCTTCATCGACCGCGACGCGCTCGGCGCTAATGAGTTCGTCAGTAACTCCCGCCAGCAGCTCATCGTCCAGCTGATAGCGCAGCTTGAGCGAGCGATAGGTCACCCGGCCACGCTGTTGCAACAACACTCGGACTTGGTCCAGCGCTTCATCAAAGGTCATGGCACGTCTCCCTTATGCCCTTGCCATTCTGTGCTCTGTCATTCCGTCAGACAGACAGTTGTTTCTGTCATCTGCTATGAAAACACCGGCGGTGAGGTTAGGCAGCCTCTTTGACTTCCTCCACCGTGACTTTCAGGCCGAGCCCTTCGAGTTGGCGGATCAATCGTTTGCGCTGCTTGTCCACATTGCGCCGCTCGAAGTAGTCTCCTCCGAGGTCTTGATAACTCGTCCGGGTCTGCAAGACGTGGTAGGCAATCACCAGAATACTGTGGCCCACCGCGATGAGCGCCTTCTTCTTGCCCCTCCGTTTCACTAATCGTTTGTACTGTGCTGCCAGATACGTCTCTTTCTGATGGCTGGCCGCCCACGCCGCCTGCACCAAGGCCGCCCGCAAGTAGCGACTGCCTTTGGTGGTCTTGCCACTCTTCCGTTTTCCGGCACTCTCGTTGTTGCCCGGACACATCCCGGCCCAACTTGCCAGGTGGTGGTCCGTGGAGAAGCGCTCCATGTTGCCCCCGATCTCCGCCACGATAATCTGCGCGACCGTCTCTCCGACCCCCGGAATGGTATCGAGCAGTTGGACAGCGTCAACCACGAAAGGGGCAGCACTGTTCTCCACCTCCTGCCGGATCCGTTCGGCCACGCGCTGGAGTGCAGCCTCCACTTGGTCGTACTGGTCCAGTAACTCGGTCAGAATCCACCGCTGCGCCTGGCTGAACCGACCCTCCAGCGCTTGTTGTAACTGCGCCTGCTTGCGTTTGAGCACCCCTTGCGCCAAGTGACTCATCTGCTCCGCATCCGTCTGGCCTGCGGCTAAGGCACGCAGCATACGCTGGCCACTGGCACCCAGCGCATCACTGGCTACTTGCCCCAGTTTGACATTGGCACTCTCCATGAGCTTCTGACTCCGATTGGCCAAGGCTGTACGCTCTCGCACCAAGCTCTCACGATACCGCGTGAAGTCCCGCAACTCGCGAATGGGCAGGGGTGGAATAAAACTCGGCTTGAGCAGGCCATGCCGCAAGAGGTCCGCCAGCCACTCGGCATCGATCACGTCCGTCTTGCGCGCTTTGTAGCCTTTGGCATCCCGCGCGTTGGTCAGAATCACATCCAGTGCCCCTTCCAAAATGTTGAACACCGGGCGCCCATACACCCCCGTGCTCTCGATCGCCACGTGCGTGCATCCCGCCTGCACGAGCCAGTCCAACAGTTGGAGCAAGTCCTCTGTCATCGTCGCAAAGGTGCGGACTTCTTTCTGCCCCGCCTTCATCAGGCACGCCACCAGCATCTTGGCCTGCACATCAATCCCGCAACAACACGCGTACAACACTTCCATGACTCCCTCCTTTCGGTCCCCAGGGGGAGAGCTAGCACGAGTAAAGAGTCTGCTCTGCGTGCTCGGAGCAACAGTGGGGGGTGCCTGGCGGGCTCTCGGGTCAGGCTCACGCACGGGCTGTCGGCACCAAGGCGACTCGACCTCCGGTCCGCCTGTGACCACATCCAGCTTACTCTTCAGCTTCTCCTTTTTCATCCGTGGTGGCGACGCCCCACGTCATGAAGGCTAACGCCCCTGCGCACCGCGAGCCGCCCAACCGAGGCCTTTTAGATTTACCCTGAACCGCTACCGGGCGGCAATACGGTGCAGTGGGTTGGTTAGCTTGCATCCACCTCCTCTACCGATGGTCGCAAATACCAAATTGGCCCACGAAACATGAACGTTCCTTCCGCTCTGCCCTCAAAAAAAGGCGTGACGCTTTCGGTGAGCCACTGCCATACCCCGGCTATGCTTTCCGTTCCGCCTTCAACCGCCGCAATGACGTTACTCTGTGTCACCAAGTAATCGACCAAAGTCTCAACCGAAAATTTCACCCAGTTTTGATAGTCTTCCTGACCAACGCAATGGAAGCCGTCCCTTGTTGTGTCTTCCGCGCTGAAGCCGACGCGCGCCCGCGGCGGGCTCGGATACCGCGTCACATAATGATCGCGCGCCCAAGCTTGAAACGCGCGGTTTTCTTCCATCCGTGCGGAAAAGTAGTTGTCGTAGACAATGAGCCACCCCTGTGGCCGGAGCACCCGGCGGGCTTCGCCAAAGAAGGCGCTCCGATTAAGCCAGTGAAACACCGAAGAGAGGGTGATTAAATCAAAGTTGTTCTCATCGGCAGGCATGTTTTCTGCTGACGCGACGACATACGTAATCCCTGAGTCCGGCGGCGCTAACGCGAGCATCTCCGCTGAACGATCTATCCCCACGATGTGACGAGCAATTGCCTTGAGACTGATGGTCGACAGCCCAGTGCCACACCCGACATCCAGTGCGCGCGCCACGGGCTCGGCAAGCGACAGGTAGGCTTGTATGCGGCTGACTACGTGTGGATGAAAATAGGGGCGACCTTTGGCGTATCGCTCGGCAGCAGACTTTGGATCGAAATAGTTCATGGGAGACTAACTCTTCCTGAATTCCCACAGCGATATCACTGGGAAACAAGCGGGCTAACGGCCAAGCGCACAGCGAGCGGCTACAATGCAGCCTTTCAGATTCTTCCTATACCCAACGTGGCCGCGATGCGGTGGCGTAGCGAGTTAGCTGGCAATCTATCTCACGTGCTATCTCGTGTATTCCTCTCATGATATAAGCCTCTCATGTCACTCACAACGGAACGTATCTTTGAAGATGTCCTGTCACTTCCCGAGGACCAACGCGCAGAACTCGCTGTGCGCTTGCTACAGAGTCTTGATCGTGAAATCGACCCCGATGCTGAGCAAGCCTGGGTCACAGAGATCGAGCGTCGTTGTGCTGCAGTAGACGCCGGAGAGGTAACTCTTTCGGATTGGCACGATATCCGTCGGCGCATTGAGAAAGAGCTGCTCGCAAAGTGAAACGCCTCAGTCTTGATCCAGCGGCTGAGGAGGAACTGCGGACGGTGGTGGCGCGGTATGAGATGCAGCAGTAAGGACTGGGCGCGCAATTCTTCGCCGAAGTCGGACGTGTGCTTGAACTGATCTTGCGGCATCCGGGGATTGGGAGCGTGGTTCCTCGCGTGCGCGCTGCCTATGGTGCCCGACGTGTTCTGCTTCGGCACTTCCCGTACTTCGTGGTGTATCGAGAGCGGAGTGAAGACATTCATGTGATTGCGGTTGCTCATACCAGTCGGAAGCCTGGATATTGGCGACATCGTTGATGACAGCTAACGCTTCGCCGTATCGGGCCGCCGCCCAAACGCAGCCATTCGGTTTAAGCAGAACCGCAAGCGGGCGGCGGTCAGTGTGGACCGGTTTGTTAGCCCGCAGAGCTCTGAACGGTGAGCCACGATTCGTTTTTGCCTACTTTCTCTCACTACCTTTTGCCTGCTTCGTGACGCACTCACTTCAGCCCTGCTTTGCTTAAAGCGGCAATATGGCGCTCTAATGTCGCCGGGTCTTTGATTGGCGCTCTCACTTTGTAGACTTCCAGTGAGAATTGAGGATTGAGCCGCTGCACTTCTGCCGCCTCGGCCCGTGCTTCCGCTTCGTGGCCTAGCTCATGGTAGACCGCAGCCAGGGTCAGATGGGCACCAAGAACGTTCGGGTACCGGTTGATATATTGCTTCAGGGGAGCAATCGCCTCCTTAGAAGCTGTTGAAAAACTGGCGAAAGGGGAACCTGACTTGAGAAAGAGTGCCCAACGCGTCACCTTGCTACCAACACACACCAACATAGTAGGAGGAGACCACGATGAGCACTATGCCTTACT